>ERZ779877.2090-NODE-2090-length-15293-cov-2.713217_pt1 | contig 15293 bp, 6 predicted proteins | sample MGYA00511556_ERZ779877 | MGnify/ENA primary metagenome ERZ779877 (study PRJEB29588, sample SAMEA2159338) | human gut metagenome | biome: human gut; feature: human-associated habitat; material: faeces | place: Denmark | collected 2008/2010 ...
TCTCTCAAGGGCTATTGGAACTACATGTTCAACAAGCGGGCCGTTTGGGGCGCCATGAGCCGCAAGGGCTTCTCGAAGCAAGAGGAGGAAACGCCCGCCGTGGCCGGTGCTTCGGTCAATAATGCGAAAGGAGGTGCGTCATGAAGGGAAAAGGTTGCTTGCTCTCTTGGGTCATTCTCATCCTCTTTGTTTCCGGCGTGTACGCCTTCAACGGCCTGTTCGACGAAGACATCAAGAGTCCCGATTTCTACGCTTCCAACGTGCGCATGATGTTCAAGAACGGACAGTGGGAAGAAGGGAAGCGGCTACTCGACGAAGGCTTGCGCTACTACACCAAAACCAACGACCTGAACGAACTCAACGGGCAGTATTATTACCATCACAAGGACTACGACAATGCCCGTTACTACCTCATAGTGGCCGTGCGCGACAACCCCGAGAACGTCACCGCCAAGCAGTTGCTCGTGAAGGTGGAAGAGGAAACCGAGAACTATTCCAGCGCCATCTGTTACGTGAACGAGCTGCTGGAGATCAATCCCTATTGGCAGGGAATGTGGCGCAAGAAGATAGGCCTCTTCCGCCTGCAGGGCAACCACGTGGAGGCCGACCGCCTGCTGAAGCGGCTGCACCAGATTTATCCCAACGACTCGCTCGTGCAGCGCGACTACCGGGGCAGCTTGGAGGAGCGCTTCCTGCGCGAGCGGGAGGCGGGCAACCGCGCGGCCGCCATCAGTTCGCTCTACGAGCTGACCGAAGCCGTGCCCGACAATGCGGAGTATTACCTGGTGTTGTCCAACCTGCTCCTGCAGGAAGGGAACACCGAGGAAGCCCTCGCCGTGGCCGGACGCGGAGTGTCGAACCTACCGCGCAACTCGCTGCTGGTCATCAAGAAGGCCTCCATCTTGGCCGGTGAGGGGCGCTATCAGGAAGCCATGGCATTCGTGAAAGCGCGCATGCGCTACAACAGCAGCGCGTCGCTGTCGCGGTTCTATACTAGCCTGTTGGCCGAAGCCGCCAATGCCGCCCGCATGAACGACCCCTACGTGCTCCACGGGCAGCTCTATGCCACCACGGGCAACAGCGAGGCGCTCGACTATATGATCAACACCGCCGTGTCGCGCGGTTACGACGAAGATGCCCTCTACTACCTGGCCGAGGCCAAGCGGCGGCGGGGCGACCTTCCTTCGTTGCTCTATAAGGAATACTTGGTCTACAAGCGCATGGGGAACACCAACAAGGCCTATTCCCTGCTGACCACCTTGGCCGCCATTGACTCCACCGACACCGACATCGCCGATGAATTGGCGCTGAACAGGCTGCAACAGGCCGGAAACCTCATCTCCGACGGGCTTTATTCCGAAGCCTTGCCTTACCTCAAGGCTGCCAGCCGCCACAGCTACGACCCGGACATCACCGCCGCGGCCCTCAATCGCGAATATGCGTGCTACTATGAGATGCGCCGCTACGACGAGGCCCTTGCCGCGCTGGACAGCATGTATGCCATAGACCCTGATGAAATGGGCTATTTCGTGCGCAAGGCCGACATCCTGAACCGTCAGGGGCATGCGCCTGAGGCGCTCGACCTGCTCGATTCGGCCATGGTGGACTCCGCCGTGGAGCAGGAAATGCGTGCCGCCTACGTGTCGGCCTACGAGGAGATAGCCGTGCCCTACATCAAGAGTCTCATCGAAGACGGTGCGTCTTCACTGGCCTTCTCCCGGAGCGCCCGCCTCTTGGCCTACAATCCCTCCTGTGTCGAGGGCTTGCAATACGCCATCGGCATGTCCGACTTGCTGGGGCGCACCGACGCCTACGACTATTATGTCGACCTTGCCCGTTCCGTCTATCCCGAGCGCACCGATTTCATCGTGAAGAAGGCCGTTTCCTACAGCCGCGGCGGCGACTATGCCCGTGCTATGGAGATGCTGCATCCTTGGTTGGAGAGGTATCCCCACAACGAAGGCATAGTGGGCGCATATTCCGAGAACAGCGAGTTGCGGGCCTATGAGCTCATCAAGGCCCACCAGCCCGATTCCGCCATTGCCGTGGTGGACAGTGCGCTGCTCTTCGATGCCGACAACGAAGCGCTCTACATGGCCAAGGGCGTGGCCTACGAATCCATGCACGAGTATGACTCCGCATACCATTATCAGTTCAAGTACACGCCCGGCTCGGCCGAGGCGGCCGCCTTCAAGCGCCATCTCGACGGACTGGAGAGCCGTTCCTACAAGAACGAAGTGGGTGTGGAATACTTGCAGGGGCGTTATGGCGAGGACGACGTGATTACGTCCGTGGCCACAGCTTCCTATACCCGCACGGGCAAGAATGACATCGTCACCGGGCGGCTCAATTATGCCGGACGCGACGGCAGTGCCGCGGGCGACGACCCCGAGGACCAGGTGCCCGGTGGCGTGGGCGTGCAGTTGCAGGCTTCGTGGACGCACTCCTTCTCGCCCAAGTGGAGCTTCTCCATTATGGGTGGCGTGGCCTCCAAATACTTCCCGAAAGTCATGGCCGAGGCCAAGGTGGAGCACTATTTCGACCGCGACGTGTCGCTCGATGTGCATGCCGGTTATCGTCGCATCAGCACTTATTCCAAGGGCTACCGCTGGGAGGTCACGGACCCGGAGACCGGCGATGGTGGATGGGTATTCGACGGGTGGGACGAGTATAAGAGCAACATCTTCAGTCTTGGGGTCGGCTCCACGAAATACTGGGAGCGCATTGCCTTGGGGGGCAAGGTGGACGGCTATCTCAACTCGTCGAACCTCTACGTCAATGCGGCGGCGCAGTTCAAGTATTATCCGCTCGACGACGGGCGGACGAGCATCATCGTCACTGGCAGTGCGGGAACGGCGCCCGAAGCGAACATGATCGACAATGCCATGCCCGGTTCGTTCGACAAGCTCAACACTTCCGTGGGATTGGGCGGAATATACATGATCAACAAGCATCTCTCTGCCGGCCTCATGGGCGAGTGGCACACGTTCTACAGCCAGACCAACAACCGTTCGGGCGGAGCGTGGGACTATACGGAGACTATCACAACGAGATATAGGAACTTGTACAACATTCATTTGCAACTGTATGTGCACTTCTGACAGACATAGACTGACCAAGGCCGTGTGGTGCTGCCTGGCCATAGTGCTGGGCGGCAGCTATTCCTGCACCGCCGTGCCGTCGGGCACGGCTTGCGGTTGCTATGTCGTGGCTCCGGCGGACGATGCCCGCCCCGATGATGCCCGTTGGGCCGAATATCTGGTGGGGCAGATGCAGCGCCGTTCTTCCGGGGGCAGGACTGCCGACCGTTGCAGCGTGCACGGCGAACCGCTCAGTGTGCGTGTGCATGTCGACTCGTTGCTGGCCAACGACTACGTGGTGGAGCGCGGCCGTGACGGTTTGCTTCTTTCCGCCCGCGACTCGGAGAAGATGCTCTGGCTCGTCTACCAGTTCCTTTCCTCGTGTGCCGGTTGCGGCCTCGAGGTGTCCGACCTTCCGCCGGCTTTCGTTTCGATGGAGGGCGACCGTGGCGATTTCGCTTTTGAATACCGCGGCATTTACACGCCTTCCAACTCCGATCCCGAACTGATGCCCATTACGGCATCGCACAATGTGGACTACGACTGGGCCTTATGGGGGCACAACCTGAGGCGCGTCTTCGACGGCGAAGTGCCTCGTGAGGCCTGCGCTTTGGTCGACGGCGAGCGCACTGAAGAGCAGTTCTGCTTCTCGTCCGAGGAGTTGTTCGAGGCCGTGTCGCGCTTCGTCCGTCAGCATGATGCGTCCGATGAAACCGCTCGTTTCGTCGTGATGCCCAATGACAACGGTCTGGTTTGCCAGTGTCCTGCTTGCGTGGAGGCTGGCAACACGCCCGGTTCGGCCACGCCTGCGGTGAGCCGCTTGTTGCATCGTCTGGCCGTGCGCTATCCCGACCGGCTGTTTTTCACCTCCTCTTATATGACCACGGTGGAGCCGCCGTCGGAACCCCTTCCGTCCAACGTGGGCGTGTGGGTGAGCGCCATCAGCGTGCCCATGCGGGAGAAGTTCACGTCCCGTCCGGCCACCAAGAAGTTTGCCGCCCTTGTAAGCCGTTGGCATAAGGTGGTGGGGCGCGTTTACGTGTGGGACTACATGCGCAACTTCGACGACTATTTCACTCCCTATCCCTGCCTGCGCCTGTTGGGCGAGCGGCTGAAATTCTACCGTTCCATCGGTGTGAGCGGATTGTTCTTCAACGGCAGCTCGCCTTCCTACGCCTCGTTCGACGATGTGCAGACGGCTGCCGTGGCTGCCTTGTTGGTTCGTCCGGAACTTCCCGTGGCCGACTATGCCGGCCGTTGCTTTGAGCGCTATTATCCCGCGTCGTCCGACGTGCTGGCGTTTGCCTACAGCAGTTGGGAGGACGCCGTGGCGCGCAGCCGTGCCCTTTTGCCATTCTACGGTGGTATAGGCGACGCGGTGAAGGCTTGGCTCTCGCCCGATGAATTCGCCTTGTTTTGCGATTCGCTCGACCACAGGGCCAAGTTGGCGGGCGAGGCGGAGCGCAGCCGGCTCAACCCGCTGCTCACCGCGCTGTGGTTCACGCGGCTGGAACTGCTGCGCCGTCCCGGCGGAGGCTACAGCGAGCCGGAGGCCCGCCGTTTTCTCGACGGCCTGAGCGGCTATGCGTCATTTCCCGCCATGGCGTCCTATCGCGAGGCAATGGGCCAGACGGCGGACTATATAAAGGAATGGGATGTGCTGATGCGGGAGAACCGCGAGGCGGCGCGCAACCGCCTTCGAGGCATGGAGGTGACGTCGGTAAGCCGCCCCGACGGCCGCTATTCCGACCTTTCGCCCCTCACCGACGGGCTTTGCGGCCTGCCCACCGACTATCATACCGGTTGGGTCATTGCCTCGCCCGCTGAGGTCGTGTGGAGCATTCCCGCCGGCCGGGTCCGCACGGGCGATGCCCTTTCGTTGTCGTTCCTCCATGCGCCGCGCTGGCGCATCTTCGTGCCGCGGTCGGTCGAGGTGTGGCAGTCGGGACGGTGCGTGGGGCGTGCGGCCATGCCGTCCGAAGCAGACGCTTTCGCCCGTCATAAGGTGGTCTGCAAGGTGGGCACCGTGTCGCTCGGCGAGCCTTTGGAGGTGCGCCTTCGTCAGGCCGAGGGCAAGCGCCCCACGTTGGCGTGCGATGAAATGGCCGTTTTTGGGCCAAAGAAATAGAACAACAGGAGAGATACGAAGGATATGAAGCAGAATGGGAAAAGAGCGATAAGGACAATGGCCGTGGCGGCCGCCTGCCTGTGTGCGGCGGTTTGCATGGCCACGCTGTCGGCTTGCCGGAAGAACATCGGCATGACCACGGTTCACGTGCCCGACTCCGTGCGCCATTACTATCCCATCCTGACGGGCGAAGTGCTGAAACTGTCGTTCCTGTTGGAGAACACGGGCGACCAGCCGCTCATCATCCGCGACATTCAGACCTCGTGCGGTTGCATCGTGCCCGAACTGGACACGCACATGCTGCTGCCGGGCAAGCAGGTAAGGCTGCTCTTCAAGTACGAGAGCGCCAAGAACGTCGGCTACGTGGACCACACCATCCGCATTTACGGCAACATCAGGCCCACGGGCATCTGCAAGCTGAAGTTCGACATCAACGTGGTGACCCACGCCGACTACACGCGCGACTACGAGGAACTCTACAAGGAGGCCGTGGAGCGCAGCAACATCATCCGCGGGCTGGTGGACGGCGACGAATCGGAAAAAGGCTACTGGACCGACGACATCAGCCACGACAGCCGGGCGCAGAAGAAATACTTCTGGCGCGATGAATAGTGGAGGAAACTCATGAGTATGTGCAAACAATAAAAAAGAGAAAAGGCGAAAAAGAGAGCGGGGTGAGTCCTTGCTCTTTGATTGTCTGTTTATGTTTAACCATTTAAAAAGCAGAACAATGAAGAAAAAAAAGATTTTTCTGATTGCGGGCGCGGCGCTGGTATTGGCGGCGTGCTCCAATGACGAAATCGTCGGCCCTTCGGGCGGAGGCGGTTCCGTCAATGCCGGCGGGACAACGACGGTTGTTTCCGACGTTCCATCGGTTCCGGTGGACAACTATGTGAAGGCAGCAGTTCGAGTGACCTCATCGGCCACCACTCCGGTGTCGGTGTATTACGAGACTGCAGACGAGGGTCGCACCCCGTTGGTAACCAACTACCTCGTGGCTAAGGGCGACAACATGATCGAGTTCTCGGCACCGTCGCATGTGCGCAGTGTCGTTGTGGCCTACACGGCCGGCGGCGCAGAGGCACAGCAGGTGGTGGCGCTGAATGCAGCAAACTATGAGTATGGACAACTTGCCGTATATGTAGATTCCAAAGGCGAAGAGCAGGAAGATGTGTGGTACTACAAGTATGAGAATGGCGGGTTGTGGCATGAGCATTGGAGAGTCTACACGGAGCCCCAAGTAGAGTATTTGGATCATATCTGCAACCAAGCGGATTGCGTGGCTGGTGAGAATGAAAAGATTGTGGAATGCAACCCGCAGCCTGTCATCCCCGGCGACGAGGAAGAAGAAATCGTTTATGGCGAATGCGACCTTGGAATGGACGTGACGGACTACACGGGCAACCTCGAGACTGCTCCGGGCGTGAACCAGGGAACGACGTACCACACCGCCGGCGTGGTGATGTTCGACAGCTACTGGCCCACCTCTGACATCTTCGATGCCGACTTCATGTATCCGCACGACATGAACGACGTGGTCATCGACTACGACCTCGAGTCCGTAGTCATCGACTACAAGCCGGGCGTGAACGACGAATTCTTTGCTCAGAACGACTGGAAGGAAGGCCTCACCGTGACGATGCACGTGCGCGCCGTGGGCAGCTACTATCCCCAAAAGGTGGGCTTGAAGCTCGAAGGCCTGAGCATGGACTACGTCAAGACGCACTACGAGGAAATCTACCTGGCAGCCGAAGACGGCGAGCAGTTCCCCGTGCCCAATGGCAGCCTGAGCGTGAATGTGACCGAGGACGGCGGTTGTCCCGTCATCTGGATCAACAACCTGCAGTATCTTAACTCCGAAGCCTGGAGAACCTCCGAGTATGTGAACGACGACATCAAGGGCATGAACGTGCGCTACAACACGGAGCGCAAGAGCAAGCTCTATTGGTTGGCCACGGGTGAAGACTTCGTCAACCGCACCGGTCCGCTCTTCACCGTGAAAGTGAAGTTCGAAGGCGAGCCGCGTGCAGCTCTCGTGGGCTGGGGCAGCGAGGAGACGCTCGCACAGGCCGAGGCCCAAGTGAATGCTTACAAGAACGCTGCCGCAAATCCTGGCGCGCAGAACTTCTTCATCACCACGGGCAACGACGATGGCAACATCTACGAGATCCACGTGGGCGGCTTCGCTCCGCTGGAGAGCTACAAGGCTGACTACAGCAGCATTGCCAACGGCAACGCTTTGCTTCAGAATGCCGAGAATGCCTACTACGTGTCCAGCAACAACGGCGTATGGGGCGTGAAGGCTCCGATGCTCGTGAAGCACATCTACCAGGGTGAAAGCTTCGTGGACACTTACCAGGACCTCGAAAGCTTCCTGAAGTCTTGGGGCGAGCAGAACAAAAACTGGTACAACACGTCCGAGGCCAAGTGTGACGACACGAACCTCGTGAAGTACTGGTAAATACCTTAACGAAGAGTATATCGACAGAGCGGGAGGCGCGGTGTGTTGGGACCGTCGCCTCCCGCGTTTTTTGTGCTTTCGCGTGAGCGGAGAGTGGCCGGGGGAGCGGAATGTCTGTTTTCTTTGTTCCGTTTGCATCTTCCGCTTCTGTATTCCGCTCCTTGTCTCATCTGGCGGTTGAATGAGCTTTTTCCGGATTAAAAATACTTGTATTTTGCATTCTCGAATTGCAAATCCGCGGGAACGGAGGAGGAGAACGGAGGGAACGGGAGCCGTGGGAACGGGGGAACGGAGGAAACGGGTGGTTGGCAATGGGACGCTTGGTGGCGTCCGTCCATGCCCGGGACTTCGTGGCGTCGTGCGGAGTGCGTCAGCGTACTTTGCGGAAAGTACTCGAGTACTTGCCGCAGAGTACAATTCGGAACTCCGCAAGGCGTTTGGCCGCTTGCAGGATGATAATCGTTCACTTTACGTTGGGAATGATTTCAAAAGCCTGAGGGCCACGTATGCGATTGGGCATGTTCTTGCTCCGGAACGCAGGCATCCCCTCTTCCGCAACCTTCCGGTGAGGAGGCCGTGGAAGAGGGGATGCTTCTCTGCGCCGGGGAGGCGTCGGACGGGTTTTGTGTCCCTGTCCTCCTCCTTCCCTTTGCGGGTTATTTCTTTATGAGCTTATACGTGTGCCGTTGTTTGCCGCAGGTGAGTTCCAGCAGATAAAGTCCGGCAGGCCGGTTGCCAAGGTCCAAGTCGCATTGCCGGCTGCCGTCCGGAAGCTGCACGGTCAGCAATGTCTTGCCTTGCAGGTCTTGGAGGCGCAGGCTGGCTTCTTCGGGCAGCGGTCGGCCAAAGGAGATGCGGCATGTGCCCTCTGTCGGATTCGGCGTCAGCCATGCAAAGCCGGTGTCGTCTGCCGTGCTCCTGATTCCGGTGGCGTCCACTACGCGCACAGTGGCGTCCGTGGCAAAGGTGGAAAGGTCCCAAGCCAGTCCTTCGGCCGGTTGTTCGGGGCGGATGGTGACGTTGCCATCCACCTCCAGTGCAGTGAATCCCTCGAAAACCTGCAATGCCTCGCCTTCCTCGTAGTCGCCCCTCGTGAGTTCAAACTCAATGGTGGGCGAGGAGAGCGTGACGCGTCCCTTCACGTGGAATTGGTCGTGGCGCGTGCCGGCTTTTTTGACATGCAGCCTGCTGCCTTCCATCATGCGCAGCGTGCCGTCCACATGTCCGGTGCCGGGCGTGCGTTTGCCGGGTTTGGAGCAGAGGGTTCCGCCGGACAGGATGTTCAGGTTCTGCACGGTGCCCGAGAGGTCCAAAGCGGCCTGGTCGCGCACGTTGGTCAGTCCGCCCAGCCGTGCCTCTTCGGTGAGCAGCAGGGTGCCGCCCTCCACGTCGACGCCGACGGAGTTTTGGCTGTGGGTGAGCGTCCAGGTGCCCGTGCCCACTTTGGAGACGGTGGAGGTGGAAGAGAACTGTCCGGCGTAGGTTACCGATGAGTTGTCGTAACCGATGTCGAAAGTGCCCATGCCGAGCCGTGCGTCGGGGCTGTCTCCGGCGAGCGACCCCATCCGTGTGTGCAGGTTCACTTCCGTGCCCCGTCCGCCTTCCGTGTGTGTGAGGTAGGCATCATCTTCCAAGACGACGGCCGCTTGTCGCAGGTCGGTGGGGTTGATGAGTCGGAACTGTCCGGAGGTGACGTCCAGCGTGCCTTTGAATCCGCTCATGTCGGTCCGCACGTCGCCGCGCACGTAGGGGAAGGAAATCCTGAGCGTGCCTTCGCCCGTGAGCCGTCCCTCGATGCTGCAGCGGCTTCCCCCTTGCAAGGTCACGGTTTTCCCTTGCGGAATGTGCAGTGTGTGCCTGAAGGTGGGCACGGCCGATTGCGTGTTGTTTTCGAAAATGCGGATGGTGCCGCTGTTGGCCGTGATGGTGGATGTCGGCGTGCCGAAGGTGGCGTTCCATACGCCCATCGACAGCGTGCCTCCGTTGAGCACCGTGTCCCCGCTATAAGAGTCCGTGCCGTTATAAGAGAGGTTGAGTGTGCCGGAGCCCGACTTGACGAGCGTGCCCGTTCCCTTGATGGCGCCGGAGAACGACGCGATGCCTCCGCCCACGTGCAGGGTGGCGGTGTCGGTCAGCGTGATGCCCCGGTTGGTAGCCGTGTTGGCATTGTCAATGTCCAGCGTGGCGCGGCCGATCTGCAGGTTGCCCGCGTCGGCCGTGGCAGCCCCGATGGAGCTGGGGCGTCCCCCGTCGGCCAGTGCCTTCACCTTCAGTGTGCCTCCGCGTAGGATAGTGGCACCGGTATAGTCGTTTTGCGTCAGGTCGAGGTTGAGCGTGCCTTCGCCGTCCTTCGTGAGCGCGCCTTCGCCCCCAATTCGTCCTTCGCCCCGGAAGGTGTATTCCGTCTGTGAGTTGGCGACGGTTATGCCGCCTGCAGGCATGGTTTCGTCCACCGAGATGACTGTGTGCTCCGCCTTGTCGCCGAAGGTGAGTGTGTCGAGCGCCACGAAGGCCGTGGCCGTGCCGTCCTTCAGTTGGAAATTCAGTGCGGAATAGTCCCAGGTGCCGCTTTCCGCCCCGGTCCAGTCCACTCCGTCGGCTGGCTGGCGCTGTTCGTGTACGATGAGGCAGACGCTTCCGTCCTCCACGGCAATCTCACGCGCAAGCCCGTCCAGGCCACTGATGGAGAGAGAGTCGGCACTGCCGCTGAACGTGCCGGTGTATTCGATGAGCTTGTACCGGCCCGGTTGCGGTTTTGTTCCGTTGTTCACGATGGTGAAGACCACAGGTGCGGAGACGGCAAGGTCGCCCTCCACGCGGAGCAGGTCGGCTTGCGTTTTGCCGTCCGCAAGGTCCATTTCCACGTACACTTTGCGGTCCATGTGGAGTCCCTTCTTGAACGTCAGTGTGCCATCGGGGGCTATGCGTCCGCCTTCGTGGTTCAGTGCCCCTTCGAAGCAAATGTCGTTCACCGCGCCGTGGCCGGCCAACGTGCCCCGTGCGCGGAGGTCAATCTTTCCGCTCACCTCCGAGTTCACTGCGAGTGTGCCTTCCGAGATGTGGGTCGTTCCGCTGTGGCGGAGCGGGATGTCGGCCACGAGCGTGCCCGCCTGGCTCTTCCAAAGTTCCATGTCGCCCGCGAGCGAGCCGTTGCCGTCGAGTGTCACGGTTTGCCCCTTGACCGGCATGGCATAGAGCACGGAAGGGCTCATTTTCCGTGACACGTCGATTTGCGTGGCCGTGTTCAGGTCGATGAGCACGCTCTTGCCGTCGGCGTAGCCGGCCGTGGCGGAGCGGTCGTAGCTGGTGAAGGTGTCGGTCGATTGCCACACCAAGTCTGTTGCCATGACCGGCGGCAGTGGCGGGCGCGGCATGTCGAAGCCCAGGTAGAATCCCGGGTTCGGGCTTTGGTAGTATCCTTTCGTGGTGCACTGCATGCGGTAGGCCGGATCCTCCTGCAGGCAGTAGATGTTGTCGATGTCCGTGGCGTAGTCCGTGCTGAAGCCGGCGATGCCCACGCACACGCCGTCCTCCATGTGGAGCAGGACCAGTTCCTCGCGCCAGTCGCCGATGATGTCGCCCCAGAAGGCTGCCCGTTTGGCATAAACGGTGACGTAGCGGTATCCGCTGATTTTGGCGATTTCGATGAGCCGTCCTTTGAAAAAGTCTTGGACGTAGACGTTGTGGTGGCTGTCGCTGGTCTGCACGATTTCGCGGTCGGGTTCGCTGTCCCACCAGATGCCTTCCGTGGGGTAGGGGGCGGTGAGTTCCGGGATCAGTTCGCCCTTGGCGTCGTACACTCCTCCCATGGTGGACCACATTTCCCACCCCATGTGGTCGGGGTCGATGTCCATGCACTCGCCGCGTCCCACGTCGCCCGGCGCGGCCAGATACCATTCCTTGATGTGCTCTCCCGTGGCGGCGTCGTAGAGCACCTGTCCGAGCAGTGCGTCCTGCTGTATGGCGAAGGTTTCCAGTCCCGGCCGTTCGGGGTCGATGTCGCTGGTGCGGAACCGGTCGCCGTGGGCGATGCCTGCGGCGTAGAGTGTTTCTCCGTCGTGGTCCATGGCATAGCCGCCCGCGAGCATCTCGTCGCGCCCGTCTCCGTCCACGTCGGCTATCCTTATCTGGTGGAAGGCAGGGCCGTGTGCAGGCTTGCAGAACAGTTCTTTCCATTCCCCGGCCCTTCCGGAGGAGAAGTCGAAGGCAAACGCACTGTTATAATAAGTATGTCCGCCGTCGCTGCTTCGCCGCGTGTGCCACTCCATGATCATGGCAGGGTGTATGCCGTCGGGATAGAACACGCCCACGTGTCCCACATGTTTGTTGTATTCGTCGCCCATGAGCGCTGCCCTGTTGTCGCGGTTATAGGCTTCGTTGTAGGTTTGTTCCACGGAGCACAGCTCTTCGCCCGTCATGCCGTCCACGACGGTCATGTAACGGGGTGCGTTGCGTGTGCCCTGCGTCTCGTAGTCGATGATGCCGTCCAAGTCGGTGTCGCCCGTTGCGCTGCCGTTCACGTAGCTGCCGAAGGTGCGTGCCTGCGGGTCCCAGAACTGCGTCCCGTCGCTGGTTTGCACCACCACCTCGCTTTTCCCGTCGCAGTCCATGTCGTAGGCCAGTATCATGTCGTCCTGTCCGGCACAGCTGAGTTCGTTCGGTCCGAGCCTGACTGTCCATAAGTGTTCGCCCGTGCGCAGGTAGCCTTCCACGTAGCAGTCGAGCGCGTTCGAGGTGCTCAGGCGGTTCACGACGTAGTCCATTTCCCCGTCGCCGTCCAAGTCGGCCGGCCACACGTAGCTCGTGTTGAAGTTGCGGGCATCCAGCGGCGATTCGTCGAAACTGATGCTCATGAACATGTTGCGGCAGTCGTGCGCCTCCAGTGTGAAGGGCAGGGACGGAGCCGATTCCTGCCCGTCGGCGACGAGCGTCACGCACACTTGGCTGCCGGTGGGGACAACGCCCGTGTCGGTTGTGAGGTTGGTGTTCGTGAGCGGTTCGGCGTTCACTTTCCGTCCGTCAACGTAGAGGTTGTAGGCGGCCGTCTCCGGTTCTTGTGCCAACCGTCTCCACGTCACCGTGACGTTGCTGCCGTTTTGCACGGCCACCACTCCTCGTCCGAGGTGTTGTTGGATACGTTGTGCCCAAGTGCCTTCCAAGCCAAGTGCAGCCAGGGATAAAAGAGTGAATATCTGTCTTTTCATGTCGTTCTGATAGGGTTTAAGGGTTAGGATTCCGGGTAGGTTCTTCTCACGCCGTCATCGTCGAGCGGCACGAGATGGTGCAGGAATTCGGCTTCCACGATGCGCAGTTCGTGCCGTTTTTCCGTTGTTTGTTCCTCTGTGGGTTCGTTGTTGGCCGCGTCCAGTTCGCTGATTTGCCCGAAGGCTTCCGCCTCTTCGATGCTTCCCCTCAGGCGGATGGTGACGCTCGATGCTTTCACGGGTCGGAGGCGCAGGTGTACGTAGCCCAGGCTGTTGGGCGTGTCGCCGCTCCACACGAGGATGGAGTCGGCATAGATTTCAATAGGATAGCTGCGGTTGCGCCATCCGGCGAGCTTCAGGCAAGCTTCGTCCACCACGGCCGCGGTGTCCAGCCGGAAGGTGATCCACGCCTTGGAGAGCCGTCCGTCGCCGGCCCATTCCGTGCGCTCGTTGTCGTCGATGCCGGCGGCAGCCTGTTCCTGGTTCGAGCCGGCCCGGACGGAAGCCACGGGTAGTGACACTTTTGTGTCGGTGTACGACGGGGTGGCGGGCGTCTCGCCCCGAGTGAGCCGGCCTTTCAGGGCGTCCTGCGCGAAGTAGGTGCACAGTCCGTCCGGGTTGTCCACGGCGATGCTTTCCCAGGTAGCGGTGGCTTCGGGCAGCCCTTCGGCCTTCACGGCGAGGCGCACTTGTCCGGCCTGCCGGGTGCTGCGCACGAGCACGCGGTTGACGCCGCACTCCAGCGGCAGCCGTCGCGAGAGGATGTAGTTGCGCGGCGTTCCCTCCGGGTCGTCCTTGCGGTTGCCCGCGATGCCGCCCAGGTATTCGGCCGGTCCCGTCACGTCGAACTCCAGCATGCGGTAGTCCGTGGGGCAGCGGCGGCCTTTGTTGTCTACGGCTTCCACCTCCACGAGGGCCATGTCCGCTCCGTCGGCATGGAAGCCGTCCGGCGCGTGCATGAGTTTCAGTCGCAGGGCCACGGCCTCGCCCGCGGTGTGGAGCGTGTCCGCGGAGAGGAAGCGCCCTTCGTTGTCAGTGCCCGTGGCAATAAGCGTTCCCGGGGCGCAGGCCACGGAGTCGAACGTGTGGAGGAAGGCATATTCCCGCCGTCCGCGTCCCAGCGACGTGCCGTTGAGCCGCAGTTCCACCACGGGAGCGGTGGACACCACGTAAACGGGTTTCACGGTGCCCGGGGCATAGTTCCAGTGACCGATGATGTGCGTGGCTTCCTGTTCGGCGTCCACCCATCCGTTCCACATCACCCGGTGGGCGAAGAACGACTCTTTGGGGATGCGCATGGCGTCCGTCACGCCGCTGGTACGGTAGTTCGACTCGCCGCGCGAATGCGTGTTCGTGTCGGAGAACACGATTTTCACGCCGCCCGAGCTGACCCTCCGGCCCGTGCCGGGCCGTTCGCGCCAGTAGTCGAACCAGCGGCGCACGTGTTCCACGGCCAGCATGTCCTGGTTCAGGTTGTAGGCCGATGCGTCGGCGTTCTTGTAGAGCGGCCCGTCGCCATTGCGATGGAAGGGCCAGGTCCAGTTGTCCTGATAGCGGCGCATGCCCTCGTCGCGGCTGTACTCCATGGCCCAGAATGGCCGGTGGGCGCTCTTGTTCACGTAGAGCATCTCGCCGCCGTATTCCGCGCTCTCCACGTCCAGCATCTCCCGGCTGCCGATGGCGCGCCCCCCGTGCGGGTCGTAGCGGTCGCGCAGCCGTTTCATTTCCTCCATGTGTTCGGGACTGATGCCCTTGTTGCCGCATTCGTAGAACACGATGCTCGGGTTGTTGCGGTTATAGATGATGGCATCGCGCATCAGCATCACGCGCTGTTCCCAGCGTCGGTCGTTCACGTCGCGTTCGGCGTCGCCCGCGGGCATGGCCTGCAGGAGCCCCACGCGGTCGCACGACTCCACGTCCTGTTTCCAAGGTGTGACGTGCATCCATCGCACCAGATTGGCGCCGCTTTCCGTCATGAGCGCGTTGCTGTAGTCGCTCAGCCAGGGCGGCACGCTCATGCCCGTGGCGGGCCATTCGTTGCTGGTGCGCTGGGCGTAGCCTTTCATCTGCATGACGCGGCCGTTGAGCCACACCCGTCCTTCGTCGAAACGCGTCTGTCGGAATCCCGTGCGCGTCACGGCCTCGTCCATCACCCGCCCGTCGGCTTTCAGACGGGTCTTCACGGTGTAGAGGTAGCCGTAGCCCCAGCTCCAGAAGTGCAGCCCTTCGGCCACGGCGCGGGCGCGGAAGGTGTGGGTCTCACCGGGCCGGAGCGTGAAGCTGTCGCCCCGGAAAGTGCCGTTCGCGCCTTGCTCCTCGGCGAGGCGCACGGGCCGGCCTTCGGCGTCGAGCACCTGCACTTCATACTCCAGTGCGACGGGCGCCGTGATATCGGTCTTCGCCTCGCTTTCGTCGTGTAT
>ERZ779877.2096-NODE-2096-length-15271-cov-9.146622_pt1 | contig 15271 bp, 4 predicted proteins | sample MGYA00511556_ERZ779877 | MGnify/ENA primary metagenome ERZ779877 (study PRJEB29588, sample SAMEA2159338) | human gut metagenome | biome: human gut; feature: human-associated habitat; material: faeces | place: Denmark | collected 2008/2010 ...
AAAGTATGAGAGTTCAGAGAATCTGCAGAAGACTGGTTTTGCTGCTGCTTGCCGCGGCGTGCCTGTGCCAGATGGCGCTGGCGGTCGACTCGGAGTTCCTGTATGGGCAGCGGGATATCAGCTGGATCGGTATGGAGGGCGACAGCTTTCTGAAGCTGGACGGAAACGCCGCGGATCGAAACCATCCCAGCGCGGCGCCGGGATACTGGCTGGACGTCTATATCCCGCTGGTAGTGGATATCAGCTCCGACTGCGTCCTGCAGGACGTTACCGTTGAGGCGCTGGAGCCGGAATCTTCTTATGAATATAACCAGTGGCCGTATTCGATCCGTGATTTTGAAGCGGACTGTGCAAAGTTCCGTTCCAGCACGGACTGGCGCGTACAGACGCTTTATTGGGACGATCAGCTGAATATGGATTTCAAGATCCCTGTTCCAAGCGGCACACAGTCCGGCATCTACAATCTTTACTTTAAGATCACAGCGGACTTTTATGACGCAAACAGCAATCTGAGTACGGTTGAGCTGAAGATCAAGGCACAGACAGAGGTCTTGAATTCGAATGGTACTGCCACGACCAGTACTGCGGCAACCTCCTTCTCGGGCGTGCAGCCGAACGACAACGACAAGGTCGTTTCGAGCAATGTCCACGCGCTTCTCATCGCGGACGCGGGCGTTTCGGCGCCCACAGCAAAGCCCGGCGAGAACGCCGAGATCCTGATGCCGCTGGTCGTGAACCGCGAATATCTTCCGAGCGACCTCTATTTCCTGCGCAACATTACGATCGAACCCGCCATTCCGACGACCATCAAGGACATCGGCAACTGGCCGTTCGACATCACCTCCATCAGCTATGTCCGCCATCTGGACGATATGACCTATAACAGCCGGGCGGATGTGGAATACTCGATCCCCGTTTCACAGACAGCAAAGAAAGGCGTCTACCCCATCGACTTCACGGTCTGGGCAACCGTCTGGCGCTACGATGAGATGAACGGCACGGACATTCAGGAGGACGTCAAGTTTACGCTGACCATCTACGTGAACGTAACCGAGGACGGCGCGGACTCTGGCGTCACAAGCGACCTCGGCGCGCTGACAACCGTTTCCGTTGACGAGGACGGACAGCACATCGCCGCGCCGCGCGGAAACGCCGGTCAGCGCATCACCTTCACCCTGCCGCTCGTCAACCGCGGCAAAAACCTCACGGAGATCACAATCGCGCCGAAGGTTTCCTCCAACCTCAACGAATGCCCGTTCGTGGTCGAGCAGACCAACTACGGTCAGACCATCCCAGACATGGCGCCCGGCGATACGGTCATGGTGGAGTTTGACTTCCAGCTCTCGCCCTACGCGACGCAGGGCAACAAGCCGGTCACGTTTGAATGCACCTACAAGGAAAACGGCACGCAGAAAACCTGCGAGGTCACAAGCTATGTTTATATCGTCTATGGCTACGAAAAGGGCAACACGCAGTCCGCGCCCCCGGTTCACATTGAAAGCTACAGCCTGACAGTAGACGGAAACCCCGTCAGCCAGCTCTTTGCGGGCGACGAGGCGATTCTGAGTATGACGATCCGCAACGACGACCCGAACGTCAACGCCCGGAAGGTGCGCATCGGCGCGTCCATCGACACGAAGGTGCTGCTGTTTACGATGGGCGAAACGGACACCAAGTACATCGACGTGATCGAGTCCGGCAAAACAGCTGATATTTCCTATAAGATCACGGTCGCAACGGATGCGGCGGAGGGCCCGACCAATTTCGCGCTGACACTGAACTATGAGAACTGGGAGGTCACGCAGGCATCCGCCTCGCAGACGCTGCCGCTGATCGTCAAGCAGCCGGTGCGTGTAGAGGTCGGTGAGCCGACCATCTATGATTCCGACGCAAAGCCGGAAGAACCGATTGCCATGAGCCTGAGCGTGGTCAACAAGGGGCGCAGCAAGATCTATAACGTGTCTGTTGATATTGAGGGCAAGGGTCTTTCCATGTATGAAGACTACTACGGCGGAGATGTTCTGCCGGCGGCAAAGCTGAACCCCGACATCCTCGTTTCCAGCACCACAGCCGGCAACTGCAGCGGCACGCTGCTGGTTCACTACGAAGACAGCGAGGGCGAGACCTACACCGAGCGCGTGCCGGTCAGCTTCACGGTTGCGGAGGAGACGGTCGTCCAGCAGCCGGAGCAGAGCGATCAGATCGAGAGCGAACCGATCGAGCAGCCGAAGAAGAAGCTCTCCACCGGCGCGATTCTCGGCGGCGGCGCAGCGATTCTGGCGCTCGGCGGCGCGGGACTTGGCATTGCACTCAAAAAGAGGCGCGGCAAGTATGAAATTTCTTGATTTCTTTCGCATGGGCCTTGTCAATCTCTCCCGCCGCAAGGCGCGGACGATTCTCACGGCGCTTTCGATGGCAATCGGCGTGATGTGCATCGTCGTTCTCATCTCGGTCGGTCTCGGCTACGAGGCGGCATACCGGGAAAATATCGAGGCGATGGGAAGCCTGACGAAGATCGATGTGACCCCGCCGAGCGACTCTACCGGCGGCCGCACCGCGCTTCTCAATGACAAGGCGGTCGATGCGTTCAAGAGCCTCAACGGCGTGGAGGCAGTAACGCCCGTCGTGCAGGCGACGGCGTATCTTCAGTCCGGTTCGTACATTGGCTCGGCAAAGCTCTACGGCATTGACCTTTCCACGGCGGAGAGCTTTCTGATTTACCCGATTGAGGGCAACGCGCCCGGCGCGGGCACACATTTACGGCCGGAGATCATGTTTACCGACGATATGGCGGCGTCGTTCGCAGACCCCGACAAGGACTGGGAGTTTGCGCTGAACGCCGACGGAACGCCGAAGGTCGATCTTCTGCACTCGACGGTCAAGCTGACCTTTGACTACGCGAACCTCTCGGGCGAATACCAGGAGGGCGAGGACGGACGGGCGGTTTCCGCGGGCAATATGTACCGGCTTAAGATTTCCGGCCTTTGCTCCGCGCAGAACTACACCTATGCGACAAGCGGCTTTCTCGACAAGACGCGGCTCGAGGAGTGGATCAGCGCGAACAGCGCCTTTATCCCGCAGCGCTCTTTAGAGGATACCGGCGGGCAGAAGACCTATGATCTTGTCTGGGTCAAGGCGAGCGAGGGAGACGATGTGCAGGCGATTGCAAAGGTCATCCGAGACGCCGGCTTCAACACCTACAGCCTGAACGATATGCTCGAAAGCGTCAAAAAGCAGTCCAACCAGATTCAGGGTATGCTGGCGGCGATCGGCGCGGTGTCGATGCTCGTGTCCGCGATCTGCATTGCAAACACGATGATGATGTCCATCAACGAGCGCCGGAAGGAAATCGGCGTTCTCAAGGTGCTGGGCAGCGAAATGACCGACATCATGTTCATGTTCATGGTCGAGGCGCTTCTGGTCGGCATTGCGGGCGGACTTTTCGGCATGGGCTTGAGCTTCGGTATGCGGGAGCTGATCCCGGTGCTGTTTTCCGACATGGACGTGCGCAGCATCATTCCGGTCTGGTTGGTCGTGGTGGGACTTGGCTTTTCCGGCATTGTGGCGCTTTTGTCCGCGCTCGCGCCCGCCATTGGCGCAATGCGCATTTCGCCGTTGGAAGCTATTCGGGCGGAGTAAACGCAAGAACTTTCTTCTCGCTTTGCGGAAGAAATATCATATGAAAAGAAAATAATCCCAAAAGGCTTTTGCAGAGCTTTAGACGCAGCATTGCGGCAGGTAGTAGCGCTGCAAGGGAATGTTCATTTTGTATTCTGCTCGGAACAATCCGGGTTGAACAAATAAAAATATTTTGCAGGAGGAAATTACTATGCAAAAAACGAAAGTGTTAGCAATCCTTCTCGCCGTAGTCATGGTTCTCGGACTGTGCTCTATGGCATCCGCAGCTGCGCCTAATGACAAGGTGCAGGTCAACAACATGATGGTCGACGCCTCGAAGGTTGATCTCGCTTCCTTCGGCCTTTCTGCCGAAGAAGAGAGTACACCGGTTGAAACGTTTGCCGCAACAGCTACCTACAGTGACCTGGATGTAAACGCCAACTTGCCGCCGATTAAGAAGATCCTGATTCAGGACTTTGAGGAAAGCGACATCAGCAGCAATGTTGGTATCATGCAGGGAAATGCAATCTACACGCTGACAATGCCGTCAGGAACAGAGGACGTGGAACTCGAAAACAAGGTTGTTACCTTTGAACTTGGCGGTACCTCTACGACGCCAGCGGGCAGCACAATTAACCTTACCTATAACGGAACAACCTATTCCGCTACAGCAGGCGGCTCTATCAGCATCACCATGACGCTGACGCCGAACGTTTCTACCCCGTTTACTGCTACTTGGACAGCGCTGAACAGCGATGGCAGCACGACGGCAAAGAATAGAAGCTGCCAGCTTACTGCATATGTCCCCGCCGATACGACAGATGTTAGTCTCAAGAGCCTGAAAATTGCGGGTGAGACGGCAGCTATTTCCAGCTCTACCGTTGGCGGTGTTACCCGCTACGTTTGCGTGGCAGAACTTGAAAATGTTACGTCTTTAACTGGTCTCGAAGTTGTAGCGAAGCTTGGTAGCACCAGCGCAAGAGCTACCTTGGGCGGTACTTCTGGCACACAATCCGGAAAGACTGTGACCTTTACAAATGTAGATCTGACAAGCAGCAAGAATCTGGTTATTACGAATAGTACTTATTCCAGAACCTATCAGGTCTCTGCGCATATCAAGGATGGAACGGTGACTGTTCACATCGCAATCCGCTCCTTCCTTGCCGACGAATATCTGGAGAACCGCACAAACTGGTATTCCGGTTATGGCACCAGCTCTGTTTCTGGTACCGAAAAGACGAGCCTCTTAGGGGTTGCATCGTATCTGCGCAGCGCAAACAGCCCGACGTCGAGCAACGTTGTGAAGAATTACAACGGAAATGCCCCTGAATCGGTTGCATCCAATGGTCGTTATATTTTCTCGGATGTTTCGTACAAAACGATTACCATCCCTGCATCCTACACGGTTCGCGATGCTTTGAATGCTTTCGTTGGTCAGAATAAGCTGCCAGGCGGAGTAAACTATAATTTCTTTGATCATTTCTATATTCAGGCAGATCAGCCCAGTTACATTGAAGCAATGGGTTATTATACTCTGAAGGATCCGACGCAGCCAGATACCGAGGAAAATCGTGATTATCATTGCATTGGCGAGTTCGATTGCGGCTCTGCCAGCGGCTGGATGTACACGGCAAGAACCAGCCGGACAGATGTAACGTCTGCTCTGCCCAACGCTGGCGCGAATACATGGCCGGTTTCGAACGGCATGTATATCGACTGGTATTATACCGCAGCATACGGCATGGACTTCGGCTATTCGATGTTCGGCTAATGACTACCTGATATGCCCCAGCAGGGAGCGCCGCAAGGCGCTTCCTGCCAGGGGCAGGAAAGAGCGTGTTATGAGAACAAACAGGAAAAAGAGCTTGCGCTCTCTTGCGCTGCTGTTGGCGCTTATACAGATCCTATCGCTTTTTACGCTGGGCGTCGGCGCAGCGGGGCTGGACCCGGACGGTCGTTGGGTAAAAAGATCGGCTCTCTCGTGGGCTAGACCAGTCTCGAACGACGACGCGGCAAAAAGGCAGCCATATTACATGCTGTTTGACCGCAGCTCCGGCGATAATCTCTCATTTCCAGAAAATATTTCACTTGCAGCACTGCACAGCTTCGGCACAGCAGATGTGGCGATTGCGCTGCCAGAGGGGCGCGACTGGAAGAACGAAAACAACTATAAGCTGAAGCTTTATGGGCAGAAGGTAGAAACCGACGCTGACGATTACCAATTTCTCAATATCTATCCGAGCGATACAGTTCTGAACTATCACCATTTCCAGAAGCTGGAGCGCCGCTATACCACGGGAAGCGCGATGGACAGCAAGATGTATGTGCCGTCCGGAGCAATGCTTTCCGAGACGAATTATTATATCGTTCCGCAGAAGTATGTAGAGTTTGCGGGTGTAAAACCGACGCGGAACCCAGACGGGAGCTATACAAACCCCTATTATACAACAGAAGAAGACGCTGCGATACGTGCGCTGTTTCCGCAATACAAGAGCCGGGTAGACGCGCACAACGCATTAAAGAATTATATTTTGTCCCAAACGGAGCTTCATGTGGGCGGCTACCATCCGCAGATGGCATATCGTTTGATCGGTTCACAGGCTGTGAATTTGTACGGTCAGGTCACGGAGGACGCCTTTTTGAACGCTGTGCATGGCGAAGGCTATGATCTGGCGCAGACACAGGAGTTCCTCAGCACCGTTATGGATGGAATCTACGACTATGTGGAGTCCAGCAGAATCGATGCGCCTGAGATCACATCCTTTGAGCTTGGCGGATCCAAGGCGAGAATCGATGCAAAAAACCGAAAAGTAACGGTCAATATCCCGCTTGGCTACGTTACATCCGGCATGACCCCGGCAATTACGACAAACGGCTATACCTACGCGCAGTTGGTCAGCGGCAGCACGAGCAGCTCCGTTATGAAGTACAAGGTGACACCGTATTGCCCGATAACTGGTCTTCTCTATAACGGGCAACAAGACACATCTGGCAATATCTATACGGATCTCAGTCAGGAGTGGACAGTTGAACTCAAGTTTGGTGAGCAGCCGTTCAACGATGTAACGTCATTCAGTATCTACGATGAAAAGTACCAGAAGCAGCGCGAGGCTACAATTGTAAATCCGGAAAAGGCTGGAAAAGTCGGCTCCATCACGCTGAATATGCCGTTTGGCACGGATCGGAAATCGCTGGTACCGACGATCACGCATATGGGACAGTATGTCCAGATCGAAGAAAATGGCGAATGGAAGACCATTGAAGCTGGAAAAGCGTATGATTTCAGTACTGTTCGGAAAATCCGCGTCAAGAATGACAGCTTTGGCGGCGTTACAACCGAGTATACGGTGACCATCACAGCGGAGCTGTCGTCTGAATGCAAAATTCTCGGCTATAAGATCGGTTATGCCGAGGGCGAAATCGATGAGCAGAATCACACCGTTAACATTGAGGTTCCATATGGCACGGATCTGACAAAGCAGACTGCGGAGGTTACGTGTTCTGAGTTTGCAGAGAACACGATAAAACCAAGCTCGCTGGCCTATAACATGGATCTCACGTATGTGATCAAGGCAGAAAACGGAGCGACGCAGAAATATACAGTCAGAATCGCACAAACCGCGCCCGCAACCGGAAAGAACATCCTGAGCTTCAGCTACGGCAGCATTTCCGCCAAAATTGGTGAAAAGGATATCCTTCTGGAAGTACCGTTCTCTGTCGATCTGAAGACGCTTGCGCCGACAATCGTTGTTTCCGATTTTGCGACCGTAAGCCCAGTCAGCAACGAAGCCGTAGATTTTACCAATTCAGAGAAAACACCTGTTATTTATACGGTTCGGGCGCAGGATGGCACGGAAAAGAAATACAATGTAGTGGTCAAAAAAGCCGCGCAGCCGGATTCCGTCCCATATGGCGACATTCTGGAAGAGGTAAAAAGCAACATCATTGCGGACTACAAGTCCCGCCGCGATGGTACATTACTTACGGATGACTGGATCTTGATGAACCTTGGCTTTGCAACCTGTAATCAGGAGGTCACATCGGGTGAGGATCTTCCGTATGGTCTTAACATCTACGGACACATAAAGGCTATTGCACCAAACAAGATGACAGATTACGGGCGCGTAATTATGATGCTGACTGCGCTCGGCATCAACGCCAGTAATCTGGATATCTACAGAGACAGCAATAATACGCCGTTTACAGATAGCAGCGGAAAAGCGGTCAGCAGTCTTGTAAAGGAACTTTATAGCTACAGCGGCAGCTATACGATCAACGGTCCGATCTATGCGCTGATTGCACTGGATATGGGCAACTATACTGTGCCAAAAGATGCAAAATGGACGCGCGAGAAGCTGCTGGAAGAAATTCTTTCCCATCAGTACGGCTCAGACGGATTTGGAATCGATATGGTGGCGATGCAGATGCAGAGTCTGTATCCGTACATCAACGATCCGACCTACGGCGAGCGCGTCAAGGCAAAGATGCAGGAAGGCTATGACATCATTCTTGGCTATCAGACAGCATCTGGCGTTGATCCGATGGGAAGTGATTATACGTTCTTCTCTTGGGGAACGACGAACAGCGAATCCTGCGCACAGGTAATCTGCGCAATGTGCGCAATGGGCGTGGACGTCGGCACAGACCCGAATTTCAGCGCCTACAGCACGGGCGATTATACGCAGGATAAGGGTGTCATTCCCACATGGCTGAACCGCTATCTGATGCCCAGCAAAGCTGGCTTCGGTCATACGGATAACAGCCATAATGAAATGGCAACGTACCAGTCCGCTTATGCGGTGCAATGGTATCTGAATTTCTATAACGAGCAGTCCGCAAAACCGTATTCCCTCTACTATAAGCGCTTTGACTTCTCCCGGCAGCTCAGCGATAAAGCAGATATCGAGAAGTTCACGCTGGAGGGACAGGAAGGCATTATCAACGGCAACAATATTACGGTTTACGTTCCGGATGGGATGCCGACAGATAATTTAACGCCTGAAATAAAGCTCTCCGATGGCGCAAAGCTGCTTGCACCCAAAATGCCGGTTCCATTTGTAGAGGACGCACCGGTTGCATTTACAGTGCAGGCAGAAAACGGAACGACAAAAAAGACCTACAGTGTAAAGCTTGTTTATGACAAGAATGTCAAGGGCAAGGGCACGACGCTCTTCACCGACACCATCCAGATTCAGAACGAGGACATGGCCGACAAGGACATGGAGGACATGCAGATCACGAAGAACGAGGATGGCACGACCGACATTCTGATTACCATCGTCCCCGGCGTTGACACGACGAAGCTCCGCTTCAAGGCGGACATCTCGTACAAGGCGAAAGCGAGCATCGATGTGACGGGCAAGAGCAACGTCGACCTGCACGACTGGACGGAGGTTGTCGTGACCGCCGAGGACGGCGAAACGAAGCAGACCTACCGCATCAAGGTCGTAAGCCAGACGTTCGCGTCCATCACGGAATTTGCGATCAAGGTCGACGGCGTGGAATACGGCGCGGTGATTACGGCGACCGGCGCGACCGGCACGATCCGCTTCGTCGGTATCCCCGACACGGCAGATCTCACGCGCGTTGTGCCGACGACGCTCAAGCTGGGCGAGGGGACAACAGAGGTTCTTCCCTCCGCGTCCGCGCCGCAGAACTTCGCAGAGGGTGCGGAGTACACGGTCAAGGGTCCGGGCTTGCGAACCAGAACCTACAGCGTCGTGACCAGCAGCAAGGGCGGCGGCGGAGACGATGATGACAGCAAGCCGGTCAACAACAGCTTTGCCATTACCTCCTTCAAAATTGGAGACAAGGCGGCTGAAATTGACAACACGAACGGCATCATCAAAATTACGCTCCCCTACGGCACGAATCTCTATCAGGTTGCACCGAAGATCGAAACCGGCAGCGGCTGCACGGTCAGCCCGCGCTCGGGGCAGGTCGTGAACCTCTCCGTGCCGGCAACCTACACGCTGACGCGCGGCGATGAAAAGCGCACGTACACGGTGATTGTCACGCTACAGAAATCCGCGTCGCAGCTCATCTGGGACAAGGCGGCACTCAAGATGAACCCGTCCTCGTACCAGACCAGCCCCGACCTCGGGAAGAAAGAACCCGAGCCTACCTATATTCCGTCCACGAGCCAGATCCTCTCCGGCATGAAGGTGCAGGTAAACGGCAAGGACGTTATCTATCAGGCGAACGGCTCCTCGGGCTGGCTCCTGATGACGCCGGACAGCTATTCCGCCGCGAATACCTACCGGTTCCGCGCGGAAAAGGGCGCGCTCAAGAATATCGTCGCCAATGGCTATAACGGCTTCGGTATTCAGGCGGGCAAGCTGATGATCGGCATCACGGAGAAGATGGACACAGCAAGAGGACTTGACCTCTCCCTCTGCCCGGTGCCGAGCGCGGCGCAGACGGCGTGGAAGAACAAGTCCGGTGTGGTCGGCGTTTGGAAGATCACCTGCGACAGCGTCTCAGGCGGTTTGACGCTAACGTTCGACTGCTCGGGTCAAACAGGAAAACTGGCACTTGCGAAGTACAACGAAGCGAAAAAGTGCTTCGAGCAGGTGTCGGAGAAAAAATGGAGCGTCAGCGGCTCGATCCTGACGGCTTCCAATATGTCCGCCGGTATCTACGGCGTGATTAAGATCGGGTAATTTTGAAGAAACGAAAGCCCGGGGCGCAATGCCCCGGGAGAAAGGATGAGAGAATATGAAAGGAAAAAGACTCCTGTCTCTCCTGCTCTGCCTCGTGATGGTACTTGGTATGCTGCCCAGTCTGGTAATCCCGGCATCCGCTGCCAGCACTACAAAGGTAAACTTCTGGATCGTTGAGGGAAAGAGCAGCGCCAGCTATAGAATTAGAAAAAGTGGCGTCACTGTAGGGGATGAAATTCCATTTCCAACGCAGGCAGAATTGAAAGAAAAACAGCCGGGTTACTTTGGCGTAATGAAGGTTGTTGACTGGTACACCGAGGAACCGGAGAAGAAAAAAGGCGTTTGGGTCTTTGATGAAGATACAAAAGTTACAGGCGACGACACAATAGAAAAAAATATGGAACTCTGGGCGAAGACCGCGCCTCAAGATGGGCAGACCATTTCGATTTCGCTAAAAGGATACAAACCGGTGACAATCACGGAGTGGAACGGCAGCGCCATAGCAGCGAAAGAAGAGCTTCTTTTCGACGTAGAAAACAAAACAAATGTATCGGCCAGTACTGAGAATCGAGAGAAGAGTATTATCAAGCTTCCGCTTGGAACAGCGCTTGGGGAAACTGATTTAAACAAAATTCCAAGTGAATGGACGATAGATGGAACAAAATATACGATCAATAGTTGGGCTACGGTCTCTCAAATTTTGCAGGTCGGAACTGTTTTCAGCGCACAGGATAAGATCCGCAAATATAATAGCACTACATCCACATATGATCCTATCGAAGTATATGCACAAATGACGTGGCCAATCACAATCAACTTCGAGACAAATATAACTGGGAAAACCCTTCCTGCCATAAGCCTGAATACGGCAACGAAACTCAACGGTTATGCGGCTGCAACAACAAATACGATGACAGATACGCAGAAGGCGCAGGTTGCAGACGTAAATACTTGGGTGCAGCAGCAGGAAAACACCGATGGCTTCGGAAGAATTTTCCGCGGCTGGTACGCGAATAGCAGATTTACCGGCGATCCGTTCCGAGATGGGACGGGGTATTCCATCAGCGGCACACCGGCTGGAACCGATGAGAATAACAATTATCATGTAAACACGCCATTCCCGGGGAATATGACGCTTTATGCAAGGTGGGAGGATCGCTGCAAGGTTACATTTAATATGGGCGGCGAGAATCTTTCAAACGCAGCGTCGTTTACGGATTACTATGTAGCAGTCAATGAGAAGCTGACCGCGCCGGCTGTTGAGCCGCAGTCAACAAACTATCCGAACCGGGTCTTCCTCGGCTGGTACGAAGATGCAGCATGGAACACGGCGTGGAATTTTACAAATAAGACGGTTACGGAAGACGTAACGCTCTACGCAAAATGGGGCAACGCAAAGAATGTTACGCTCAATTTCATATATTACGCTCCGGATAATGATGTGACTCCGTTGACGAAGACAACGATGAATGTTCCGGTCATTGAAGGTTACCCGTTCGGTGACAATGTCCCCGAATTGCCGGGTACGCGGACAGAAGGTGATTGGGATCCCTCTATATCGGGCAGACCTATCAGCTATCGAACAATGGGAACAACACGAGGGCTGATTTATACAGGCTGGAGCTACACAGGAAAATATGGCCCGACGTCGCTGACCAAGGAAACTGTCCTGTTTGAGGATGTGGACACTGGAGGGGTCGTGACGGTTGTTGCCCAAGCGGACGTCTACGTTCAGTTTACATTTGATCCGCAGGGTGGAACATTAAACGGTTCGACGAATTCCATGACGGTCACACGCGATACGCGGAAGGTAGAAGGCGAACCTGAAGAACCGGTAAAGTATAATGACAACCAAGAGCAGATTCGCTTCCTTGGCTGGTATACGGAGCCAGACGGAAAAGGCAAAAAGCTCGACGTGAATGAAGAGTATTCGCTGAATACGACGTTCTATGCCGCATGGGAAAAAGAAAAGGAATGCACGCTGATTTTTGATATCAGCAAGTACCCGGGCGCGACCGTTGTCCTGAAAAAGGGCGACGAGGTGTGCAGCGGCACGACCGCAGACGGCAAAGTTACCTATACAAAGCTGCCGCGCGGAACATATCAGTATTCCATCACGTTGGCCGGCTATAAGCCGCTGACTGGAACTTATGAGATTACAGATGCTACCTCAGAGGAGGAAGCCTACACAATTGAGGTAAAGGATTGGCCGGTGTTTGTTCCGGTGACCAGAATCGCGCTGAACATTCCGGACAGCAAGATCATGCAGAAGAAGTCGTATGATCTGAGCAGCCTTGCGACGGTTGCTCCGGAGAATGCCTCCAACAAGACCATCGCATGGACCGTGAGCGGCAACGACGGCGTTACGCTGGGCAAAGACGGCAAGACGCTGACGGTTTCTGCTGATGCCACCAGCTCCGTCACACTGACTGCGACGATCACGGATGGCAAGCTCAACGATGCGGGAACAGCGTTGGAAAACTACACGCAGTCGTTCACTCTGACAATCGTAACGTTCCGCCCGACGATCACGTTCAAAAATGGTTCTGGCGAAGGTCCCTCCATCGACGTTATTCAGAACATGCCCGCGCCCGTCCTTGCGGTAAACGGTAAAATTACCGCTCCGGCTACAAAGCCGACCGCAGATGGATGGGAGTTTGAGGCGTGGTATCTGGATGCAGCGTACAACACGGCGTGGACAGCGGATCATGTCTTTACACAAGATAGTGAGCTTTTTGCCAAGTGGAAAAAAGAAGCCGTTCCGATTACAGTGACATTCTCTGACGGCGGCAGCCAGACGAAGACAGAAACGCATAACGCTGGTGAATCGCTGGTTCTTCCTCCGAATATGTTCACAAAGGCTGGATACATTTTTGCAGCGTGGGAACTGCCGGATGAAACAACAATGTACGCAGGAACGACAATCAAGGCATTGCCCAGCACGGATGTTACATACAAAGCAACGTGGAAAGAGATCAATGCTGCAATTACTGCGGATGATGTCCGGCACTCACTCGATGCAATTACTGCGGAGAATGCAAAAGATCACAAGCCGCAGTTAGTTGCTGCACGCGACGCACTTGCAGCGGGTACAGCAACAAAGACAGACGCAGAACTGATCGGCAGCTTGTCTGAGCTGTTTAAGAGTGCTGGTCTGGGTCCGGTCAGTATCAGTGGCACTGCAAGCCAGGGCGTTACTGAGACAGGCGCGATCCTTTCCTCGGACGGCGCAGCAGTTGTTCTGAATGTGAATAAGCTGACAACACCGAGCAAAACTTTGCCTGAAGCATATCAGAATGAAGAATACAAGTCTGTGTGGTATACCGTCTCTATGAGTGTTGGCGGCGCAACCACCGAACCGAAAGTTCCTGTTATTCTGACTGCGCCTATTCCGGCAGACCTGTCTACAATGGCAGCAGACACCATCCGTGTACTTCTGTACAAGAGTGCAGCTAATGAGCCGGTTTTGATGACACCGACTGTGGCAGATAGCAAACTGACATTTGCCTTCGACGGGAACGGACAGATCGCATTTGTCGGCAAGGAAATCTCTGATACGGCAGATACCCGCGTCACCGGGCTCACGATGGAGTACAACGGCACGAAGATGGGCAACGTGACACAGGATAAGGATGGCAACTTTACGGTTGTCTTGCCTGCTTCCCTGAACCAGTCCGCAATCGATTTGCTCGCCTCTGGTAAGTGGAAGACTTATCTGACGGTAGCACCGCAGGCCAAGGTTGCAACAGCAGAGAGTAAGGAAGGCTTTGATGCGACGTACTGGGCAGAAACCGGTGTTGCACTGACCTACTCGCTGACGAAGGCAAACGACTATAGTGATAGCCGTACACTGACCGCTATTGCGAAAAATGGCACGACGCGCACGTTCACCGTTACGGTTAAGAAGATCACCGACGCGGATCGCACCTACAAGATCGCTGTTGCGAACATCAGCGGCGGCATGGTCACGGCGACCCCGAACCCAGCAGCTGCCGGCGAAGAGGTCAAGCTGACCATTACGCCGAACGATGGCAAGAAGCTGGTTGCAGGCTCTCTCAAGTACAGTCTCCAGTCTGCCGGTGCGGCGCCTGTTGCGATTGATGAAAGCACGCTGACGTTCATCATGCCCGCGGGCGATATCAACATCAACGCGCAGTTCGAAGACGACGCCAGCGCGCCGATCAAGAATCCGCCGCAGATCACGGCGTTTATGATCAACGGCGTCTCCGCAGTCATTAACAGCGACACAAAGGCAATCACGATCATTCTGCCCTACGGCACGGATCTGAAGCATGTTGCGCCGACCATCGTGACGGCGAATGCTTCCAAGGTAGAGCCTTCTTCTGCCCAGCGTGTAGACCTGTCCACGCCGAAGGCATACAGAGTCTACGCCTCCAACGGCGCGTATGTGACCTATACCGTCACCGCGTACACCGAGGAGCCGTCGCCCACGCAGTCGCTCTGGGAGAAGCTGCAGAACCAGATCAACAGCAACCCCAACTGGTGGGAGCTGGCGGAGTATCAGAAAAAGACCGGCTATTATCGATAACCGGCATAGAAACGCTCCCGGCTGAGATACAATCAGCCGGGAGCCATACGGACACAATTGGAATCGGCAGCCCGCCGACGGCAAGACTGACTGCCCCGGAAACGGTATGAAACGATGATTCCATATCCGCGATCATTGTGTCGAATAATGCAACCCGCAGAAGCTCCGGTTTCTGCGGGTTTCTTCGTTGTCGAAAAGACGCAGATTTTACAGAATTCAACCGAATTGTGTAAAATCTGCGCCTTTTCTGTTTTATGCAATCTATCTCGCCAGAAGATCCGAATTTTCCACAAACAGGATATTTCATATATCCAGAAGGAAAGACAGTTTCTGTGCAGCACGGTAACATTACCGCCTGCACGCGCCCCTCCGTTTCTGACATTTGCTTACAGAAAAGCTTCTGAAAGAGCTTCAGAGTTTCCTGATGCAGCATGGGGATGAG
>ERZ779877.2097-NODE-2097-length-15267-cov-3.353274_pt1 | contig 15267 bp, 13 predicted proteins | sample MGYA00511556_ERZ779877 | MGnify/ENA primary metagenome ERZ779877 (study PRJEB29588, sample SAMEA2159338) | human gut metagenome | biome: human gut; feature: human-associated habitat; material: faeces | place: Denmark | collected 2008/2010 ...
GATTTCATTGATTTATTATAATAGAAAAGGAACTTATTAATTTATGAAAGAAAGAGAACAATTTGGTTCAAGAATAGGTTTTATTCTTGTATCAGCAGGCTGTGCTATCGGCCTTGGTAATGTATGGAAGTTTCCCAAGGGCAGGAATGAGAATTTCTATAATATATTATCCGGATATCAATACATTTAACGGAATAATGTCATTACAGATAATTATAAAGGAATGGAAGGAAACAATATGAGAGAGAGAATGAGGAAACTGACAGCTGCTATTCTTATGCTTGTAATGGTCAGCGTAATATTTACAGCCTGTGGCAGTAACAGCAGCCATAAGTCAGATAATGCGACACAGGAAAGTACAAGTGAGTATGTAAGCGAAGACATAAAAGTAGCTGCACTTAAAGGACCTACAGCTATCGGAATGGTTAAGCTTATGAGCGATAATGAGGATAATAAAACAGCCAACAATTACACATTTCAGATAGAGGCGGCAGCAGATGCATTTACAGCAGACCTTATAAAGGGCGATGTCCAGATTGCAGCTATGCCTTGTAATGCGGCGGCAACACTTTATAATAAGAGTAATGGCAAGGTATCTGTTGTAGGAATTAATACACTTGGCGTGTTATATATACTTGATAATAAGGGCGAGGTAACTAATGTAAGCGACCTTAAAGGACGTACAATATACACAACAGGTAAAGGAACTACACCTGAATATACATTAAGATACCTTTTAAATACCAACGGAATTGACCCTGATAAGGATGTACACATTGAATTTAAGTCAGAGGCTTCCGAGGTTGCGGCTATTATGGCATCAGCGAAGGAAGAAACTGTAGCTATGCTTCCACAGCCATTTGCTACAACAGTTCTTATGAATAATAAGGAAGCAAGAATAGCTCTTGATGTTACTAAGGAATGGGAAAATGTATCAAAGGACGGAAGTACAGTAGTAACAGGTGTAATAGTTGTCAATACAGAATATTACAATAACCATAAGGCTGCGGTTGACAAGTTCCTTGAGGAATATAAGCTTTCAGCAGATTATGTTAATGCAAATGTAGATGAGGTTTCAACACTTGTAGAAAAATATGGTATAACAAAAGCCGCAGTTGCAAAGCAGGCAATACCTAAATGCAACATAACAATAATAACAGGCAGTGATGCCAAAGACAAAATAAGCAAATATTTAAATGTTCTTTACGAAGCAAATCCAGCTTCAGTTGGTGGAAAGCTTCCAGAGGACAATTTCTACAAATAAAATATATAAGAATGATGCATAGTTAAAGCAGTAAAAGCGGTAAAAGCAGTAAAAAGGCAATTCATTAGCAGAAAAATCGGTAGATATGATAATTCTGTATGAATTGCCTTTTTTATTATAATTAATGTGAATGTCTGTTAATATATTCTGTCTTGTATTTAGAGTAAACAATCTTCTGGCTGTTATAAAGACTGTAGTAGCCAGAGAGCATATAACTTATTGCTACGCATATAATTACGAATTTCATTGAACCAGCACCAAACATTTCAATTGATAATATGAAAGAAGTGAGTGGGCAGTTAGTTACGCCACAGAATACGCTTACCATACCGCACGCGGCACATAAGCCGATTGGAAGTCCGAATACAGGAGCCAAAAAGCTTCCAAGAGTTGCACCGACAAAAAGTGTAGGGACAATCTCACCGCCTTTAAATCCACCACCTAATGTAATGGCTGTAAACAGCATTTTTAAAATAAAGACATACCACGAACAGCTTGTTATAAAGCTTGCCGCAATCATAGGAGCACCAGCACCAAGATAATCAGTAGTACCGGTTATATATCTTAAAATAATAACAAGCACACCAGCTATTATAATACGGATATATGGGTTGCTTAAGTATTCAGAATATATTTTGGCTGATGAATGAAGCATATAACAGAATACAATGCTTGCGAGGGCAAATATTACTGACATTATCATAAATCTTATTCCGGTAGATATGCTTAGTTCACATATTTCGCTTATTATAAACATAGTTGGTGTTATATTGAATAACCCAGCTACGCCGGAAGCAATAAGTGCGGATATAATACAGGGAACAAGTGCGGCGTAATACATAACCCCCACACTTATAACCTCCATAGAAAATATGGCTGCGGCTATAGGAGTTCCGAAAAGAGCAGAGAAACAGGCACTCATTCCGCACATAATCATAATTCTTGTATCTTTGTCGTCAAAATGTAATATTTTGGCGATAAAATTGCTTAAGGAGCCGCCAACCTGCAGGGCTGCACCTTCTCGTCCTGCTGAACCACCGCAAAGATGTGTAAGCAGTGTTGATATTATAATAAGAGGAGCAACACGGACAGGAACTTCTGCATTGGACTGGATTGCTGTTATTACAAGATTAGTTCCTGTATTCTTGTCTTCGTGCGTAAAATGGTACATAAGAACGATTATTATACCGGCAGCAGGAAGAAAGAATAAAGTGTAAGGGTGTTGGATCCGAAAGCTTGTTACATATTGTAAAGCTTTATAAAATAATGCTCCGATAAGTCCTATAAAGCTTCCTGTAAATAAAGAGCAGAGAAGCCATTTGATAAGTGTTAAGGCTGCCATTCTTGCTCTTTGAAGTGTTTCAAGAGTAATATCAGGACTTATATCTAATATATCAGAGAGTTTTTTCATCAGGTTATCCTCTTTTCTTAGAGTGTTCACGTTAGTCGAACTTCTTTTTACTCATATTGCTGTTGTGATATTCAGGGTTATTAGTTACATCTTCTGTAAAAAACTCTGGCATAATGTAATTGTCAGCTTCTTCTATAGTGTTAAATTCAACTTCTGCAATAACAGTGCCGTTGAATGCTCCTTCAAATATGTCAAGTTCAATAGTGTATCCGTTACCATCTGGAATTTCATAACGCTTTTTGGTTATTATATTACCGTCAGCTTTTTTAATCAAATGTTCATACGAGTCTTTGGTGAGTGGAAGATTGTATTCTTCACGTGCTATCATACCACTGCCTTTGTAAGTAAGATAATAATCATCATTATCACGTCTTACCCTGACTACAGGTTTAGTTGAAAGATAACCCTGTTCAATATATCTGCAATTATAATTGTCCAGATTATCTGGCAATTGTGCAACTAAGAATTTACGTTCTATTTCCATAGTGTGTCTCCGTTTTCTGAATTTCATTGATAATATTTATATGTATCTATAAATACATATAAAAAAGACTGTCACCTAAGTGACAGTCGCAATATCCACTATCGAATATTAATTATTTAGCTGAGTTAACAGTATCCTTTAAAGCCTTACCAGCCTTAAACTTAGGTGCCTTAGAAGCAGGAATTTCAATAGCCTTACCTGTCTGAGGATTCTGACCTGTTCTAGCAGCTCTTTCAGCAACTTCGAAAGTACCGAAACCAACTAACTGAATCTTGTCACCATTCTTTAACTGTTCAGCAACAGTTTCTGTGAAAGCCTTTAAAGCCTTCTCAGCATCCTTCTTTGAAAGTTCAGCCTTCTCTGCGATTGCAGCAACTAACTCTGTCTTATTCATAATAAACTACATCCTCCTTAAATGAAATAAGTAATAATAAGTATAGGTTATTTATACTCCATATAGGTAATTTTGTCAATAAAAAACGCTTAAGAATTGCCTTATTTCGGCATTTTTCGCTGTTTTTGGTATTGGAATTATAATGTTAATTCCCCCCATTTATCATATAGCTCATCAAGCTCTTTGCTAAGAGCTTCCTTCCTGGTGTGTATTTCCATAAGTTTGGCAGTATCACTGCTTATGGCAGGGGCGGCGGACATATTATCAAGTTCCTCAATCTCAGCCTCAATTAAAGCCATGCGTTCTTCAGTACGCTTGATTTCGTTTTTAATCTTCTTTTGCTGTGCCTGCTTTACCTTTTCTTCCTGCCAGTTAAGCTTTGAAATGGCTGAACTGCTGGATTTAGAAGTGTTATTGGTTATTGGTTTTGCTCCTAGTATATCCTTTTTTTCAAGATAATAGTCATAATTACCAATATAATTAACAACCGTTTTATTGGCAAGCTCAATAATTCTTGTTGCAGTAGAATTAATAAAGTATCTGTCGTGTGATACGAACAGGACAGTACCTGTGTAACTATTAAGTGCATTTTCAAGAATTTCCTTTGAAGTGATATCAAGGTGGTTAGTAGGCTCATCTAATATAAGGAAGTTGGCATTAGAGAGCATAAGTTTGGCTAATGATACACGTCCGCGCTCGCCACCGCTTAAGTCTTTTATATACTTAAATACATCTTCATTGGTGAATAAAAATGCTGCAAGGGTATTTCTTATCTGTGTATTATTAAGGTCTGGATAAGCATCCCTGATTTCATCAAAAATGGTCTTGTCAGGGTCAAGAACGTGGTGTTCCTGATCATAATAACCAATATTTACTTTAGCACCAAGATATATCGAACCTGAATCTGCAGGTATAATTCCATTAATTAATTTTAATATTGTTGTCTTTCCTGTTCCGTTACTTCCGATAAGTGCTACGCGTTCACCACGTTTAATCTGGAAGCATATGTTATCAAAAAGAACAGTTCCGTCAAAACCTTTAGTAAGGTTGTCTACAGTAAGGACATCATTACCGCTTATTACATTAGGTTCAAGCTTAATATCCATTTTGTCGTTTAAAATCTCAGGCTTATCGACAAATTCCATCTTGTTAAGCATTTTTTCACGGCTTTCAGCTCTTTTAATAGATTTCTCACGGTTGAACTGTTTAAGCTTTGTTATAACCTCCTCCTGATGTTTAATTTCACGCTGCTGGTTAAGATATTCCTTTAGCTGCATATTGCGCAGGATAGCTTTCTTTGAAGCGTAATCAGTATAGTTGCCTGAGAATACAGTGGCATTACCATTGTCTAATTCGATAATCTTGCTTACTATCTTGTCAAGAAAATATCTGTCGTGGGCAACTATAAGTACAGCACCACTGTAGTTAAGCAGATAGTTCTCCAGCCAGCTTATAGACTCCATATCAAGGTGGTTGGTAGGCTCGTCAAGAAGTATAATATCAGGCTTTGATAATAAAAGCCTGCCAAGTGCAACCCGTGTCTTTTGTCCGCCTGATAAAGTATTAACATTAAGTGTGAAATCTTCTTCTGCAAAGCCAAGGCCTTTAAGAACACCAGTTATCTCGCTTTTGTAAGCGTAACCATTGTTTAATTCAAACTCGTGGTTAAGGTCTGAATATTTCTTCATAAGTGTTTCAAGAGCTTCATCATCTGCAGATTTCATCTGGTTCTCGATGCGTCTTAGCTGGGCTTCCATATCAAGGATATAGTGCTTCACAGATAAAAGCTCGTCATAAATGGTGTTGTCTGAATTAAGATTTTGCTGCTGGGAAAGGTAACCTAAAGTCTTGTCTTTAGCTAAGGTTACAAGCCCTGTGTCAGCAGGTTCAATTCCAGTTATAATCTTTAAAAGAGTAGACTTTCCAGCACCATTGATGCCAACAATAGCTGCTTTTTCGTGGTCTTCAATATTAAAAGAACAAGATTTGATAATAACATCTGTTCCAAAAGATTTACTTATATTATTACAGGAAAGAATCATAATAACAGCGTTCCTTTCTTTAAATTAATTAGTTGAATTATACTTGCTTTAACAATAAATTGCAATTTTTTTGACTTATTTCTTCCTATAATGTATTATTAAAAAGTTAGACTAAGATAAGTGTATTAAATTTAAGAAATGAGGAAATGAATGAAATTTGACGAGTTAAACATTGATGAAAGAATATTAAGAGCTATTGAGGATATGGGATTTGAGGAAACTTCACCTATACAGACACAGGCAATTCCAGCTGTATGTGAAGGTATTGATGTTGTCGGACAGGCACAGACAGGTACTGGTAAGACAGCAGCATACACAATTCCTATGCTTATGAAGATAGACCCACAGATAAAAAAGCCTCAGGCAATCGTACTCTGCCCTACAAGAGAGCTTGCTGTACAGGTGGCTGAGGAGATAAGAAAACTTGCCAAATATATGAGTGATATTAAAGTTCTTCCAGTATATGGAGGACAGGAGATAGTAAGACAGATAAAGTCATTAAAGACGGGCGTACAGATTATTGTTGGAACTCCTGGAAGAGTTATGGACCATATGAGAAGAAAGACTGTTAAGTTTGATAATATTAATATGGTTATTCTTGATGAAGCTGATGAAATGCTTGATATGGGATTCAGGGAAGATATGGAAACAATTCTTACAGAAACGCCAGAAGACAGACAGACAGTAATGTTCTCAGCTACTATGCCAAAGGCTATTATGGATATTGCAAGAAATTTCCAGAAAGATGCCAGGATTATAAAGGTAGTAAGAAAAGAACTTACAGTATCTAATATAGAACAGTTCTATTATGAGGTAAGACCTAAGAATAAGACAGAAGTATTGTGCAGGCTTATTGATATATACAATCCAAGACTTTCAGTAGTGTTCTGTAACACTAAAAGACAGGTTGATGAGCTTATATCAGAGCTTAAGGGCAGAGGTTATTTTGCTGACGGAATACATGGTGATATGAAACAGCAGCAGCGTGACAGAGTAATGGATGACTTTAGAAGCGGCAAGGTAGACATACTTATAGCAACTGATGTAGCAGCAAGAGGAATTGATGTTGATGATGTAGATATGGTATTTAACTATGACATTCCTCAGGATGAGGAATATTATGTTCATAGAATTGGAAGAACAGGGCGTGCAGGAAGATCTGGAATGGCACTTTCATTTATAAGTGGCAAGGAAGTGTATAAGTTAAAGGATATCGAGCGTTACTGTAAGACTAAGATACTTGCAAAGCCTGTTCCATCATTGGATGATGTTAAGAACACCAAGCTTGATAATATGTTTGATAAAATCAGACAGACAATCGAAGAGGGTGGACTTACAGATATGGTTAATCTTGTTGAAGAACACGTTAATCAGGAAGAATATACATCTATGGATATGGCAGCAGCACTTTTAAAAATGCTTATAGGTGATACCCTTGACAGAGAAGATGAAGTAGAAGAATTCCATTTTGATACAGATAAAGATGATTCAAGAATGGTAAGACTCTTTATTAATATTGGAAAAAAGGATAAAATAAAGCCAGCTAATATTCTTGGAGCTATTGCAGGTGAATCTGGTATGCCTGGCAAGCTTGTAGGCGCGATAGATATGATGGACAACTATACATTTGTTGATGTACCAGCTATACACGCAGAGAAAATTCTTAAGGCAATGAATGATAACGTGCAGATTAAGGGACGCCGTGTTAATGTTGAGAAGGCTAACCAGTCAAGAGGCAAGGGCAGAGGAAAAGGCAAGCATAAGGACAAAGCAAGAAAGAATAAATAAATGAAAAAACAGGTGACATTAAGCAGTATAAACAGGGCAGAAGTATTAAGATACTTAGGATACAAGGGAATAGGGGCAGATGAGACAATAAACAGCCTTATAGATGAATGTGAGGCAGAGGTCTTAAAAGCGGCAGTTCCAAGATATGTATACAGGGTAGTGGATGTGACACAGGTCGATGAGGGCGTAAGGCTTGAAGGGACTTCTGTTACATTAAAAGGAAACTCAATTAAAGAACATCTTAAAGGCTGTAATAAAGCGGCACTTATAGCAGTGACAATCTCTGATGGAATAGACAGGATGTTAAGGGTGATGCAGGCCTCAGACCTTGCCAAGGCTGTAATATCAGACAGTATGGCAAGTGCAGCAATTGAACAGGTATGTGATAAGGTTGAGGCTGTTATTAAAGAGGAACTTCCAGAGTATAACCAGACATTCAGGTTTGGAATAGGATATGGTGATCTGCCTTTGTCACAGCAGGGCGAATTCTTAAAAATACTAAATGCACCTAAGCTTATAGGGCTTAATATAGGAAAGACTGATATGATGACACCAACCAAGTCTGTAACAGCAGTTATTGGGCTTACAACCGGAGAGGTCAGTTCAAAGAAAAAAGGCTGTATGTCGTGTAACCTTAAAGGTACATGTAGATTCAGGGAAGCAGGAGGACATTGTAATGAATAAATTAAAAGAACTTTTACAAAAGGATTATGTGATTCTTGATGGTGGAATGGGTACTATGCTTCAGGCGGCAGGAATGAAGATGGGTGAAACACCAGAGATGCTTAATATTACAGAACCGGAACTTCTCATTTCCATACACGAGCAGTATCTAAAGGCAGGTGCAGACATAATATATGCCAATACATTTGGTGGCAACAGATATAAGCTTGAAGAATGTGGGCATTCAGTTGATGAACTTGTAACAGCGGGAATTAAAAATGCAAAGAAGGCGTGTGCCAATGTGAATCCACGAGCACTTGTAGCACTTGATGTAGGACCTATAGGACAGCTTCTAGAGCCAACAGGTACATTAAGCTTTGAGGAAGCTTATGAGATGTATGCTGAGATAGTCAAGGCTGGTGAAGCGGCAGGTGCAGATCTTGTTGTATTTGAGACAATGACAGATCTGTTAGATGTGAAAGCGGCAGTGCTTGCAGCGAAGGAGAATAGCCAGCTTCCAATAATGACGACTATGACATTTGAAGAAAATATGCGTACATTTACAGGATGTCAGATATCTTCATTTGCACTTACAATATCAGGACTTGGAGTTGATGCCTTAGGTGTCAACTGTTCACTTGGACCTAAGGAACTTGAGCCGGTTATTAAGGAACTTACAGGCTGGACTAATCTTCCGGTTATAGTAAAGCCTAATGCAGGACTTCCCGACCCTGTTACTAATGAATATAATGTGACAGCAGAGCAGTTTGCTGAATTTATGAAGGATTTAAGAAAGTATGGCATTAAAATATTCGGTGGTTGTTGTGGAACAACTCCTGAATTCATAAAGTGCTTATCAGATATGTTACATAAAGAAGGCAATTTAGCAAAAGAGCCAGTGAAAATGCCATCGGCTGTATGCTCAGCTACAAGCACAGTTATAGTTGACCAGCCAAGAGTTGTAGGAGAGAGAATTAACCCAACAGGTAAAAAGGTATTTAAGCAGGCACTCTTAGATAATGATATGGATTATATACTTGGACAGGCATTAGAACAGACTGGTGCGGGTGCTGATATTCTTGATGTCAATGTAGGACTTCCGGGAATTGATGAAAGACAGATGATGGTTGATACTGTGAAAGCACTTCAGTCGGTTGTGGATGTGCCTCTCCAGCTTGACTCAACTATACCTGAGGTTCTTGATGCTGCATTAAGAGTATATAATGGTAAGCCGATTGTCAATTCAGTTAATGGAGAAGAAGACTCTCTTAATAACATTCTGCCAATAGTAAAAAAATATGGTGCGGCAGTAATTGGCCTTGCTCTTGATAAAGATGGTATTCCTAAGAAAGCAGAAGACAGAGTTGCCATAGCAAGAAAGATTATGGACAGGGCAATAGCTATAGGAATTCCTAAAGAGGATATATATATAGACTGTCTTACACTTACAGCCTCAGCCGAACAGGAGGGGGTAATGGAAACGCTTAATGCACTTTATGAGGTTAAGCATACTCTTGGCTTAAGGACGGTGCTTGGTGTATCGAATATATCTTTCGGACTTCCTAACAGAGTGCTTGTCAATCACATTTTCTTAACAATGGCTATGCAGAATGGTCTTGATCTTGCGATTATTAACCCTAACATATATGAGATGATGGGTGCAGTAAGGGCATATAAGCTTCTTGCCAATATAGATAAGAATTCTGTTGATTATATTAAGGCTTATGCTTCAATGCCTAATATAAGCAAGATTAATCCAATGAATACAGCGGCAAATGCAGTACAGGGTGGTCAGACAGCACAGGCAGGTGGAAGTGTTAATCTTAAGGATAAGAAGGGCAGTTATACCTGTGATGACTTATTCTATGCAGTAGAGAAAGGTCTAAAAAATGAAGGTGCAGCAATAACAGAAGAACTTCTTGCAGGTATGGATTCTATGGACATTGTTAATAATGCCTTGATTCCTGCACTTGATAAGATAGGTGAGGAGTTCGAGAAGGGAACATTATTCCTGCCACAGCTTATAATGGCGGCTGGCGTTGCACAGGGAGCGTTTGAGGTTATAAGAAAACATATGATTATGAGCAATAATGCACCTGTAAGCAAGGGAAAGATTGTTATTGCGACGGTTAAGGGAGATGTCCACGATATTGGAAAGAATATCGTAAAGGTACTTCTTGAGAATTATGGTTATGAGGTTATTGATCTTGGAAAGGATGTTGAATATCAGGTTGTTGTAGATGCGATTAAAGAAAATGGTGCGAAGCTTTGTGGTCTGTCAGCACTTATGACAACAACACTTGTTTCAATGAAAAAGACAATAGAACTTATACATAAGAACAATCTTGATTGTAAGGTTATGGTAGGAGGAGCAGTGCTTACTCCTGAATATGCTAAGGAAATACATGCGGATTTCTATTCAAAGGATGCAAAGGAGTCTGTGGATATTGCTAAGAGAGTGCTTGGATAGAGTACATTTCTTTACTTTTTAGCAAAATAGTTATATAATTAACATTAATTTTGAAGGCTGATGGGAAGCTGGTAATTACAGGTTTCCCATCTCCTTTTCGTAGCAGTATTGCACAGGAATGGAGAATGTTATGGAAGAGAATAAGAAGATTTCATCGGCTGTTATAAGAAGATTGCCAAGATATTACAGATATCTGGGCGAACTTATAGAAAGTGGTGTTCAGAGGATTTCATCTAAAGATTTAAGTGTGAGAATGAAAGTTACAGCATCACAGATAAGACAGGACCTCAATAATTTCGGAGGTTTTGGACAGCAGGGATATGGATATAATGTGAAGTATCTTTATGATGAGATAGGCAAGATACTTGGAATAGACAGGAAGCATAATATGATAATAATAGGTGCTGGTAACCTTGGACGTGCTATTGTTAATTATACAGACTTTGAGAAGCGTGGTTTTGTTATATGCGGCGTATTTGATAACAATCCAGAGCTTAAAGGTGAAAGCATTCACGGAATAGATATAATGATGATGGATCAACTTGCCGATTTTATACATAAGAACGATATAGAGATAGTTGCACTGACAATACCAAAGCAGGCGGCTAAGGAAATCGGAAAGCAGGTTGCAGATGCAGGAATTAAGGCTATATGGAATTTCGCACATACAGATCTTAATCTGCCAGATGACGTAATAGTTGAGAATGTACATTTATCAGAAAGCCTTATGAGACTTTCTTACACAATTGCCAATAAGCACTCATAAAGATATTAAATCCAAAGGGGGAATTGATGGTGTCTAAGATAACTTATGAATTGTTAAAGAATAGTGATGTATTTAAGAATATTCCGATTCTTACGCTTGATGAGCGATGGTATCACCTTATTAACGAGAAGAATAAGACAGATGAGATTGCGTATTGGGAGAAACAGGTTAATGAACTGCTTAAGAAGCAGGGAAGAATTAATAATGACATTAAAGACATCAAGAAGCTTAAAAAGCAGCTTATCAATGATGTTGTTGAGAATATGGAAGATGATGATTCAAGCAGGCAGAAGCAGAAGCGTATGAGCCAGAACCAAAGACTTATACAGGAGTCTAATGACAAGATAGCTTCGCTTGAAGATGAACTCTTAGAAGTACCAAGAGAATTGGCAAGGGCTAACGAGAAGCTTCTTACAGAGACACTTAAAGCCTGCTATGACAGAATGAATGCCAATACAGAGGATATAGAGGTACTTGATAAGTGGATTAATGCTACAAGAGTCAAGCTTAAGAAGAATATTCTTATAAAACAGGATAAAGAAACTGTTAATAATAATATGTATTCTCTTATACACGATATTATCGGACCTGAGAATTGTAGTGCAGTTGACAGAATTAATGAAGGCAATGTAGGAGATAAGCAGGAATGAGATATGTATTAGATGCGGCTTCTATGAAGAATGTGGATTCTTATTCAATTAATACTCTTGGTATACCATCAGTTGTGCTTATGGAAAGAGCCGCACTCTCAGTGACAGAAGCTATTGAAAGCAAGGTTAAAGGAAATATACATACAGACATTATATGCGTATGTGGACGTGGCAATAATGGGGCAGATGGACTTGCGGTGGCAAGACAGCTTTATCTTAAGGGCTACAATGTGGATGTGTATATAATTAACTCACACGCTTCTACCAAAGAATTCGATATACAATTGAACATAATAAAGAATCTGGGCATAGAATGTATTAATAGCCCGGATTTTTCTAAATATGGGGTTATTGTAGATGCCTTATTTGGCAATGGCTTATCAAGAGAACTGGCAGGAGAGGCCAGAATAGTAGTAGATACAATTAATAAATGCAGTACATCAGTGCGTTCACAGTATACACAGAATAGCGACAATAATGGAAACAGGCTTGTTGTGGCTGTTGACATACCATCAGGTATAAGTGCATCGACAGGTGTGGTTATGGGATCTGCGGTTAATGCTGATATAACAGTTACCTTCGGATTTGAAAAAATCGGACATATATTATATCCAGCAGCTTCATATTGTGGGAAGATTATAAGAAAAGATATAGGTTTTGCACAATATCCGGATATGACAAGGGATATTTTCACATATGATTATAGTGATATATCTGATATGCTTCCGCTAAGAAAGCCTGATGGCAATAAAGGAACATTTGGAAAGGCACTTGTAATAGCTGGTTCAAGGCTTTATGGAGGTGCAGCAGTATTAAGTTCAAGAGCGGCGGCACGTATAGGTGCAGGGCTTGTAAGAACCCTTACGCATATAAGCAACCGTACAGCAGTTATAACGGGCAATATGGAATGTATTGTTGATACATATGATACTGATGAGGAATGTGGCGATTTTGTTAAGAATACAGAGACATTAGTGGATAAATGTATCTGCTGGGCAGATGTTGTGTGCATAGGTCCGGGGCTGTCTATGGAAGAAAGTGCAGTAAAGCTTGTAAGAAGTGTGTCAGCAAAGAAGAATATTAAAAAGCTGTATGATGCAGATGCCCTTAATATAATCGCCCAATATAAAATTGAACTTGATGGCAGTAATGATGATGTAGACTATGAAGCTGGCGGCAATAGTTGTAATGCTTCATATAAAGATGATATGTCAGATAAGAATGTTGTCGTTACACCACACATAGGAGAAATGTCACGTCTTACAGGACTTGATATTGCGGTGATAAAGAATAATCCTATAGATACAGCAAGAACATATTCAAGAGAACATAATTGCGTATGTGTATTAAAAGATGCAAGAACTATTGTTTCTGATGGAGAAAGAGTGTATATTAATATGTCAGGCAATGATGGAATGGCAACAGGAGGTTCGGGAGATGTGCTTTCAGGCATAATAACAGGACTTATGGCACAGGGACTTACTACTTTTGAAGCTTCAGCACTTGGCGTATATATACACGGCTGTGCAGGAGATGAAGCTGCCTTAAGTAATGGTAAGTATTCTATGGTTGCGGGCGATATTATTGACAATATAAAAAATGTGCTTATAAAAGCAAGAGGTGAATAATGAGTAAGTATTACAGAGTATATGCAGATGTAGATCTGGATGCAATCAGGGCTAATTGTATTGAGCTTATGAGCAAGACAGAACCTTCAACAAAGGCACTTGCAGTTGTTAAAGCAGATGGCTATGGACACGGAGATGTGGCTGTATCCAAGGCAGTAAGAGATTTAGTATATGGATATGCAGTTGCTACGCTGGATGAAGCTGTTAATTTAAGAGAAAATGGAATTAATAAGCCAATACTTATATTAGGCTATGTTGAGCCTGAGGAATATGAGGCATTGGTTAAGAATGAAATAGATGCAACAGTATTTGACTATGAGACAGCCAAGGCACTTAATGATGTTGCCTTAAGGCTTGGAAAGGTAGCTTTCTGCCATATCAAGGTTGATACCGGAATGAGAAGAATAGGTCTTGAGCCAGATGAAAGTGGTGTTGAGATAGTTAAAAAGATAAAGAATTTAAAGGCACTCAATGCAAGAGGCCTGTTTACACATCTTGCAACTGCTGATGAGAAGGATAAGACCGCTGCATTAAGACAGATTGCAAAGTATGATGCTTTTGACGATGCGTTGAAGAAAGAAGGTATATCATTTGAGATAAAGCATGTATCCAACAGTGCAGCTATTATAGATATGCCACAGGCTAATCATGGAATGGTGCGACTTGGAATTGCTTTATATGGTATGTATCCATCAGATGAAGTGGATAAGTCAGCAGTAGCACTGAAACCAGCACTACAGCTCAAAAGCCATGTAGCTATGGTAAAGACAGTTCCAGCAGGAGAAAAGATAGGTTACGGCGGAACATTTGAAACTAAGAGAGAAACAGTGCTTGCAACTGTAACAGTGGGATATGGCGATGGATATCCAAGGTCATTATCATCAAAGGGATATGTGCTTATTAATGGTAAGAAAGCTCCTATAACAGGAAGGGTATGTATGGACCAGATGATGGTAGATGTTACAGATATAGGTCCTGTAAATCGTGGTGATGTTGTAACATTAGTAGGAAAAGACAAGGATGCAGAGATTACAGTTGAAGAGATTGCTGCTTTAGCAGGAACATTTAATTATGAATTTGTGTGTGACCTTGGCAAGAGAATTCCAAGAAATTATTATCTTAATGGACAATATATTGGAAGTCATGATTATTTTCATGAGAACTGGAAGTTAATAACAGATTAAGAAGTAGTGGAATATACAGCATTTTCATAAAATAATTAAATAACAAACCTGCAAAATAATTGAATACACGTCAGAAACCTTGGCAATACTTTGAGTATAAACAATTAAGTAAATGCTTTGGGAGTGTGATATAAGTGGTAATTAAACGTGGGGATATATTTTATGCAGATTTAAGACCTGTGGTAGGTTCTGAACAGGGAGGTATAAGACCTGTTCTTATAATTCAGAATGATACAGGCAACAGGCATAGTCCGACAGTTATATGTGCAGCTATAACATCCAAGATGAATAAAGCTAAGCTGCCAACGCACGTTGAGATTGATGCGTGTCATTACGATATCGTAAAAGATTCAGTTATATTGCTGGAACAGTTAAGAACAATAGACAAGAAAAGACTCAAAGATAAAGTATGTCATCTTGATAATGAGATAATTAATCAGGTTGACAAGGCATTGAGGGTTAGTCTTGAGATGAACCTGAAACAAGATTGACGATATAATAGAATATATGGTATTCTATAGGG
>ERZ779877.2100-NODE-2100-length-15244-cov-3.819540_pt1 | contig 15244 bp, 15 predicted proteins | sample MGYA00511556_ERZ779877 | MGnify/ENA primary metagenome ERZ779877 (study PRJEB29588, sample SAMEA2159338) | human gut metagenome | biome: human gut; feature: human-associated habitat; material: faeces | place: Denmark | collected 2008/2010 ...
CCGTGGACGCTGCCCTTGTTCAGTGTCAGGGAGGAAGTCCAGTTGGTGACGCTGCGCTCCATCACCGTGGCGGTTTCAAAGTCGGAGCGATCCCGGCGCTGCTTCCGCAGGTCCAGAAGATCCCGGAGGAAAACGTTTTCCTGACTGTCGGCCTCGACATGGAAGGTCACCATATCCGCCCCGGCCTTGCAGAACTGCTCGGCATAGCGAACAGGCCTGTCTATCATAAGATGAACGTCAATGAACATATCCGTCGCCCGGCGCAGGGATTTGAGCACGGGGATACCGATGGAAATATTCGGCACGAACAGACCGTCCATTACATCAAAATGCAGATAGTCGGCGCCCGCGGCCGCTACCTCTCCGACCTCCCGGCCGAGTTTCGCAAAATCGGCGGACAGTATTGATGGTGCGACTTTTATCATCTTGGTTCTCCTTTACGCGGAAAGTGTACCGCGCAGCACGCAGATACTAATTTATTATACTACAGGTCTGCGCTAATTTGCAATACTCTTGACTGCTGCGGCAATTAGATATAAAATACAAAAATGTAAGACAAACGATTGGAGAGTTTTGAGTGGCGCGTAAAGATAAGAAGAAAAAGGCGGTCAAGGTCATATACGGCTTCACGATCGCCTGGATAATCGCGGCTGCATTTCTGCCGCTGTATAACATATGGTATCTGCTGCTGGCGGCCGGAATCTCCGGCTTTGTCGCATGCCTTCTCGGCAGAAGTTCCGTGCAGAAAGAAAACGAAGCGGGACGTGAGCAGGTGTCCAAGTCTGCCGCCGCGCCTGAGCACGCCGAAAAGAAGAGCTATGGCCCGGAGATCGACCCGATAGTCGAGGAGGGCAATCGCGCGCTCAGCGAGATGGGCAGGCTATACATGTCCATCAAGGACACCGAGGTGCGCAAGAAGATCAATGAGCTGATGCGCATCACGGATAAGATCACGCAGGATGCAATTGCCGATCCCTCGGATATCCCGCAGATAAAGAAGTTTATGAACTATTATCTGCCGACGACGATAAAGCTTCTGAACGCCTATGACAGGATGAGCGCGCAGGGCATCGAGGGCGAGAATCTCGGCAAGAGCATGAAGAACATAAACGAAATGCTCGACGCCGCCATCGAAGCGTTCAAGAAGCGGCTCGATTCCCTGTTTGAGGATCAGGCGCTGGATATCGAAACCGATATAAAAGTCATGAATACCATGTTGGCCAGAGAAGGGCTTTCCGGTAACAAGGACTTTGAGATAACAACAGAAAGGACACAAACAACATGAGTGAAGAAAAGAGCTTCATCCCCGCCCTTACCCTTGAGCCGAACGCTGCGCAGACCGAAGCCGCCGTTGAGGAGGCTCCTGTTGAGGAAAAGCAGGCAGAGCAAACGCCCGTCGAGAAGCTTGACATCAGCAGTCTCTCTCCGGCTGAACAGGCCGCGGTGCGTGATTTTTCAGAGAAAATAGACATCAAGAACACCGATCAGATAATGAACTACGGCAGTGCCGCGCAGAAGAATATCTCCGAGTTCTCTGACGCCGCTCTCAGCAGCGTCAAGACCAAGGATCTCGGTGAGTGCGGCGATATGCTCAGTGAGCTTGTTGTCGAGCTCAAAGGGCTAAACTTCGACGAGGAGGAAAAGAAAGGCTTCTTCGGCCTGTTCAAGAAGGCTTCCCAGACCATCGCTGAGAAAAAGGCGCAGTTCGACAAGGCCGAGGTCAATGTCGACAAGATAGTCGAGGAGCTTGAAAAGCACGAGATCACGCTGATGAAGGACATCAGCATGATGGATAAGATGTACGAAAAGAACGAGGAGTACATGAAAGAGCTCACCATGTACATCCTCGCCGGTAAGCTCAAGATAGAGCACCTGCGCAATGTTGAGCTGCCCGAGTACGTTGCAAAAGCCAAGGAGACGGGTCTTCCCGAGGACGCGCAGGCCGCGAATGATTTTGCAAACCTCATAGGCCGCTTCGAGAAGAAGATACACGACCTTGAGCTGACGCGCACTATCTCCGTGCAGATGGCTCCGCAGATCCGCATGGTGCAGAATAACGACAGCTTGATGGCCGAGAAGATCCGCTCTTCGATCGTCAACACTATCCCCCTCTGGAAGAACCAGATGGTGCTGGCTCTGTCGCTGTACCACTCCGAGCAGGCCATGCAGGCGCAGCGTAACGTGACCGATGTGACCAACGAGCTGCTCATGAAGAACGCGAAGACCCTGCATCAGGGCAGCGTGAACGTCGCGAAGGAGTCTGAGCGCGGCATCGTCGATATGGAAACGCTCAAGCAGACCAACCTTGAGCTTATCGCCACGCTTGACGAAGTGCGCCAGATCCAAGACGACGGCCGTGCCCGCCGCGCTCAGGCCGAGGATGAGCTTGCGCGTATCGAGGGCGAACTCAAGGATAAGCTGCTTGAAATGAAGGGCTGATAGTCTGTGCTTCCGTAAGGAGGAATATATGGATTTTTTCAAGAAGCCCGCTGTGGCGGTGATTTTGTCGCTTATAGTTATTTTCGCGTCCACGCTGATTTCTGTCAGCGCGAAGCTCAACAATAAATGCGACAAGGTAACCGACGGCTTTTACAGCGGCGTAAGATACAAAGGCGAGGATCACGACGCCATTGCCGAGGAGATCAGTTCGCTCTGCGCAGTCACGGATGAGATCGTGCCTATCGCTTCAAATTACGGGATAGACACCGCCGCGCTCTCTGACAGCAGCCAGCGTCTCCGCACGCTCGTCTCCTCCGGGAGCCGCGACATCGGCAGCGTATATCAGACGTATTCTGAGTTCATCTCCGCGCTCAAGGACGTCGAGGCGCAGCTTCACGCAACTGGGCTGAGCAGCCGCCACGAAGAGGCAATGAGCGAATACTCGGATGAGATCGCCGACTGCGTCGACGATATAAACACCGCCTGCTATAACGACACCGTGCGCGAGTTCCTGCGCAAATACGATAAGTTTCCAACCCGTAATTGGGCTGATTTTCTCGGCGTCAGTTTCCCCGAATACTTTTCCTGAATAAACAGAGGTAGAAAAATGTCAATCGAAAAAGGCCGCGCATATTTCAGAGCTCTCGGACTGGAGGACAGAGTTCAGGAATTCACCGTTTCCTCCGCAACCGTTGAGCTTGCGGCTCAGGCTCTGGGCGTCGAGGGCGCCCGCATCGCAAAGACGCTGTCCTTCAAAACCGATGACGGCTGCATGCTTATCCTCGCAGCCGGCGACGCGAGGATAGACAACCACAAGTTCAAGGAGTATTTCCACTTCAAGGCGAAGATGCTCTCGGCAGACGAGGTGCTTGAGCTGGTCGGCCACCCGGTCGGCGGCGTGTGCCCCTTCGGCATAAACGAAGGCATCCCCGTGTATCTCGACGAAAGTCTCAAGCGCTTTGAGACGGTGTTCCCCGCCGTCGGCAGCGCGAGCAGCGCCATCGAACTGAACCTCGATGAGCTGTACAGATACTCTAACGCCAAGGCTTGGATAGACGTCTGCAAGCTTCCGGAGGCATGAGTCCTTCGGGACAATAAAAACGAATCAGGATGAAGCGATAAACTTTATCCTGATTCGTTTTTATTTCCAGCACTTTACGGAGCTGACGGCATTATCACCAAGTGAAGGCCCCTGCCTGGGCACAAGGCGATCAATATATCCAAAGCTTAAATTTTATGAATATTTACTATTGCAATATGCGTCGAATTACAATATACTTTGGCATTATTTCAATTGCGAATATGCAGTATGGGTGGGACAAGCATGAATAATTATCAATTTGCTTACGGTGACGGTACAGTGACGCTTCCGCTGGATGGGTGCGATATCCTCGGCGAGCTGCACGGCAACAAGGTTGAGCCTATAAAGGACATCCGGACGGCACTTTGGGGATCGCTCGATGAGCCGATCGGCAGCGAGGCGCTGTGCAAGCGCGTCAAGGCGGGAAACACCGTCGCGCTCATAGTCAGCGACATGTCGCGCTTCTGGATGCGGCAGGATCTTGTAGTCCCGCATCTGGTGGACTATCTCACTCAGCGCTGCGGAGTGCAGGAAGCAGACATCAGCATAGTCATCGCAAACGGGACGCACGAGGGCGGCGACGAGCAGGAGCTGCGCACACTTGTGACCGATGCGGTATATGACCGCGTCCGTGTCGAGAACCATGACTGTGAGGCTACCGACCTTGTGTATCTCGGCACAACACCGCACGGCACACCCGTGTCCATCAACCGCACGGCGGCGCAGGCAGATATCGTGATCTGCCTCGGCGCGGTGACGCACCACGTGATGGCAGGCTTCGGCGGCGGGCGCAAGAGCATACTGCCGGGCATCAGCAGCCGCGAGACGATATTTCATAATCACGCGTTTTCCTTAGATGCGGCTCAGCTTCGCTCGAACCCCGCCATCGGAAACGGCGTACTCAAGGGCAATCCCCTGCACGAGGACATGTGCGAGGCAGCAGGTTTGGTAAAGAATCTGTTTATCATCAACCTTGTGATGAACGCGCAGATGCAGCTTGCCGCCATCTTCTCCGGACACTATCTCTCCTCATGGGAGCAAGCCTGCCGCACGGTGGACAAGATATATCAGGTGGACATACCGGCGAAAGCGGACGTCATCGTCACGAGCTGCGGCGGCTTCCCGAAGGATATTTCCCTTTATCAGGGCACTAAGGCCATTGACAATGTGGAGTCCGGCCTGAAGCCGGGCGGGACTCTGATATTGATGATCGAGGCGCGGGACGGCGGCGGGCCCGCCGAGTACTTCGATTGGTCGAAGGATCTCACCGCGGGAACGATAGAGCAGCGCCTGCGCGAGCATTTCACGGTCGCGGGATATATCTTCTTCCTCAACTGCGAGCAGGCGCAGCGCTATAACATTCTGCTCTATTCAAGCATCGACTCGAAGGACGTCGAGCCGATGGGGATGAAGGCGTTTTCCGATGTCGATTCCCTGCTTGCCGCAGCGCAGCTTGAGGGAAAATCGGTCTACGTGATACCGAACGGCTCGACAGTGATACCGCACGTTAAGGAGGATATAGAAGCATGAAACGCAATTACATCGCAAAAAGATTTCAGAACGCCGGCAGCGGGCTGACGCTCGACACGGAAGCCCTCGCAAAGTATAAGGATATAATTGACCTGAGTATCGGCGACACGGATTTCATCACCGACGAGGGCATAATAAACGCTGCCTTCCGAGACGCGAAGGCCGGGTACACGCGCTACGGCGACCCCAAGGGCGACCCAGAGCTTATAGACGCGGTGTGCCGCGCGTGGCAGGAGGATTTTGAGCAGAAGCTCCCGCACGATCATGTACTTGTGAGTGCGTCAAGCTGCCTCGGCATGGCGCTTGTGATGTTCTCGATCCTTGATCCAGGCGACGAGGTCATCGTCTTTTCCCCGTACTTCCCCATGTACCGCACACAGATAGAGCTTGCAGGCGGCGTGTGCGTCGATGTGCCGACCTACGCGAGCGAGGACTACGCCATTGACGAGGCGCGTCTGCGCGCCGCCATTACGCCGCGGACAAAGGCAATAATATTCAACAACCCCACGAACCCCACCGGCATGGCCTACGGCAATGATACGCTCGAAATGCTTGCACGCGTCGCGAAGGAATATGACCTGCTCATCGCGGCAGATGAAATATACACTACCTATCTCTACGAGGGCGACTTCCACCCCCTCCGCACTCTGTCTGGGATGGCTGAACGTACTATTACTCTCAACAGTTTTTCAAAGAACTTCCTTATGACCGGCTGGCGCGTCGGCGTTATCATCGCTGAACCCGAGTTGCTGGAAGTCATGAACGATATTAACGGTTCTCTCATCTATACCGCGCCCTCGATATCGCAGCGCGCCGCGATCCATGCACTCTCGATGCGCCGCGAGATACGCGAAAAATACGTCACCGCATACCGCGACCGTATCTTTTATACAGCAGACCGCATAGAAAAAATTCCGTATCTCAGTCTTGTTCGGCCTAAGGGTACGTTCTATCTGTTCCCCGGCATAGAGAAAACCGGACTCACGGACGACGAGTTCTGCAATGTGCTGCTGGATAAGGCGCATGTCCTTGTAAGCCACGGTAAAGCCTTCGGCACGGCAGGTGCCGGGCACTTCAGAATTGCATGCACAGTGGGTATTGATACACTTAAAATTGCATTTGACCGCATGGAAAAGCTTTCGTTCTGAGCTATTCTCCCTGTTTTTGCATAAATTGCACAATTCTGATGGGTAATTATTCATGTTTCTCATAAGAACTGAGTATTTACAAATTCGAATTAGTGAGTATAATTATGCACATCACTTACATATTCGTGCATATAAATGCACGAGAGGGAGGATAAAATGAAAAACCTTAGCATACTCAAAAAAATGCTGGTGCTGGCACTCAGCGCCGCGATGCTGCTGACCGTCCTTACCGGATGCGGCAGCAGTGAAACCGCAGCTCCGCAGGATGAGCAGGCAACCGAAGCACAGGCTGAAGAGCAGCCCGCCGCTGAAGCCTCCACCCTGCTTGAGCAGATCAAGGCCAAGGGCAAGCATGCGCATGAGCAGGATCCTGCCGCTGCGATGGATCGCCACGGCCTACATTGAGTTTATCCGCGGAACTCCCCTGATGGTTCAGCTGATGTTCATCTTTTACGGTCTTCCGATGGCCGGTATCACGCTGCCGGATATTTCGTGGATCCCGAACTTTTCGCGCTTTTCCGCAGGCATCATCGCAATGAGCCTCAACAGCTGCGCGTACACGGCGGAGATCATCCGCTCCGGTGTTCAGGCTGTTGACAACGGCCAGATGGAGGCAGCCCGCAGCGTCGGCTTCAGCCACTCTCAGGCCATGAGGCTCGTCGTTCTGCCGCAGGCGATAAAGAATATCCTACCCGCACTCGGCAACGAGTTTGTGACGGTCATCAAGGAATCCTCCATCGTCTCCGTTATCGGTCTTGCCGATCTCATGTTCCGCACGAACGACGTCATTGCCGTTACATACAAGAGCCTCCCCTGCCTCGCGATAGCCGCGCTGTGCTATTTTGCGATGACCTTCACGGGCGGGCGTATTATCGCGCTGGCTGAAAGGAAGATGAACCATGGCAAATGAAAAGCTGATACAGGTCGTCGACCTGTGCAAGAGCTATCACAAGCTTGATGTTATAAAGCACATAAGCGTTGATTTCAGCAAGAACGAGGTCGTATCGATCATCGGCCCCTCCGGCGGCGGCAAAAGCACATTCCTGCGCTGCATGAACCTGCTCGAAAAGCCGAGCTCCGGTCAGATTCTCTTTAATGGCGTGGATATATGCGCGAAGGATCAGAGCAAATACATAGACCAGCACCGGCAGAAAATGGGCATGGTGTTCCAGCAGTTCAATCTCTTCAACAACATGACCGTGATGAAAAACCTCACCGCAGCGCCCGTCCGCATCAAAGGCATGGATAAAAAGCAGGCCGAGGACAAGGCCATAGAGCTGCTTGGACGCGTCGGTCTTGCCGACCGCGCGGACGCTTATCCCGACCAACTCTCCGGCGGGCAGAAGCAGCGTATCGCCATTGTGCGCTCGCTGATGATGGATCCCGAGGTCATGCTCTTCGACGAACCGACCAGTGCGCTTGACCCCGAAATGATCGGTGAAGTGCTCGACGTTATGAAGCAGCTTGCCGAAAGCGGGATGACTATGATCGTTGTCACGCACGAGATGCGCTTCGCCCGCGAGGTGAGCAGCAGGACTATCTTCCTTGACGACGGGCACATCGTTGAGGACAAGCCCTCGCATGAGCTGTTCGACCACCCAGAAAGCCCTCGTCTTATCAGCTTTTTTGATAAGATGCTCTGAACAATATACACGAGAAAAGAAACACAGGCGGTCACGGGTCCGCCTGTGTATATTTATATAAACCGGAAATCTATCTCTGCATGGAGTTCATCAGAGCCTGCCAATCGCTGAGGCTCAGACCGTCGGACAGGCTGATAGAATAGGAATAGCTGCCGTCCGTCCATATAGCGAGAGTATACTGCCCGGCGTCCCCCTTGAGCGTCACGGTTATGCTGCCGGCTTCAAACTCGGTCACATCCGTATAAACGTTATAATCTCCGGAACAGTCCTCCGTACCGGCAGCTTTTCTGTAGCATGCGGTCTTGCCTTCGCCGGTATAATCTATCTCAGCAAGCTCATGCCAGTAGGATATATATTCCGTCTGCTCGGGTGTGAACGGCAGGGACTTCACGGCCTCCCAGACAAAGGAGAGCTCGTCGCGCTCATCGGCAGCAAGCTCCTCATTCAGTTCGTCGGTTTTCCTTATGGAATTGTAGTCGAGCCGGTTCTTACTGAGGTTCGCCGCGACTCGCAGCAGCCATGCCTTTTCATGCGCAGCGTTTTCAAAAACCGGACCGGTCTTGAGGTATTGGATAAGCGTGTCCTGAAGGATGTCCTCGGCATCGCTAATGTTGTGCAGGTATGAATAAGCATAGCGCAGGATGCTGTCACCGTAGGTATCAAGAATATACCCGGCGCGTTCGTTTATGGCCGCGCGCCTTGCGGACACGGCCGGTCTCGTCCTCATCGTTTACGTAGATGACCTCGAGCATCTCATCGCGCGGTATATTTTATTATTTGAGCTGCCGATGGCATCGGGCAGGGTGATATAAAAGCCGGTCTGCTTTTCTGCTTCCGCAAGCGTGTTAAAATCCGTGATTGGAACGGCTCATTTACCGCTCTGTCCTATATACAGATGGGAAGGCAAAAAGGTTGCAGTTTTTCGAAAAAAATTTTGCCCTCGGAGCTAATATGCACCGAGAGCACTTTTCACGGAGCGAGTTTATATTTATGCTTGTCCTTTTCTGTTATATCACGCAGGGCGCGGCAGGGATTGCCGACTGCGACGACGCCCGAGGGGATGTCGCGCGTCACGACGCTGCCTGCGCCGATCACGGTATTGTCCCCTATCGTCACGCCGGGCAGCACCGTCACGCCCGCGCCGATCCAGACGTTATTGCCGACGGTTATAGGCAGGGCGATCTCAAGACCGGCGTTGCGCTGCTCAACATCCAGCGGGTGCCCCGCGGCGGAGAAGCAGCAGTTCGGCGCGATGAACACATGATCGCCGAAGGTTATGGGCGCGCAGTCAAGTATCACAAGATTGTGATTTGAATAGAAATCGTCGCCGACGAAAATATTATACCCGTAATCGCACCAGAAAGGCGCGGTGATGCGCAGACCATTCCCGGCCTTGCCGAGGATGCCGCGCATTATCTCGTCCTGCTGCGCCATGTCCGAGGGCAGGCAAAGATTATAGCGGTGGCACTTGTCCTTACACTCGGCGCGCTGCCGCGCAAGCTCCTCATCGTAATTGGCGTCATACAGAAAGCCGGCCGCAGCCTTTTCACGCTCTGTCACAGTACACACTCCTCGCCGAGTTATTTTGTTCCGGTCGAGCCGAAGCCGCCGCGGCTGTCGTCCCTGAGCTTATTGACGGTGACGAACTCAAGCTCCGGCTGCCGCTCCATGATGCGGAACTGGCAGATGCGCTCGTTCTTCTTTATATGCGTATCGCGCAGGGCGTAGACGGGAGCCTTCCACTCGTCCGCGTCCCCGCAATAGGAGTTATCGACAACGCCGACGCTGTTGGTCAGGATGATCCCGAAGTTTTTGAAAGTGCTGCTGCGCGGGGCGATATGCGCTTCATAGCCCTCCGGCAGGATCATTCCGACACCAAGACGTAGATAACGGAACTCCCCCGCTTTCATCTCGACATCCTCCGCCGCGCGGAGATCGATCCAGTCACCCTTGGCGAACTTCTCGATTTTCGCGATCTCATCGTCAAAATATTTTATAAACAGCTGCATTGCTAAACACTCCGACTTCTGTATTTATTGACATCTTTGCCAGCTATGGGTAAAATATAGATATCAATGCCGATATAATATCACACACGGGAGGACATTTCCATGCCAAGTTTTCAGGATTTTTATTTTCAGTCAAGCACCGGCAGAACAAGCATCCACGCACTCAAGTGTGTACCGGACGGCAAGCCGCGCGCGGTAGTGCAGATAGCCCACGGCATTGCCGAGCACATTGACCGCTACAGGCCATTCATGGAGTTTCTGGCGGATAACGGCTTTGTCGCCGCAGGCAACGACCACCTCGGCCACGGCAAGAGCATACGCGTACCCGAGGAGCAGGGCTTCTTTGCCGAGAAAGACGGCTGGTGGCGCGTCGTGGACGATATGGACAAGCTGCACGACATCATGTCGAAAGAGTACCCGGAGCTTCCCTACGTGCTCTTCGGGCACAGCATGGGCAGCTTCCTCACGCGCACCTATCTCATAAAGCACCCGGATAAATACGACGGCGTAATTCTCAGCGGCACAGGTCACCAGAGCCCGGCGCTCGTCCTCGGCGGGAACGCCGCAGCATCGGTCATGGCCAAGCTCAACGGTGCAATGGGCGACGGCACGAAGCTCGATTCGCTGGCTTTCGGCAGCTACCTCAGCAAAATAGAGAATCCGCGCACGAAGTTCGACTGGCTCTCACGCGACGCGGAGCAGGTGGACAAGTACATCGCCGATCCGCTCTGCGGCTTCGTCGGGAAAATCGGCCTCTACCGCGACATGATGCAGGGGATAAAGTTCATCACGGATAAGAAGAACATCGCGCAGATGAACAAGGAGAAGCCCGTATACTTCATGTCCGGCGACGGAGACCCTGTCGGCGACTACGGCAAGGGTGTTGAGCGCGCGTACAAGGCCTTCTGCGATGCGGGACTGCACGATGTGTTTATGCGGCTCTACCCCGGCGGACGCCATGAAATGCTCAACGAGACGAATAAGGAGCAGGTATATCAGGATATCCTCAGCTGGCTGAACGAGAAGATCTGACTTTTATACATTAAAACCCCTGACCTTACGGTCAGGGGTTTTTGTTGATTCAGTTATAGGAATTACTCTTCCTCGGTCTCAGGGGCAACACCGGTAGCGGTACCGTCTGCGCCGACTTCGTAAACAAGAGCGTCCTCGCCGTTATCATCGGCGTACTCCTCTTCCTCGACCTCTTCGACCGCAGCGGGTGCGGGCTCAGACAGGGCACGGATGGAGAGGGAGATCTTGTGCTTGTCATCGTCGATAGCGGTGATCTTTGCATCAACGACATCGCCGACGGTCAGGACATCCTTCAGGTCGGAAAGTTTTCGATGCCCGCGCGCGCCTATCTCGGCCGCTTTAACTTTAAGGGCGGCGACCAGCAAAAGCTCGTGGGTGTGCTCTCGGGCGGTGAACGAGGGCGCCTACACCTTGCCGCAACGCTTTTAAAGGGTGGAAACGTTCTCCTCCTTGACGAACCCTCAAACGACCTGGACGTTGAAACGCTGCGTGCTCTGGAAGAAGCGCTCCTTGAATTTGCGGGCTGCGCGATGGTGACCTCTCATGACCGCTGGTTCCTTGACCGTATTGCCACGCACATTCTTGCCTTTGAAGGCGACAGTAAGGTGGTGTTCTTTAACGGCAACTACAACGAGTACGAAGCCGACAAGCGTAAGCGTTTGGGCGAAGAAGCCGCGCGTCCGCACCGCCTGCGCTTTAAGCCCCTGAAGCATTAACCTTTCATCGAACCGGAGCAGATTGAGCTTTCTGCACCGGTTGAGTTTTCCCGCGGACAGAGAGTGCATCTGACTGTCCGCTTCCTTTTTTAGTTTTCCGTCAGCGACTATGTCCAACCAGTTTGTCCACCTGCGGTTTCACTCTGAATATTCGATCACCGACGGCATTGTCAGGCTTGATCCGATTTTGGAAACCGCGGCCGAACGCGGCCAGGTGGCGCTCGGGATCACTGACAACATGAATGTCTTCGGGGGGCTGCGCTTTTACACGCACGCGATCGCCGACGGCATAAAGCCCATTGTCGGGTGCGATCTCTGGATCACGAACAGCATTGCCGGCAAACGCAACGAACCCTACAGGCTCACGGTTTACTGCCAGAACCACACAGGCTACCTGTCGCTCTGCCTCTTGCTATCCAAGGCCTGGATGGAAAACCAGTATCTGGGACGCGGGGAACTGAAACTCGAGTGGCTCACGCCCGAAAACTGTAAGGGCCTCATCTGCCTTTCGGGCGGCCCCTTAGGAATCATCGAGCGGCTTCTCATGGGGAAGACGCCTGAGGAGGCGGACGCCGTCACGGAGCAGTTAAAGAAGGCTTTCCCCGGGCGGCTTTACTTGGAAGTGCAGCGAGCGGGCCGCAAAGGCGACGATGCGCTCGTTGCGAAGATGGCAGGCCACTCGGTCGCGCAGAAGCTTCCGCTTGTAGCCACTCATCCGGTTCAGTTTCTGAAAAAAGAGGACTTCACCGCGCACGAAGTGCGTGTGTGTATTACGCAGGGCTACGTTTTGGCAGACCCCAAACGGCCGCGGGAGTACACCCCGCAACAGTATTTCAAGACCGAAGAGGAGATGCGGGAACTCTTTTCCGACATCCCTCAGGCCCTTGAAAACACCGTGGTGATTGCGCAGCGCTGTAACCTGGACGGTGTGCTGCAGAAACCCCAGCTCCCCGTCTTTCCGACGCCTGACGGCATGAGTCTTGACGACTACATGGTCAAGCTCTCCAAGGAAGGGTTGGAAAAGCGCCTCGCGTTTCTCTATCCGGACGAGAAGATCCGTGACGCCAAACGCCCTGAATACATGGAGCGTCTGGATTACGAACTTAAGACCATCATCACGATGAAGTTCCCCGGGTACTTCCTCATCGTGCAGGACTTCATCAACTGGTCCAAACGTAACGGTGTGCCGGTGGGGCCGGGCCGTGGTTCGGGCGCAGGATCGCTTGTCGCGTATTGCCTCGGTATTACGGACCTCGATCCCCTGCACTACGGGCTCCTGTTCGAACGCTTCCTGAATCCGGAGCGCGTCTCGATGCCTGACTTTGACGTGGACTTCTGCCAGCATAACCGTGACCGCACGATTGAGTACGTGAAGCGCGTCTACGGGGCGGAGGCCGTAAGCCAGATCGTCACTTTCGGCGCCATGGGCGCCAAGGCTGTTGTGCGTGACGTAGGCCGCGTTTTGAACATGGGCTATAACGAGGTGGACCGCCTCGCCAAACTCATTCCGCAAAAGCCGGGGCTTGATGTGACGCTTGAGAAAGCCGCGGAGATGGAACCGGACTTTGCGGCGCTTGCAGCGCAGCCCGAGTACAAGGAGCTCATGAGTTACGCCAAGGAACTCGAAGGTATCACGCGCAACCTCGGCATGCATGCGGGGGGCGTCCTGATCGCTCCCGGAAAACTCACGGACTTCTGTCCGCTTTATAACGCAGACGGCCGTCCTGAAAACACGGTGAGTCAGTACGACAAAAAAGACGTCGAAAACGTGGGCCTCGTGAAGTTCGACTTCCTGGGACTTACGACGCTGACGATTCTCGGAAAAGCCGTTGAGTACATTGACAGGCTCCATCCAGGCGAACACTTCGAACTTGAGCGTATTCCGGTTGACGATAAGGAAACTCTGAAACTTTTTCAGACCGGCAACACCGGCGCCGTCTTTCAGTTTGAATCCGACGGCATGCGTGAGCAGCTGCGGCAGGCAAAACCGGACTGCCTTGAAGATCTCGTCGCCCTGAACGCCCTTTACCGTCCGGGCCCGATGGATCAGATACCGCACTTTATTGACCGTAAGTTCGGGCGCGAGAAGGTGGAGTATCTGGATCAGCGCATGGAACCCATCTTGCGCGAAACCTACGGCATCATGGTGTATCAGGAACAGGTGATGCAGATCTTCCGTGAGCTGGCAGGCTTTTCGTTCGGGCAGGCAGACAATGTCCGCCGTGCCATGAGCAAAAAGAAACATGCTGTCATGGAGGCAGAGCGTGAGCACTTTGTGCACGGCTGCACCGACCCCGGCAACGAATGCCCGGGCTGTGTGGCAAACGGCATTTCGGAAAAAGTGGCAAACGAGATCTACGACGAAATGTCCAGCTTTGCCTCCTATGCATTCAACAAAAGCCACGCTGCCTGCTATGCCTATGTGGCATTTCAGACGGCCTATCTCAAGTGCCATTACCCCAGCGAATTCATGGCTGCATTGCTGACCAGCGTGCTGGACAACACCGATAAAGTCATCGAGTACTCCGGTGAGTGTGCACGGCTTGGAATTAAGGTGCTGCCGCCGGACGTGAATGTTTCAAACGGCGGATTTACGGCAGATGACAACGGTCAGATCCGTTTTGGACTGAACGCGATCAAGAATGTGGGCCGCAACCTTATTGAGAATGTGGTCAGAGAGCGGCAGAATAAGCCCTACACCAGCTTGTACGATTTCTGCAAGCGGATGCATGGCACAGAATTGAACCGCCGGGCGGTCGAAAGCCTGATCAAGGCCGGTGCCTTTGACCGGTTGGGCAACAACCGTCACAGCCATGTGGAAGCCGTGGAGGGCATCCTGAAGAGCATCGAGACCGACACTCGCCGCAATCTGGACGGCCAGCTGGACCTGTTTTCGGTGATGAGCGGGGGAGAGCAGGATGCCGCACAGGAGGACCGCTATGAGATCCGCCAGCTGCCGGAGTACAACCATGCCGAATTGCTCCAGCAGGAAAAAGAGGTCAGCGGCCTGTATCTGTCCGGTCATCCGCTGGATGCCTACCGGGAAAAATCGGCCCGCATCGGTTCCCACACCATCAAGGACCTCACCGGCGAGGACGCCCATGTGACGGACGGCGAGCGGGTGCGTGTGGTCTGTGCGGTGGTCAAGAACCGCATGATGACCACCAAGTCCAACAGTATGATGGCCTTTACCAGCGTGGAAGATCTGACTGGCACCATGGAAGTGATCGTGTTCCCCAAAGTGCTGGACACCTTCCGCGATGCTATCCGCGAAAATGCGGTCGTGGTCATCGACGGACGCCTGTCGGTGCGGGAGGACGAAGCTTCCAAGCTGCTGGCAGAGAGCATCGTCCCGATCGAAAATTACGATCCGGCCCGACCGGATAACGGCAGGCCGGACCCGATGAAAACGGCAGCAAAGAAGCTGTATATCCGTGTGCCTTCCCGCAGCAGCAGGGAATATGCAAAGGTGGTAAATCTTCTGCATATTTTCGATGGCGATATGCCGGTGCTTCTGTACCTGATGGACACCAAGCAGTATCTGCAGGTGCCGCGTCATCTTTACACTTCCGGCCATCCGCTGCTGTTTAAAGAACTGGAAAGACTGGTCGGCACAGACAATATTGCAACAAAATGAAATTTCTGT
>ERZ779877.2102-NODE-2102-length-15232-cov-8.648284_pt1 | contig 15232 bp, 4 predicted proteins | sample MGYA00511556_ERZ779877 | MGnify/ENA primary metagenome ERZ779877 (study PRJEB29588, sample SAMEA2159338) | human gut metagenome | biome: human gut; feature: human-associated habitat; material: faeces | place: Denmark | collected 2008/2010 ...
CCGGTCATAACGAAGACGGGGTGGCTGAAATGCCAATGGTGCGGTGCAAGCCCGCCGCCGGACGATTCCCCACTCCTAGGGAAGTCGAGGACCAATATGGGAGACCTTAACTTATTAACGCAGTTGAGCACTTGTTTCGTGCTTTTCTGCGACTGGAGAATTGGAACCCACCAATTCTCGTTACATACTCTTTGTTTCTGATTTCTGCTTCAGCTGGAGGTGATCAACATTTCAGAATATCTTACCACGCAAACTCCGCTGCCGCCGTTTCTCCCATACCCACGCTTCCTTTTGGAACTTGACCTGAGCCAGACTGCAAAAATGACTTATGTGCTGCTGCTCGACCGTGCCACGCTCTCGCAGAAAAATCTCTGGATAGATGAACGTGGTTTCGTGTTTGTCATTTTTACGATTTGCTCTTTGGCTGAGCAGCTAGGGCGCAGCACTGTCAGTGTTTCCAGTGCGCTTAAGGAATTGGACGCTGCGGGATTGATTGAGCGCAGACGAACGCGGTTTTCTTCGCCCAATCACATCTTTGTGAAAATTCCAAATGTTGAATAGTTCTGCGTTTTTCACGATTCAAGAACCGCCAAAATCACGATTCTGTGATGCAGATTCTTAATGGCATCTGCAAAAGATATTTTTCCTATGCAGTATAGCAGCCTTTAAGACTGTATCAAAGAAAACTTTCACCTAACCAACGTAATAAAACAAAAAGAGAAAAACGAATAGAATCCATCCATTCCTTTCCGTATTTGCACCACATGAATGAGGAGGTCTGCCCTTGAACAAAGAAAAATCTGAGAAGAAGCCCACCACACGCAAACGTGCGCCGAGAAGTCCGAAGTCCGTGCGCCTGATCGTGGAACGCCATTATATCGGCAATGTGCCGATGAATACGCTTTTTCAGCGGCTTGCGGAAGAAGAAATTCGTAAAACTGCCGAATCGTATCTCGCCGCTGGCTAATTGGACGTTTTACTGCGGAAAAGGGCTTGCATCATCACGCAGCATCCGCTACAATGTGATTGATGAGGTCTCTTTTCCATTATGGAGGTACACATGGAAAAGGACAAAAAAGTAACTGCTTTATACTGCCGACTGTCAAAAGATGACGGTTCAAACAGCGAAAGCCTGAGCATCCGCACTCAAAAGGCGATGCTTATGGAGTATGCCACACGCAACGGTTTCGGGAATTGCCAGTACTATGTTGATGATGGTTACAGCGGTACGAACTCTGACCGCCCTGCCTTTCAGGAACTTCTGGATGATATCCGGGAAGGAAAGGTGGCAACAGTCATTACCAAAGACCAGTCCCGACTTGGACGCAACCACATCGAAACCGGAACGTATATGGAAATCTTCTTTCCTGAACACGGTGTCCGCTATATTGCAATCAACGATGGTTATGATTCCAACGAGCAATCTCAGATGGATATTGCCCCGTTCCGAAACATCATCAATGAAATGTACGCCAAAGACACTTCCCGAAAAATCAAGAGTGCCCTTCGGACACGCAAGAAAAGCGGAAAGTATATCTCCAGCGGCGCACCGTTTGGCTACCAGAAAGACCCTGCCGACCACAATCACCTTGTGATCGACCCGAACACCGCCCCCGTTGTTGAGTATATCTATTCAATGGCAGAGGAAGGGCTGGGGCTTCACCGCATCGCCAAGCGGCTCCACGATGAAAAAGTCTTGAAGCCGTGTTACTACAAGAAAGAGATGTTTGGCCGCTTTATTGATGATGAAAAGATGTATGATTGGGACAGTGCCTATATCAGTCAGGTTCTGCACAGCCCAGTCTACGCCGGACACATCATCTACGAAGCCAAGCCCACCGTGTCCATGAAATCCAAAAAGCGGCGTTATATTCCGTTTGAAGAACGCGCTATCGTTCCGAATACACATGAAGCAATCATCCCACAAGACCGTTGGGAGAACGTGCAGCGAATCCTTTACAGCCGTTCCAGTAGTTTTATGTGCGATAAGACCGACTACGACAATATCTTCAAGGGCATCGTCCGCTGTGCAGACTGCGGCAGAACGATGTTAGTCAAGGTCGAGCACAGGCGCAAACGTAACAGTGTTCTGGATCAGACCTTTTATTGTTGCAGCACTTATCGGAAATATGGTGCGAAAGCCTGTGACTCTCATAATTTGGAAGCCCGTGTTCTGCATGAAGCTGTCTTTGCGGACATTCAGGCACACGCAAAGGCCGCTGTGAGCAATCGGGAAGCCCTTGTGAAGAAGATTGCAAATCAGATGCACCTCCGGGTGTCCTCTGACCGGGCGCAGCACAAACGGGATTTGAAGCAGTGTAAAGCACGAATCGCAGAAATCGAAGACCTGTATGCAAAACTTTATGAGGACGTATCAAAGGGACTTCTCCCGGAGAAACGTTTTCAAATGCTTGCAGATCGCTACGACAAAGAACAGGCTGAACTGACCGAGAAGATTGAGCAGTACGAGCGGGAAGGCCGTGCTGAACACGATCAGCTGGACAAGATTCAGGATTTTATTGATGAAGTCAGCAAGTACGCTGGCATCACCGAACTGAACTATAAGATTCTGCATCAGCTGATTGACAAGATTCTGGTATCCAAAGCGGAAAAGGTCGATGGCGAATACGTCCAGAAAATCCAGATTTTCTACCGCTTTATCGGCCCATTGGATGCCATCGAGTAACAAAGTCAGAAAAGTCACCTCCGAGAACTATCCTACAGACGCAGGACGCGAGGGTGAAGCAATTTTCCGCCGTGTGTATGCTCTTGCCGGAAGCAAACTCCCCATCAGGCGGCTGTGGATCAGCAGCATGGAGGATGCTGCCATCCAGCAGGGCTTTGAAAACCTGAGAGATGGCGCGGCGTATGATAATCTGTTTGCAGCGTCCGAGTGCAGAGCAAAAGCGGATTGGCTGATCGGTATGAATGGAACCCGTGCTTTTACGAAAAAGTACGGCAGAAAGCAGACCATTGGCCGTGTGCAGACCCCGACGCTGGCGATGCTGACCGAACGGCAGACCAAAATCCAGAACTTTGTAAAAGAACCTTATTATAAAGTGGAACTGTTTGGCGCAGGTGTCGTGGCGGTATCGGAACAGATGGCGCAGGAGCAGGATGCCGATACCGTGCAGGCTGCTTGCGATGGACAGTGCGCCGTGGTCGGCAGCATCGAGCGAAAGAGGGTGGAAAAGAAGCCCCCGAAGCTGTATGACCTGACGACCTTGCAGCGAGAAGCAAACCGCTATTATGGCATGACCGCCAGCCAGACCTTGCAGGCATTGCAGGAATTGTATGAAGAAAAGCTGGTGACATACCCAAGAACGGACAGCCAATTTGTGACTGAGGATATGCGCAAGACGGTGGAATCTCTGGTGCTGGCCTTAGATGGCGCGGCGGCAGACGTAAGCTGCGTTATCGACAACAGCAAGGTCACAGACCATCATGCGATCCTGCCGACTATGCAGGGTGCAAAGTGTAATAAGGAAAAACTGTCCGAAACCAAACAGAAGATTCTTTCGCTTATCATCTGGAAACTGGTGCAGGCTGTGCAGCCGCCGTTCATCTATGAGGATGTGCTGGTAACAGTGTGCTGCCAGGGCAGGAACTTCACGGCAAAATATAAGGAGGTTCTGCAGCCCGGTTATACTGCAAAGCCTGTTCCGCTTGTAGAGCCGGAGAAGAATAAGGATACGTCACTTCCGAACGATCTGGAACAGGGGATGGTTATTCCGGTGGTACGGGCAGAGAAAAAGCAGGGCTTTACTTCACCGCCGAAAGTCTACACCGAAGATACCCTGCTGTCGGCCATGGAAACAGCAGGCAACAAGGAATTTGAAAAGGACACGGAGAAGAAAGGTCTGGGAACCCCTGCAACGCGCGCTGCGATTCTGGAAAAGCTGGTATCCTCCGGCTATGTGCAGCGTAAAGGCAAGCAGATGATTCCCACGGAGGACGGTGTGGCCGCGATCTGCAATATCCCGGACTACCTGAAATCCGCCAGCATGACAGCTGAGTGGGAAAATGACCTGCTGCGGATGGAGCGCGGCGAGATCAAGCCCCATGATTTTATGCAGGGCATCCATGGACTGATCGACAAGATGCTGGCTGACCTGCGGCAGATTCCTACCGTCGTGGCGGCTCCCCATCATAATAAGGTAAGCGTAGGAAGCTGCCCGGTCTGCGGAAATCCTGTGCATGAAAGTAAACTCAGCTTTTGCTGTGCAGACCGCAGCTGTAAATTTGCTCTCTGGAAAGAAAGCAGATACTTGTCCAACATGAGAAAGACGCTGGACAAGAAGATGGCGGTAGACCTTTTGAAGAAAGGCCGCACCCATGTAAAAGACTTTTATTCCGCGAAAAAAGATAAGACATTCGCCGCTGACCTTGTGATGCGCGTCGAAGATGGCCGCGCACAGTACAGTCTGGAATTTCCCAAAACACCGATGAAAACGAAAACGTAAAGGAGGTTTGACCCTTGCCACAGATTAACGATATTCGAGAATTGGCGCAGCAGAACGCCCGGTATGTCAGTAACTCGCCACAGGACTGGATGAGTTATCTGGATGTGGCGGCGCGGCTGTACCGCTATTCGTTCACCGATGCGCTTCTGATTCATGCACAGCGGCCCGATGCAACCGCCTGCGCAGAACTGGAACTCTGGAATCAGAAAATGAGCCGCTGGGTCAACCGTGGCGCAAAAGGCATCGCGCTTCTGGATGATACCGGACCGCGAACCAAGCTGCGGTATGTGTTCGATATTGCTGACACCCATCTGGTGCGCGGCGGCAGAACACCGCTCTTATGGAATCTGGACAGCCACGAGCATGAGCAGGCTATCTTAGACCATCTGGCAGATACCTATGGCTTATCCCAGACAGACAGCATGAATGCTGCCCTGCTGGAACTGGCACAGCAGCTGACCGCCGACAATCTGGATGAAGCGATGGATGGTCTGGCCTATGAGGTGGCGGATACTTTTCTGGAAGAACTGGACGAAGATAACATCCGTGTCCGCTTCCGGGAACTGATGACCAACAGTATTTTCTATACGCTTTCCCGCCGATGCAGGCAGGAGCCTATGGATGTGCTGGACGATGATGACTTTATCCGCATCGTGGATTTCAACAAGCTGCCGGTGCTGTCGTTCCTTGGCAACGCGGTTTCCGAACAGTGCGAAGCGGTTCTTTTTGACATTGGCCGAGAGATGCGGAAAATTTACAAAAAAGAAATCACGCAGCAGCTTGAAAAATCCGTTGACAGCTTGTATAATACCAATACGGACTTTAACACATTAAAGCGCGAAACCAAAGAAAACACGACCAAAGGAGGACAAGAAAATGGAGTTGACGTATTACCGCAAGGGAGATTATCTGTTCCCGAATCTGGCCGTGAAGGACGAGCCGCAGACCATCGGGAAGTACGGGATGCTGCGCAGGACGTACCTGAAAGAGAACCGCAAGAACTGGTATCAGAGTATGCTGATGAGCGGCAGACTGAACCAGCATCTGGCGCAGATCGAGGAAGAAGCGGAGAACCGGATGGAATCCCTGTTGGACAGCCTGAACGAGAAGTTCCCGGCACCGAGCAAGGAGAAGGACCCGCTGGCATGGGCAGCACATCAGAACAGCCTGACGGCGATGGCAGAAGAAATCGTCTTGAAGGAATTGGTGTACAATTAACTGAACCGACAACGGAACAGGATTTGAGCGAAGCAGAGGAAGAAATTGCCTCTGCTTTTTCTTTTCCTGATTTGCCGACCGTGGAACAGCAGATCCGCGCCATTGAAGCACCGATCCGGGCGCGGTATGCGGACGAGATTGCACTTGATTCCGAAGTAGTCGATGAAATCCTGTGCACGGGCAGCAACCGCAGCAAGGGCCAGCTGCGCTTGATCTACAATTTCATGGTCGAGAAAACCCCGGAAGAATACACGGAGTTCGTGAAAAACGAATATGGTACGGGCGGCAAAGGCTTTGAAATTGGCGGTGCGAAGTATGCCGTCTGGTTCGATGATCTGGGGTTGCGCATTGCGGCAGGTGGCACGGCAAAGGGCGGTACGATTGCCAATGCGTCTTTATCCTGGGAGGATGTGAGCAACCGCATCCATGAACTGCTCCGGCAGGGCGAGTATGCGCCGCAGGCGGTTCTGGACGCTGCACGGCAGAACGCCTTACAGGAACACGCGCAGACGTTGGCTTATATGGAACGTGATTTGGCCGATGGCGTTGCCGAAGCAGTGTTTCAGGATACAGAAATCTTCAGGGGCGGTTTCCCGGAATTGACGGACAGGCTGGCGGGCTTGCTGGACGATACGGATTTTCTGACTGACCTAAACGACAGATTATCTGCGCTGGGGGAAGCCTACGCCGAAGATAAAGACCTGATGCGGATGCACTTTTATAAGCCGGATAAAGTAGCGGCTCTGTTCCAGCAGTTTGCAAAGCCTTATCAGAACTACTCGGCGCGGGATGGCTTTCACTGGAATGAGTATAAGAAGTTCATCACGGAAGATGAAATCAATGCTTACTTCACACGAGGCAGCAATTATTCGGACAGTCGGCTGGCAATCTATTCGTTCTTCCTGAATCATGAGGACAAGAAAGAGCGGGCAGACTTCCTGAAAGACCATTACGGAATCGGTGGTAGCAGCCATGCACTCTGCGGGGCAGACGATTCTCACGAAGATCACGATGGCAGGGGTATTGCTTTGGAGCGTGGCGCATACGGGAACCCGGATGCAAGTGTTCATCTGAACTGGAATCAGGCCGCAGGCCGAATTGATCGGCTTATCCGTGACAGTGAGTATTTGAAGCCGGCAGACTACTCCCGGATGTCTGCTTATGAACGGGAACAGATGGCAATGCGGGTGATGGGATTCTATCACCATCTGCCGAACGACGTGGAGCGGCCTTATCCGCAAGACCTTTACCATGAAGAAGGAAGAAAGGCTCTTGTTGAAAAGCTGGCAGACCCCGTACAGTCGGTGGAACTGCTGGAGCAGATGGACAATGCACTGCTGTCCGTGCCGCTGGATTCGGGAGAATATGAGCGTAAGGCAGAATCCCTCTCTATCCTGCACCAATATGTCGAGGGAACGTACACGATTTTCCCGGAAAAGAAGAGGGCTGTTGAGATTGCGGTTCCTGAACAGGGGCAGATGTCCATGTTTGACTTCATGGAGCAGGAGCCGCAATCGAAAGAGCAGTCAACCGCCGCAGCGGTTGAGAAACCCAAAAAAGATGCGCCTCTTGCAGATGAAAAGTATTCGGAGCAGACGCTGCAGCCCCTGCCACTGGATGCCGCCAACGAATATAACGCACTGAAAGAGCGCTACCCGGATGCTCTGGTCGGCTATGAGCAGTACGGAAACTTTGAGTTCTACGGCGAGGATGCAAAGCGCATTTCGGAACTTCTTGGCAGCAAGCTGTTGGAAAAGGAAACCGCACTCGGCAAGGTTGAGGTATCTGGTTTTCCGCGTGAACAGTGGGTTTCACAGGCAATGAAGCTCTGGAAGCAGGGGGAGAGTGTCTATCTGTCCGGCCAGCAGGAAGATGGAACCCATGCCCAAACGAAATACTTCCGCAGAGAGGAATATCTGCCTGTTAATACCACCATCGAACTGGACGATCGGGAGTTCCGTGTGGATTCGGTGGACTTTGGAAATGGAACGGTCAGTTTGCAGGACATGACCCTTGCAAAAGAAGCCCGGTATCCGATTTTCCGAACGGAACAGCTGGAGTACATTCGGCATCTGTACGAACAGGCAGATGTACCGATGGAAGAAGCGGTGGAAATCACGGTCTTTACGGCTCTGCACAATGCAGGTGTAGCCTACGAGGATTTTTCCCCGGAGCAGATGGATGTGATCTATTCGGTGGCAGAAGCAGGCGGCGAGTTGGAAGAACTGCTGAATCCTGACTTCCCGCCAGAACAGATGCAGCTGATCGCAGATGTGCAGAACCGAACGGATGCCATCAGCCGTGCAGCAGCAGAGGAAGCCCTTGAACCGCTGACCCAGCAGCCTATGACCCCGGCAGAGGTCAACCATGCACGGCGGCAGCACAATCTTCCGCTGGACAGTGGAGCAGAAACAGAACAGCCTGCACAGCCCAAACAGAAACCTATTAACTTCCGCATTACGGACGATGATCTCGGCGCAGGAGGGCCGAAAACAAAGTATAAAGCCAATGTGGAAGCCATTCGGGTGCTGCAGACACTGGATGCAGAGCAGCGGCAGGCTACCGCAGAAGAGCAGGAGATACTTTCCCGGTATGTGGGCTGGGGCGGCATTCCGCAGGCGTTCGATGAAAACAACGCGGAATGGTCGAAAGAGTATGCCGAACTGCAGTCCCTGCTCACGGTAGATGAGTATAAGGAAGCCCGTGCCAGTACCCTGAATGCGTTTTACACTTCTCCTACGGTCATCAAGGCGATGTATGAAGCCCTGGGCAATATGGGATTGTCCAAAGGCAACGTGCTGGAACCATCCTGTGGTGTCGGCAATTTCATGGGTCTGGTGCCGGACAGCATGGAGAAGATTCGGATGTATGGTGTGGAGCTGGACAGCATTTCGGGCCGCATTGCACAGCAGTTGTACCAGAAAAACAAGATTGCGGTGCAGGGCTTTGAAACAATGCAGTTCCCGGACAGCTTCTTTGACTGTGTTGTGGGTAACGTACCGTTCGGCAATTACAAAGTACCGGACAAGCGGTATGACCGCCACAATTTTCTCATCCACGATTATTTTATTGCGAAAAGTCTTGACCTTGTGCGTCCGGGCGGTGTGGTAGCGGTGGTAACGTCCAGCGGTACGATGGATAAGAAGGATTCCTCTGTCCGTGAGTACCTTGCCAACCGTGCCGATCTGGTCGGCGCAATTCGTCTGCCGAACAATGCGTTTCAGCGCAATGCCAACACCGGCGTGGTGGCTGACATTCTGTTCCTGCAAAAGCGTGACCGTGCAGCGGTGGAGCGGGCTGACTGGGTGGATCTCGGTGAAACATCGGAGGGATATTCCATCAACCAGTATTTTGCGCAGCATCCTGAAATGGTGCTGGGCGAGATCACCACGGAAAGCACCCAGTACGGCAAGCAGGAAACTACGGTCAAGCCCATCGAAGGTGCAGACCTTGCTCAGCAGTTAAAAGAAGCAGTCGGCAACATCCATGCCACCATCACGGAGCCAGAAATCTCCGACGATGAACTGGATGTGCAGGAAGAACCCATTCCGGCAGACCCAAGTGTGAAGAATTTCAGCTTCACGAACGTGGACGGACAGATTTACTACCGCGAAAATTCCTTTATGAACAAGGTGGAACTGCCTGCCGTGACAGCAGAGCGAGTGCTGGGCATGATCGCTCTGCGAGAAACCACCCGAAAACTGTTGGATTGTCAGCTGCATGATGGCTCGGATGCGGAAGTACAGCTTTTGCAGAATGAACTGAAACAGCAATACACCGCATTTAAGGCGCAGTATGGCCTGATCAACAGCACCGCCAACAAGCGGGCGTTCCGACAGGACAGCAGTTATTGTCTGCTGGCATCGCTGGAAATTCTGGATGAGGAGAAGAATCTCAAACGGCTGGCCGATATTTTTACAAAGCGCACCATCCGTAAGCCGGAACCTGTTACCTCAGTGGACACGCCCAGCGAAGCCCTGGCACTTTCTATTGGAGAAAAAGCAAAGGTGGATGTGCCGTTTATGGTGCAGCTCTGCGGTAAACCGGAACAGGAGATCACGGATGAACTGGCAGGTGCGATTTTCCGAAACCCTGTGACACAGCAGTGGGAAACCTCGGATGAATACCTGTCCGGCAATGTTCGTGAAAAACTGGCCACAGCAGAAACCTTTGCGGCAAACCATGCTGAATATCAAATCAATGTGGATTACCTCAAACGGGTACAGCCCAAGGATTTGGATGCTTCGGAAATCGAAGTGCGGCTGGGTGCGAACTGGGTGAAGCCGGAGTATATCACGCAGTTTATGAAAGAAGTGTTCAAGACCCCGAACTACTATGCCGGGATTGATATTAAGGCAACCTATTCCGAAATTTCAGGTGCATGGAACATTTCGGGCAAGTCGCTGGATCGCGGCAATCCGCTTGTCACCAACACTTACGGAACCCTGCGCGTCAACGGCTATAAGCTGCTGGAGGATGCGCTGAACCTCCGGGATACCAAAATCTACGATACGATTCACGATGCGGATGGCGACCATCGTGTGCTGAACAAACAGGAAACAATGCTTGCACAGCAGGCGCAGGAATCCATTCGGGAAGCGTTTAAGCAGTGGATTTTCAAGGATTTAGACCGTCGTGAGGATTTGTGTGCGACCTATAATCGGATTTTCAATGCGATTCGTCCCCGTGAGTACGATGGCAGTCATATTCGTTTTGAGGGCATGACCCCGGAAATCTCTCTGATGCCGCACCAGAAAAATGCGGTAGCGCACATTCTGTACGGCAACAATACGCTGCTGGCGCATTGCGTGGGCGCAGGTAAGACCTTCCAGATGATTGCTGCCGGCATGGAAAGCCGCAGGCTGGGCCTGTCGCAGAAAAACCTCTATGTGGTGCCGAATCACCTCACCGAGCAGTGGGGCGCAGATTTCCTGCGGCTTTATCCCAATGCCAATGTGCTGGTGGCAACGAAAAAGGATTTTGAACCCAGCAATCGTAAGCAGTTCTGCTCCCGTATTGCAACAGGTGATTACGATGCCATTGTGATCGGACACTCGCAGTTTGAACGAGTGCCGCTTTCCCCGGAACGGCAGAAAGCTATTATCGAGCGTCAGATCGACGACATTACGCTGGCCCTAGCCGATGCCCGGAGTGAGGACAGCCGCAGTTTTACGGTCAAGCAGATGGAGAAAACAAAGAAAACGCTGGAAGCAAAGCTGCAAAAGCTGAACGACCAGACGAGAAAGGATGATGTGGTTACATTTGAGGAACTGGGTGTTGACCGTCTGTTTGTGGACGAGTCACATTTCTATAAAAATATGTTCCTCTACACAAAAATGCGAAATATCGCAGGTATCGCCCAGACCGATGCACAGAAGTCCAGCGATATGTTTGCGAAGTGTCAGTACTTGGACGAACTGACAGGTGGCAAGGGCGTGACCTTTGCAACCGGAACCCCGGTCAGCAACTCGATGGTGGAGCTGTACACCATTATGCGGTATCTCCAGTATGACACGCTGCAGAAAATGGGACTGAGCCACTTCGATGATTGGGCGGCATCCTTTGGTGAAACCGTCACGGCAATCGAGCTTTCCCCGGAGGGAACGGGCTATCGCGCGAAAACACGCTTTGCCCGGTTCTTTAATCTGCCGGAACTGATTTCCTTGTTCAAGGAATCGGCAGACGTGCAGACGGCGGATATGCTGAATCTGCCTGTGCCGAAAGCGGAGTACATCAACGAAGTGCTGAAACCGAGCGAAACACAGGAAGAAATGGTAAGTTCCTTTGCAGACCGTGCCGAGGCCGTGCGCAATGGAAATGTGAATCCCAGATTCGATAATATGCTCAAAATCACCAACGATGGCCGAAAACTGGCACTCGACCAGAGGCTTATGAACGAGATGTTGCCGGACGAGCCGGAGAGCAAGGTCAATCGCTGTGTGGACAATGCGTTCAAGGTCTGGGAAGAATCTGCCCCGGATAAGGGAACACAGTTGATTTTTTGCGATTTATCGACACCAAAAGCTGATGGTACATTCAACGTCTACGATGATGTGCGGGAGAAGCTGGTGGCGAGAGGTGTTCCCCGTGAGGAAGTGGCGTTCATTCACGAGTACAACACGGAAACCAAAAAGGCAGAGCTTTTTGCAAAGGTGCGCGCCGGACAGGTTCGTATCCTGATGGGGTCTACGCCGAAACTTGGCGCAGGAACCAATATTCAGGATCGGCTGATTGCCCTGCATCATCTGGATTGCCCGTGGAAGCCGTCTGACCTAGAACAGCAGGAAGGACGTATTCTACGGCAGGGAAACCGGAATAAGCAGGTAAAAATCTATCGTTACGTCACTGAAAATACGTTTGATTCGTATATGTGGCAGATTCTGGAAAATAAACAGAAGTTTATAAGCCAGATTATGACATCTAAGTCGCCTGTCCGTGCCTGCGATGATGTGGACGATACCGCGCTGTCCTATGCCGAAATCAAGGCACTGGCAACGGGCAATCCCTACATCAAGGAAAAGATGGACTTGGATATTCAGGTCAGCAAACTGAAACTGCTGAAAGCCAATCACACCAGTCAGATTTATAGCTTGGAATCGGATATTGCGCGCCGCTATCCGCGAGAAATCGCTGTGGCACAGGGTCAGATCGAAGCACTGAAAACCGATATGGAAGCGGCAAAACCGCTTCTGGCGCAGGACAAAGACCACTTCTCTATGGAGATCAGCGGCAAGGTGTACACCGAACGCAAGGAAGCGGGTGCAGCCATCATTGAGGCTTGCAAGGCTTTGAAAGCAGCAGGCACCGAGGGCAGAATCGGCAGCTACGGTGCGTTTGAACTGCATTCCCGGTTTGACAACTTCGATAAGGTGTTCCGCCTGTCCATCAAGGGTGCATGGAACTACTCGATGGAAGTCGGCAAAGACCCGCAGGGTAACATTCTGCGCGTTACCAATGCGCTGGCAGGCATCGAAAGAGCATTGCCGCAGGTGGAACGCAGACTGGAAACCTTGGAACAGCAGTTGGCGCAGGCAAAGGAAGAAGCCAAACGTCCCTTTGCGCAGGAAGCGGAACTGGCTGAAAAATCTGCGCGCCTTGCGGAGCTGAACTCTCTGCTCAACATGGATGAAAAGGGCAGTGAGGATGCGCTGGGAGTGGACGAGGATGCAGCCGAAACCGAAGTTGCAGATAAGCCACGTCAGCCTGTGAACTACGCAGGCCGCGTTGCAGAGCGCACTGCGGACAATGTGCGGAAACCCTCTGTGCTGGCACAGCTTCATGCAAAGCAGGCAGAGCGCAGCGCAGAATCCCAGAATCTTCCCAAGCGGAAAAGTCACAATATGGAACTGTAAATAGGATAACCCCGTTAGATCTCTGCAAGGAATCTAACGGGGCATTTTTGAAAAAGGAGGGCATTTGCTGACATTAACACCGATCAATCTGAAAACGGCAAACGCATTTGTGCAGCAGTATCACCGCCACCATAAACCGACGCGGGGGCATAAGTTTTCTATCGGCGTATCGGACAATGGTGCGCTGGTGGGCGTTGCTATCTGCGGCAGACCCGTAGCGCGGCGGCTGGACGATGGCTATACGCTGGAAGTCAACCGCTTGTGTACGGATGGAACGCCGAACGCCTGCAGCATCCTGTATGCGGCGGCATACCGTGCAGCACGGGCAATGGGTTACAACAAAGTAATCACCTACATTCTGGACACGGAGAATGGCAGCTCCCTGAAAGCTGCCGGCTACACCTGTGAGGGCAGAGCCGGAGGCTTGGAATGGAACGGCGCGAAGGCACCGAAACAGGCTGACCAATATCCGCGCCAGATGAAAACACGATGGGTCAAGAAAAAGGAGGGCTTGCATGGCAGTTGACCGCAAACAGCAGATGAAAGAAATCACGGAACGGCTGGAGCAGGGCGTAAAGGACATTTTTGCATCGGAAATGTACACGACGTATCTGCGCACGATGGCAAAATTCCACAATTACAGCTTCAACAATACGCTGCTGATCGCTATGCAGCGGCCTGATGCCACACTGGTGGCAGGGTTTAACGCATGGAAGAATAAGTTCAACCGTTACGTCAAAAAAGGCGAAAAGGGCATCCAGATCATTGCTCCGGCTCCCATCAAGGAAGTGGAAGAACGCGAGAAAATCGACAAGGATACGGGTCTGGCTGTGCTGAACGAAAACGGTGAGCCTGAAATGGAACGTGTGGAGTATGTGATTCCGCGTTTCCGCGTAACGATGGTCTTCGATGTTTCACAGACCGATGGGGAACCTATTCCATCGCTGGAAGTGAACGAACTGACGGCCAGCGTCAAAGACTATGCGCTGCTTACGGCGGCAATCGAGCAGGTATCGCCTGTGCCGATGCGGTTTGATGAAATCGAAGGGGATGCCAAAGGCTATTACAGTGATGCAGACAAAGAAATCTGCATTCAGGTCGGCATGGGCGAGAGCCAGACCATAAAAACGATGATCCACGAGGTTGCTCATGCGATGTTGCATAACAGCGATTCGATGAAGCAGAACGGCGAGGAAAAAGACCGGCTTACGAAAGAAACCGAGGCCGAAAGCATTGCATTTACGGTCTGTTCGGCACTTGATATTGATACGTCCGATTATTCATTTCCTTATGTGGCAAGCTGGGCCAGCGGCAAGGAGATGAAGGAACTGAAAGATTCGATGGATACGATTCGATTGACCGCTGCCGATTTTCTGGAAAAGTTGGAAGAGGCAATCGCAGAAAGGAGCGCAGAGCGCATGACCGCGATGCAGTATGCGGAAAAGTTGATTGCCAATAAGGAGCAGGAAAAAACGATTTTTGATGATGAGCAGCGAAATCTCATCGTGAATTTTGCTTTCAAGCTGGATGACCGGGCTGCAACGGAAGAATTGGTGAACGGTCTGGCGGTGGCACTGGCCGAGGATGGCAAAGAAGAAGTCAACCGCCTGATGTACGATGCGCAGGAAAAAATTGAAAATCTCCCGGATGGGATGATTGGACTTTCCGAAATGCACGACTACGGTTATTTGAAAGATGATGTGTTCCCTCTGACGAAAGAGGGCGCACGGGAGTGGCATCGGCTGGGTGAGAGAATCTATCCGCTGTTCCGTGATGGCACGGTAGGCGATTATGTAAGCCAAGAGGGAATCGAGCAGCACGATGGCATTTTCGGCATTAGGGCTGACGCATGGGATACGATTCTGCTGGAGCAGCGGGAAGATTATGCAGAGGACGAGTATGCGCGTCCAGACTTTCAGCTGACAGTAATAAACCGTGAACAGGCTCTACGGCTGTATGACGAAGGTAAGCAAATTTATCTTGTCCGCATCAGCCCGTGGCCGATTCTTGTCACGGCGCGAGAGGAAATCGAGCGCGGAAGTGACACCTTCCAGATTGCAACAAAGGACTTGGAGCAAGAGAAAAATATGACAGAACAGGAAAATATGCTGCTGTATGGCAGCAAAAAGCAGTTCGGCATTTATCAGATCACCGCCCGTGACCCGGAACACGACTACCGCTTCATGGGACTAGATTTTG
>ERZ779877.2104-NODE-2104-length-15228-cov-3.728926_pt1 | contig 15228 bp, 11 predicted proteins | sample MGYA00511556_ERZ779877 | MGnify/ENA primary metagenome ERZ779877 (study PRJEB29588, sample SAMEA2159338) | human gut metagenome | biome: human gut; feature: human-associated habitat; material: faeces | place: Denmark | collected 2008/2010 ...
GAGATACTGTTTCTGCGAAATATCCCGCAAATATGCGCTTTTTAAGGGACGACTAGGTATAATCAGCGCATGACCTGGAGATACGGGGTATCCGTCATAAAAAGCCATGCACGTTTCCGTCTCACAAATAACCTCCACTTTACGGGACAAACAACAAAACGGACAAGTTTCATCCACATTCCGAGGCAATTTGTTGAAATGATTATATTGATAAAGCTCGTAACTCGCATTACATTCCAAACTCGGAAAAGGCAAACGGACATTGCATTGATAGATGTATTGCCGATGAATGGAGTGTAAGCGGAAACCGTCTTCGTCCAAATCACGCTGCACGGCAAAAAAGGCCGTGCCATGTGGACAAAGCAAGTTTGTGACATTCATCATCACCTCGGCTTGTGCATATGGTTCAAGAACATTAAGCACATAAATGCATAAGATTGTATCAAATTTCCCCTCAGGATATTCTGCCCGATAATAATAATCATAGCCTATAATGTCATAGCCTTGGCGTTTTAATTCGTCTACATCAAATCCGAATCCGCAACCGAAATCAAGGATACGCCCTTTCAACATGCCATGCTGGAGCAAATAACTAGCAGGAGCAGAAAGAGCCGTCCGCCGAATAGCCGTCAAGTAAAGATGGTTTATTTTCTCTAATTCCATAGACATATTAGAACCTGTTTTGAATTAATTCATGAAAAATATTATACCACCAAAGGGCGCAAACAACAAAGTTATGACACAGTATTCAACCGAGCTTGCTAAAAAGTAGTGGCAAGTTATAAAAAAAATTAGAACCGCAAGCAAGGAAACGGAAACATTTGTATAAATTCTATCTTTATGCCAACAAGACGGGGCTGCTAGCGGAGTATGCTTCCCTCAGACTTCGCTCCTTGGCAGACCATCTATTACTACGTTTTCACCATCAAATTCCCAACAACAACGAATAACCCTCATCTATCTCAGCAGCAAATCCCTGTACGACTTCAACCCCAGACTCGGATTCGCCACCGCTTTTTCCCGCCACCGGGCTGCCTCCTGCCCATCGGCCTCCACACCATAGCCGTGCGCATACATATAGGCCAAGTTCATCTGAGCGGCAGCATTGCCCTGCAAGGCGGACAAGTAGAACCATTCACGTGCCAACCGATAATTTTGCGAAACGGCTTCACCTTTATAATAAAGGAATCCCACCACCAGCTGAGCGAAACGGTCTCCTTCCTCCGCCCAGTCATACCATTGGTCAAACGTATAGGCGCATTCTTCCTCCCCATTGCCTTCTCCATCAACTTCCTCATCCTGTTCCTCCTCCTCATCATCCATCTCCGGTGGAGCGAAGAAAGCATCTATGGACTCTTTCAGCGATTGTGGTGTCACATTATTCTGACAACAAGCATCCGTCACGGTTTGAAGCAAAGCCTGGTTCAATTCATCCGTCGGGACATTCTCCTTGGCAAGCAGGGACTGCACGTATTCCCAGACTAAAGGATCTTCTTCCTCACGCACCAACCGAAAATGTTCTTTGGCAAGAGCTTCTTCCATACGATGCAGACAACATTCGCCCCACAAGGCATGGACAAGGCTAGGCGTAAAACAAGCTTCTTCCTCTATACGGGGCAATTCCAAGTATGCTTTCCATACGGCTTCTGCCAACTTGAAACGACGTGTCCGTTTCAGATAAATACCCTTCAGGAAATAGAAGAAAGAACGGTTCAAGATAGTATTCCCGTCATTATTGGCAAAATGTTCCACAGCCTTGTCCAAGACAATTTCCACCAATTCATACTGCTCACGTTTCCAGCCAAGATAAAACGCATCCTCGCCGAAACAGCCCTGTTCCACGATGTATCGCAGGACATACAAACAAAAGTCAAACAGTTTGTCGTCCTCCATGGTTTCCATCATGCTTGCCGCATCCCGTGGCGTCATGCCATCGGCATACAGCCGGCAGAGTTCCGCTTGCTTCCGATACCATTCAGCCTTCGGGTCTCCAGATGCTTCATACAAATGCGCGATGCGCGTGTAAGCAAATGCCAGCGAACGGTCCCTGACTTCATCCGGCAATTTGCGCAAGTATTTGAGCGCCCTTGCCGCAGCCGGTTTCCAGTCCTCGGAATTAATTGCCAAGCAATCGGCATAAACCATAAATAACAAGAACATGGCATACTCACGGAATGCAGACATCGGACAATCTTCCCGATACACATAAACCTCTATCTCACGATGCCCATGCGTGAATGTAATCTCACACTTCTCCCTGCGGTCAGGATGCCAGATCAAATCCAACTGCGTCTCTTCTATCAAGTGCAGGAAGCACGTCTCCTGCTCCTGTATGGTTTGACTTTTACCAATCAATTCCATTCTCATATTTTTCGTTTAAGAATCCTCAATAAACTCATTCAGCCATTCATCCGTTCCCGCTTCCACATCCGCAAACAAGCATTCTCCGGGCACTTGGACAATGCGGAATCCCCATACCGTCCGCATGCCGCCAGCTTGTACGACCTTCCAAATAGCATTCTTGCGGTTTCGTCATCTGTGAAGGATGAAAGGCGAACCATTTCATGTAGTAGCCATTAAGATTGCTAAAACAGGAATCTCCGTCCCTGCTCCCCGATTCGGATTTAGTGGTTGCACAATCTTTTGTCTCTTAAGTTATGGTAGGCTTGAATTCCAATATAATATCTCCTCGGCAATTCCGGTAACGATGAAATGGTTGGGGAAGTATATTTCCCCAAACCACCTTCCCTGCCCTATTTTCCCAAGATCTTAAAATATTTCTTCCAATTAGGCTTCAGCCGTTCCAATGCCACTTCCGCATCGTGACTGCCGGACTTGGCTGCCACCCCATACCACCTGATGGCTTGCTGTATGTTTTGCTTGGCTACTTCTCCTTTCTCGTACATACATCCAAGTGCATATTGTGCTTCGGGGACATTATAATTCTTAGCTGCAAACATATAACATTCGAATGCCTTTCCTAAATTACGTTCTACACCTTTTCCCTGATAATACAAGTTTCCCAAAGAGTAGTACGCCTTTTTATAACCAGCGTCCAATGCCTTCTTGAACCACTCATAAGCCTTCTTGAAGTCTTGTTCCACGAACTTTCCCGCTTCATACAACTGCCCTATGTGGACCATCGCTTCCACGCCACCCAACTCTGCAGCCTGCTGGTAGAGGTGCCACACTTTAGAAGCATCAGCCTTTCGTCCTCTTCTATCATAGACTTTGGCCATCCTATAAACAGCCTCTTTCTGCCCCCCTTTGAGTTGCTTTCAGATACCACCAAAGCGAGCGGAATACATTTACATCCGTCCCTGTTCCTTCCTCGTATCTCACCGCGACTCTGTACTGAGCTTCCAGGAAGCCATGTTTCGCTGCTTTGCAATACCAGTCAAAAGCTTTTTTCTCGTCATAACGTGCCCCCAAAGCTACGGCATACATATATCCTACCATATATTCAGCCTTCGGCAATCCTTGCTTGGCCGCTTTCCTCATCCACTCAAAAGCTTCTTCGCGTTTGGCCGATACCATCTCGTTCATTCTGCAAGGAAAAGGTTTAAAAACCGGTGATTCCGTGGTTGATTCCATAGTCAAGAGCCCCGAGTTGACTTTTACGAATCTGTCGTTCAACAATAGCATCCCGACTTCATATTGCGCTTCAGCATCCCCCTGTTTGGCGGACTTTAATAACCAATAATAAGCCACGTCTTGATTCTGGTCCACACCTTCCCCCTTCAGATACATCATGCCTATACGGTATTGCGTACGTGCATCAGCATGTTCGGCCGCTTTGATCATTTCTTCTATCTGTTCCATTGTATTCTATTATATAAATTCACTCATACGTTTTTTCCTTGTCATAATCATAAGTCATCATATCCGCCTGCGTCTTCAAGTCTTCACGTTTGCAAGATGCCTAAAGCTCCCTTCATCAAAATTACGGTAAAATCCTTTTCCTATTTCTGTCCATACCAGAGTTTTTTCCAGAAACTTATAAATGGTATCAGAATGCTGCCCGATTGAGACTTGGGCTGTAATTGCTAAAACTATTCCTTGTCTTTCTCCATCGCAGCCCAAATTCGCTTATACACAGAGATATACAGCAATTGCGACATAGGCAACGTCCGGATACATCCGCAACGCCTACACGGAATTGGAACGGAAAAGATCATTGCTCCATATTCCGCGTCCGGTGCCAAAAAGATCTTCTTGCACTTCGTGCAAATGAATAGTGTTGTTCCACGTACCATATCACTACAGAATTTAGTTGATTAATATCTGTTCCGCCGGCTATGGTAAGCATACGAAACCTTCCAGCGGTTCAGTTCCAATGTCCGCACACATAATTGAGGGTGCGCTGAAAGATGCACTGATACTCTTGTTACATCTTGCCCCAAAGCGAAGAACAAGTATATTTATCCCCAATGCTTGCCCCAATCAGTTAACTCCATCTTGAACGAAGCACTCCAGTCATATAAGAGGTGAAGGCCGATAGGGAAACAAACATTTAAATCGTGCAATAGGAAAGAGAGTAAACCGGCAACTTCTTTCGAGTTATGCTGGTTCACTTCCCCCCTATTGAACAATAATAATTCGAACGGAAATATTAGGCCCGTTCCCCATACAACGGTAATCTTATACACATATGCCTATAGTTTGTTCCTCACATTCACTGATGCTGTTGGATGATTATTGAGAAGTATTCACCATTAATATAGATGTAATTCACCTTTCAAACAATTCATTTCTTCTATTTGTTGCTCCCGTTCTTTTTTCTTTGCTATTAAAAGTTGGCATTTATCTTTAGCCTCCTGCAATTGTTTTTCTTTATCTCCTCTGTTAGCCAATATTTTTTCTATCTGCTTTTGCATCGGATGGATATATTCTTCAAAGAATACCTTATTAATACAATCAACGATAGCATCCTTGTTTTGATAAAGAGACTCCATCAATTCTTTGGGATTAAAATCACGACTGATGGTATTTATACTTCTCATTAAATCATTTTTCGTTTCGTCGTGTTTTGCTACCCGACACCCAATTTCTACTACTTTCTTGACAAGACCTACGGCTCCGAAAGTATAACCATTCAAGAAACCATATATGCAATCCCATGCGACATTCCCCCAACCATAATTAACTTCTTCATCTTCTGAATTGTCCATTTTGAACAAATCATCATCTATCACTATTTTCAGTTCCTTGTCAAGATGATTTTGGAACTCTTGTACATCTCTGGAGTCTTGCATCTTACTTATTATAGGGTCCATATCAGCCAAGAAATCTCCCACTCGCTTCTTTATTCCATCGCGCGCTTCGTTGCTAAGGTCATCCATTTCATATTTTAATGTTCTAGTCACTAACTTCTGTAGTTCACTTTCCAATTGAGGCAAAATATTGTCAACCTTAGAATATATTCCCCACTCGTTAACAATACGAGTCATCGCCCTGCAAGTCCTATCCACTTCGCTTTCCATCTCACGACATCCTTTGCTCACAATCGCTCTGAATACAGAGTCTAAATCATCCGCCAAATATCCAACCTTTCGCGATAATTTACGCTCTGTCCTTACTATATCTTTCAATCGATCCTCCAATTCTTCATCTGGCGTATTCAAATTTTGCACAAGACTCTCACTTTCATGCAAATCTTTGGTTATTTCTTCTTTTTTAGCATCTCCAGCTACCAGTATGGCATTCAAAGGTTTGGTAAATAGTATTTTCCCCTTTTCCACCTCAATGACTTGCTTGATGGCTGCAATCAAATCATCAATGTGGCTTTTCTCACGAAACTCTGAAGGAGAATTTATTTCAAATAAATCTTTTGTACGTTTCCATGCAAATGTCAATGCTCTATCAGTTTCAACTTTAGTGGATGGCATTTCGGACAACAAAGCCATTTCCGCAGACAAAGGTATAGGTTCCGTTTCTTTTAAGATCTCTACCAATGTGTTATCGTTGCATTCATCACAAGCCGTTTTGATTTGCTCAACTACATATTGTTTTATTTCTTCTTCCGTCTCTCCATTTTCATAAGGAATATCATATTTGTTAATGCCGATAATTACCTTACCAATGCCACACTGGCGTACATTTTTGAATAAAATATCCCTATCCGTAGCATCAAACGGACGTCCGGCATACAACATCATCAAGACAACATCCGCCTTTTTCAAGAAAGCTTTGGTCCGCTCTTCACGCGATACGATAGGGTCATTAAATCCCGGAGTATCCACCACTTCCACACCTTTCAAGTATTCTTTTGGATAGTAAATGGTGACAGACTTGGTTATAGAAACATATTTCCCATCTGCTCCTACATACTCTTCTAAATTCTCGAAATCGTCTTCCTGCGTTTTACCTAAATAGCGATCCAATTTCTCGCCCAATCTGGAAGCCTTCTCCATCAACTCCTTAGCGGCTTTTATTTTGGATTCCTCCATTGTGTTGCCCTGTACATCATTCAAAGAACGGGAAGCCTGCAATTTCTGCTCAGCCCATTCATCCTGATTGTAAAACTCAGCGACTATTTTCTGCGTCTCACCATAAGTAATAATCGACAGGGCCGCTGTCATAGGCGTGGTAGCTGCCGGTAAAACATTGTCCCCAAAGACAAAAGAATTTAAGAAAGTGGACTTACCACATTTCATCTGCCCAATTACTCCTATTGTCAAAGTGTCGTTGTCCAACTTATTGGCAATTTCTTGAAAACGCTCTTGGGTAATCCAACCGAACCCAACGGCCTTTGCCGCCATTTTTACAAGTCCTTCTTTTTTGTTCTGAAGTTCTTCAAAAAGATTCTGTGACATAGTTATATTTTTTTAGCGCTCACATTATTATATAATCTCATAAACATATCCAAACAGACTTCTGTTCTTTGGCTTAATGCCCGCTTAGCGGCATACTCTTCATACAGCTTCTGCATGGATTTTGCAGCTTCATTTCGCCTGTTCGATAAATCCATCATGTTATCACCTTGTCCTTTGATGGTTGTCAACAAATCCACAAAACGGGAATGTTGCCCTGGAGTCATTTCATATCTATCATTCGTTATCTTTACAAAAAACTCGACTCCTCCTTTCAATTGAGGAATGCGACCTACGTCATCACAGTTTTTTTTCAAATCTCTAAGCATTGTATTCACTTGAGTAGTTAGCACATTAACTTCGTTCGTTTTATCAATATACGAATGAAGAGCCGCATCTTTTTCTTGATTTACCTGCTTAAACGTATTCATCAGCAAAACTTTTATGTTCTCAAGGTAAGTATCTTGAGTTATGTCACGTGTGACAGACTTAATAGGTGTCATAATGGTCTCCAAAGGCTCTTTCCCAGAAAAGCGTATGAAACTTTGCACAGACACGCCTTCATTCCGCAATGTCTTGCGAATTAATTGCTCTACTTTATTAACTTCGGTTTCCGGTTTAGTATCTATCTTATTAATGACCACATAAAGCGGTTTCTTCAAATGTTCTTTAATCAAAGAGATAGAACTGCGGTTGACTGTCCCTGCATTTACATCAAACACCCAAAACAAAGCATCACATTCATTGATTACATCAATAGTGCGTTGCGCATCCTCTGAATCATTTGAATTGAATCCTGGAGTATCAAGAATGCTCAAACCACTCAGGTTCGGATTTTTATAAGTCATTACAAAATACTTAATCAATGAAGAAACACCTTTCACTTGGTCAAGTACTTCTTTGCTGACCTTTCTAAATGTCTCGTCAAGGATTAATTTCAATTTGTTATCCGGAGAAACAAAGCTGTAAGAGACTGTATTACCACCTGCAATATAAGTTGGTATTGCCGTTGTAGCTTTGGTGCTGACAGGCAAAGTAGGAACTTCCGGATTGTCTTGTGAAAGAATACGATTGACTATGGAAGTCTTACCTGCTGAAAACTCACCCACAAAAGCGATGGTTATTTTCCCAGCTATCCAACTTTTCTTAGCTGTTACATTCCAACGTTCCAAATCGTCCCCACACATTTTTTTGTCATAACTAACCTTATTCTTATCCATGCAATCCTTAAAGTCGTTACGAATAAAGTCCGCCATGCTATTGACTTTATTGTATAAATCTTCCACGGCTGTAGTTTTAACATCCTGGGCACTGAGCACTTCTTGAATGAAAGCCAATGACTCAATCTTTAGATTCAATTCTTTTACGCGCTCTTCCAGCTCGTTTCTCTTTTCTTCAAGCTCTTGACTTAACTTTTTATTGCTTCGATGCCCTTCATCAATTTGGCTCTGGAGTTGAAGAATCTCTTCTCCTTTTTGTTTACACCTCTTTTGTTCTTCTTCCAGTTGTTCCTCCAAATCATCATATTCATTATTTAAGTCGTTGATTTCACTTTTCAAGCTTTTAATCTTTTCCTTCAATTGGTCCACATCAGCCAATTGCGCTTGAACCACATCATCCACTTTACCGTCCAACATTTGGCGAAGTTGCTGTTCTAACTTCTCTGTTTGCCGTTCGGCTTCTTTCAATTGCTTACAATATGATTCTTGCAGTGCTTCAGCATCCGCTTTCAGTTTTTCAGCCTCGGCTTCAAGTCTCTTTTTTTCATCCAACAATTTCTGAACCTCAGCCTTCTTGCTGTTTCGCACAAGCAACCATGCCACTCCAGCCCCAATAACCGCTGCAATGACAATATATACTATTAACATGACATCCATAGTTTCTTGCTATTTACGTTTCAAATTGGCTATTTCCAGTTCGTATGATTCACATGCTACCTTATATTCTTGTAACTTGCGATACAAATCGTCGTTCTGTGTGCGCAAATTCTTGGCCTCTGCTTTTGCATCTTCCAGTTCGTCTCTCAAATCATCTTGACTATCATCTTTTGATTTAGATTGCCGTCTGAGTCTTTCCACCTCAACCTGCAAATCTTCCACTTGACGAGTCAAATCCTTATTCCGCTTACGAATGGTTTCATTCTCATTACACAGATTGTCTATTTCCCGCTGCTTTGCATTCAACTTTTCTGTACTCGCATTACCTAAAATCTTATCTTTTGCATACATGCCTGCCGCACCAACAGCAACGCCAATAATTAATTCCGTCATATCCATATTCATTTTAAAGTGTTACTAATAAATTTCTATAATCTCTTAACTGAGTAATACGCTTTTCGTATTCTGCTTTTTGCTCGTTATATTCCCTTCGAAGTTGCTCCAAAGCTGCTTTCTTTTGAGCAATGGTATCTGCTGCTTCTTGACGCAGCATCGCATCAACAGATGAAATAACCAAATTATTTATACGCTTCATTTCATTCTTGAAACTGGGTATCAATGTCTCGTCCATATAAATGTGAATGGCTCTCTTACGTTGTGGCTTCCCCATAGCCTTATCCGTAACAAAACCCACCATTGATTCTACGATGCCTTTGTCTGCTCCCATTTGTTGTCCTGCCATTTGATTATATCCATCGACAGCCGACATTTTATCAGTAGTCTGACTTGCAAAACTAACAGCCCTTTCTATACGACTGGCTGTTTTGTCATTGGATTGCATACTCATCACATCAGTGGCTGTATCGGCCGCATCCAATATATCATCTGCCGTAGCGGCCACAGCAGCACCTCCACCTGCCCCTAATGCAACTGCACCAGCATATACCACCCCTGCCGCTACTACAACTTTTGTAGCCATCGCAATAGCATTGTCATACTGGTGTCCCAAAGTATTTAAGTTCAAATTGTAACTGAGACCATTAACAGACAAAGCTGAAAGGTCCAACTTTTCCAATGAGCGCAAAGAAACGGCGTCCTCTTTACCCTGTCGTTCATTGGCTTTTCTTCTAAATGCAGACTGTATTTCGTTCCTATAATCATTGAGCAACAAAGTAGCCGTATTATTGATGGCCGAGATGGCCTCAGCATCAAAGTTATTGCTTTTACCAACCACTAACGATTCCAATCTGGAAGATACAATATCTTCAAATCGCCTTGTCAATTTACGTCCTATTTCTTTCACATCGCTTGATACATCAGTGACCAGACATTCAATATTGCGGTTTAACTGACGTAAATCGACTTCCTGCTGACGTATGCCATTTTCCAAATCTTTATCTGAAGATGATGATTTTAGCAATTCTTCAATTTGGCCCAACAGATTCTTCACGACATACTGCATGCGTACGGCATCCACCTGCTTAACAATATCAGCCTTTTCATCTTGGATTTTACTGAATAACGAAAATAGTTCCTGCATATCATCTTTCATTGCCGATACACAGACAATCTGCTGAATAGGCAACTGAATGTTGTCCCCAATATATTTCCTTACCTGCTCCAAATCTTGTGCTGACTTCGTATCGCATTTGGTAACCACCAAAAATATTGGACGTTTGGCCAACTCCATTGTAAGAACGAAATCGGTTATAGAGCGCGTCAATTGTTGATTGACATCCGTCACCAATAGGATAGCATCTGATTGTGGCAGAAAATTCACTAAGGCTTGTCGATGACGAGGGTCTGATGATGATAATCCCGGAGTATCCACAAGAATAGTAGTTGAAGGAACTTTCCGGGAAGTATCAAACACATCCACTATTACCGCGTCTCCCAACTTTTCATTTTTCAAGTCTGCAATGTCTGGGTATTCTATCCATTCACCCTGTGCATCCAAGACTTTGGCATGACATGTGCCACTTCCGAAATGAATCTTATATATGGTAGCCGTGGTCGGTTTGGTAGCGGTTTCCAACTTCTTACTATCAGTAAGCGCATTAATCAACGTCGTCTTTCCTGAACTAAACTCACCCACCAAAGGCAACATCAAATCACAATTTGATTGTTGAGAACGGATTGATATTTCATCTACTAAAGAGACCATATCATCCATTTGGATATATTCAGCTATTTCACGTATTTTTTTTAAGTCCATTCTTCATGCCTATTTTTACATAAATTGGACATATAAATGAACAATAACCCCTTCTTCCTAATGAAGTTAATCATAAACGGCCTTCATTTATACGTCCAATTCCTGTCCCGAAGTAAAACAATTTGTTTACCCAATCCTTTCAACATCAAGATAGGCCATGCTCAATGCCCCGGCCCGCTTTATGTCAACGCCATATATGCGGAAAAAAGCATCTGCAACCAATTGGCCGCCGTTGGTACAAACAGGATTGCTAAATGAATTCGTCACCACATCTACACTCATTCCTGGTTCAACACGAACTCCGTTGGAGTTTTTCATCATTTTCACTGTCACTCTAAATAAAGGCATAATCTCTCCTCCTATATGTTTTATGCCTATAAGCCCTCCGAATTCGGCATTAGATTTAATGTTATGGAAAAGGCGTGAGGACTTTGTTTGCTGTTCATCAAGAAACAGGCATCGCCAAACGCCTCACCAGAAATGAACGGAAACAATACTCCCACGCCGTCTTGATATGCTGGTGCGGCGCGGGCCGCAATATGACATATACAAAACAGATGAGCGTCATGTCCTTTCATCCTTCCGGTTCTTTTTTTGGCGATTTTGTTCCTTAGGACGAAAGCAATAAACGCTTTCCTTGTCTGCCGACGATTTCTCCCGCCGGACATCGCAAAGATAACGATTTCGCCTGAACATGACGCTCTTTTGGGCAGGAATATTTGCCTTGTTCCTGTTTTTTTGCAAAAATAAGAATAATCTGCCCACAAGTTCCAAAAGAAAAGCATACATTTGGATGACTGTTGGACGATAGTATCAAAAACAGCATAAACTGATACGGCTATGGACGAGAAACTTGAAATACTGCAATGCCTCATAAGGAACAGGGCATTCGCTCCCTCGCACTCCGCCTTGGCCAAAGAACTTGGTTACAAGGGGAAGATGGGCATCTACAGGCTGATGGAAGGGAAGGTCAGGCAGGACACAGTGGACAGGATATGGGACCTGATATTGGAGCACTACCACCTTACGGACGACCTTTTGTATAATTTGGCCCGTTCGTTCGCCGGCGTGAGCTATTTCTACAACACGCTTGTCGGGCAAATGAACCGCAAGCATCCGGAATGGGTGGAGCATCTCGTCTTGTCGCTGACCGCCGACTTCTACGACTACTTCTCGGACCGGTTCAAGGCCGAAACCCTCCCCATTCTCAAAGACCTGAAGACCGACGAACCGGAAGTCTATTGGGGGATGGTGACATTGGTCTACATCCGGGGAAAGGGCATCGACATCTACAAGCACCAAGAAGACGCCCGGAGCGCAGCGGCGCAGGTCCTTGATGCGCTGGACAACCTGCTGTTTGAAATCTACCCGGAGAAGATTGACGCGCACGAAGCTGCCAGCAACCTGAAAAGCCTCAACAGGAGCTCCTGCCTATGGAACATCGTATGGAACTGCATCACCATGTTCAGGCACTATGCCGAAAGTGACTTCAAGAACGAGGCGACCAAAGCCCTCAGGCTTTTCGATTTCGGAGAGAGAAGCTATTGGCGGCTGCCCGGAAGCAGTTACGGGCGCCTGGCAGAAGTGTGGCTGCTGATAGAGCAAAGCTACGGACGGCAAACCAACGGGTTCTATCTGGCCATGCGGCTTAGGGCCGGCAACGACGTTTGCTCTTTCAACCTGGCGGACACGTCCATGCTACAATTCTGGTCGACCGACGACGGGGAGGAGCCAATACTCCAGGCCAGCCGGGGCTATGGGACGGAGCGGCAATGGAGCTTTTACTATTATGGATATGATGGTGAAAAACAGGAACTGCATTTCAGGCCCCACCCGGACAGCGAAATCTTGCCGGACTTGCCCGAGACGCTGCAAAGGATTCATCTGGAAAGCCCTGCCGGAAAAGACGAAAAAGTATGGGCAAGAATCCTGAGGAACTGGGACGAGCGGCAAGGCGAAACAATGTTCAAGCAGGCGAAAGAAATGATCTCCGGCATGATTGACATGAGCGACTCTTTCCGCATCGTCAACATAACCATGGACAAAACCACGCTTTCTCTTTTCATAGAACGCAAGGGAGAAGACTGCGCACATGAATACCGCCTGCCCATAGAAGAATATGGTTTCCTTTCCGAAATCAACCCGTCACAGCATGTCACCATTGTCAGGCGCCGCCAAGACGGAGAACTGTATGCCGCCTGGACGGGGCTTGGATACGGCATCAAGCTGTCCGAGTTTTCCGTCGACTGAAAGGCTCAAAGGCACGAAGCGAATTGCGGAGAAACGAATCGTACCTTGCGGAGAGTACGCGAGTACTTGCCGCAAAGTACGCTGACGGCCTCCGCAAGACAAGGCGAAACACTCGGGCACGCGGCCTGCCGTGATCCGTCCGTCTGTCCGCCGCCGCATCCGGGGGCAAAGGCCCGGCCACAGGAGTGCTGAAATAAAGGAAGGGATGATGCAAAAAACTCCTCCGCAAGGGAAACGGCCAATGGCGCCGGCGCTTCCCTTGCGGAGGAGCAAATCTTAGAATTTCACCGAAACTTTCTTGCCCTTATAGGCCACGGACTTCTCCGTGCCGTCGGGCAGGACTACGCGGAAGGTGCGCTCGGAGAGCATGCCGTCGTACTGCCCCTTGCGGGCGGCGAGGGTCAGGCGGCGGGCCGAGTCGTCCCACGTCATCGCGATTTCCGTGTAGGCGCCCTTCTCGTAGTTGTAGTTGTCAAACTCGTCCTCGTAGAGGGTGAAGCTGCCGTCCGCACCGGGATAGACGCGGAGCGTCAGATTGTCCCACGGTTTCTCCGTGGCATACTGCACGTCCGGACCGAAAGGAACGATGCTGCCCTCGCGTATATATAAAGGTATAAGGTCCAGCGTGGTCTCGCGAGTGATTTCCTGTCCGCCATCCAGCTTCTCGCCCGTCCAGTAGTCGTACCATCCGGTGCCGGAAGGGAGATAGAGCGTGGTGGACTTCTTCGCCGTGAAGTCGAAAGACGAACCCGCACCGCCGGCCTTACCGGCATTGTCGCGGTTCCAACCGCTCGCCTCGTCCACCTTCACGGCCTTCTCGGGCGTGTACTGCGCTTCGAGCACGGGGGCCACGAGGATGGCCTTGCCAAACATGTATTCGTCGTTCATGTCCCACACCTTTTTGTCCTCGGGGAAGTCCATCACCAGGGCGCGCATGAAGGTGGATTGCCGGTGCGTCACGTCCCACGACGTGGAATAGATGTAGGGCAGCAAGGAATAGCGCAGGCGGATGCCCTTCTCTATGGCGTCGTACACCGGTTCGCCCTTCTGCCCGAAGAGGTAAATCTCGCGGGGCGTGTCGGCACCGTGGGAACGCATCATGGGCGTGAAGGCGCCGAACTGCAGCCAGCGCACGTAGAGTTCCTGATAGAGCGGGTTCTTCGTGGCCGAACCGTCATTCCAGCCCCGGTTGTATTGCCCGGCGAAGAAGCCGCCGATGTCGCAGTTCCAATGCGGCATGCCGCAAAGCGAGAAGTTCAGGCCCGCGGGCACTTGGCGCCGCAAGTTGTCCCACGACGAACCCACGTCGCCCGTCCACACGTTGGCGCCGTAGCGCTGCTGTCCGATGTAGCCCGAACGGGTGAGGATGAACACGCGCTTGTCCGACGTCACGGCACGCTGATGATCGTACACTCCGCCCACGGCCATCAACGGGTAGGCATTGCGCACCTTGCGGAACGTGCCGAGGTGCGTGCGCTGGTCCAGGTCGCTGGGCTTGTAGTCCAAGTGGTCCGGCTCCGTGGAGTCCATCCACCAGGCATCCATGCCATATTTGAAGATACCCTCGTTCAGGTACTTCCAATAAATGTCGCGGGCTTCGGGCGAGAACGCGTCGTAAGGCTTCACGCCCGAGGGATATTCACGCACGGGCGGCCATTTGTCCAGTCCCGACTGCGGCCACGTGGAGAAGTCGTAGAGCAGTCCCTTGGGCGCCAGTTCGCGGTAGGGCTTCGTGGCCGGACCGAAGGACGACCAGATGGAAATGGCCATGTGGGCGTTCATCGCATGCACGTCGTCGACCATCTTCTGAGGGTCGGGATATTCCGGGTTGGTGAAGTCCATCGCGTTCCACAAGTAGTTGTTGCCCCAGTACTGCCAGTCCTGGATGATGCCGTCGAGGGGCACTTCCAGTTCGCGGTACTTGCGCACGACGCCGACCACTTCCCGCTGGCTCTTGTAGCGCTCCTTGCTCTGCCAATAACCGTACGTCCAGAGGGGGAACATCGGCACTTCGCCCGTGAGTTGCCGCACCAGGGCCACCACACCGTCGGCATCGCCGCCATACATGAAATAA
>ERZ779877.2105-NODE-2105-length-15213-cov-8.135176_pt1 | contig 15213 bp, 13 predicted proteins | sample MGYA00511556_ERZ779877 | MGnify/ENA primary metagenome ERZ779877 (study PRJEB29588, sample SAMEA2159338) | human gut metagenome | biome: human gut; feature: human-associated habitat; material: faeces | place: Denmark | collected 2008/2010 ...
CGGCGGCTGCCAGTCCGGCCGCAAGCTGATGACCGGCAAGGGCAGCCTGGAGAACGCCTACAGCACCGACAGCACCTACTCGGTTTGCAAGGTGGAGGTGTCCGGCTACAAGCGCGTCAGGTTCCCCGGCGTGCCGGGCAGCAACCTGGTAGGCTCCCTGTTCACGGACGCGGACGGCGGCATCCTGGAGGAAATCATCGTGCCGACGCTGAACAGCCGCTTCGAGGCCGGCATGTACCTGATAAAGGACGTTCCGGAGGGTGCCGCGTTCCTGTACTTCTCCATCCTGAACACGGCCGAGTTCGACAAGGTGGTACTGAGCAACAGTGACAAGATAGAGGACATGGAGCCCGACTGGGTGGCCAACGACGAGCACTTGTGCGCGGTGGTGGGCAGCAGCATCGTCGGCTCTAAGCTGCGCGCCTGCATCACCGGCGGCAGCACGGCCGCGAGCCTGTCCTGGACGGACTTCCACTATTACAGCCAGCAGCGCGGGATGCAGCAGATCGACGCGCTGATGCACTTCCGCATCGCCAACCTGTTCTACGCGAAGTACGGGCGCCGTGACAGCCAGGAGCAGTGCGGCGCGGGCCAGCACACGAACATGCGCGTGACTGGCGGCACGGCCGGGCACGGCATGACGGACACCATCGGCTACGAGGAAGCGTCGAAGATAAACCCGAATGTGACGAATTCCCTTGTGGACAACCTTGTTCATCAGTACGCCTGGTACAAGGGCGAGGACGACTACGGCGAGGCCGCCGTGACTCAGGTGAACAACACCAGCTGCCTGGGCTACGAGGACATCTTCGGCAACAAGTACGACATGATGGACTGGGTAGACCTCCCCAACAACAGCGGGAACAGCGGCAAGTGGCGTATCTGGCTGCCCGACGGCACACAGGTGATGATCAAGGGCATGACCAGCAGCGACTGGTGGATAACTGCCGTGGCGCACGGCAAGTACATGGCCGTGGTGCCGGTCGGCAGCGTGAACGGCTCGTCCTCGACACATTATTGCGACAAGTACTGGATAAGCACTTCTGCAGGCCGTGTGGTCTATCGCGGGTACAACAATGCGAACGCGAATGGCGGTGTGTCGAATGCGAATGCGAATAACGATGCGTCGAACACGAACACGAATGTCGGCTCGCGCCTGGAAATCAAACAATCGGCGTACCGCACCGGGGACGTGTCCCCAATGCGGTGCCGAGGGAGGCAAGCCCCAGCAACAGCGCATGGTTTGTATGAACCTGTAAGCCGGAAAGCTGAAAAAACACGCGTCGGGTGGAGTTTGGTAGGCCGGAAAAACGGTTCGAAGAAGTCAGGCCCGGGGAAAGGAAGGCCCTTATCTTCCATATTGTAGGACAAAAAATGATGCTTATGCACAGGGAAGGCCATATCGTGGAGGAGATAACGGACTACTCCAACATGTCGGATTCGTTCGACAGGGTGCTTCGCGGTTCCAAACGCAAGAGGAGCCGCCAGGGCCGTTACCTGCTTGCGCACAGGGACGAGGTGATCCGCGAACTGACGGAACGCATATCCTCCGGGACGTTCACCGTAAAGGACTACCGGGAGCGTGTCATCCGCGAGGGCGGCAAGGAACGCCGCATCCAGATCCTGACGATGAAGGACAGGATAGCCGTCCATGCCGTCATGGACGTGGTGGACAGGCACCTGAAGAAACGCTTCATCCGTACCACCTCGGCCAGCATCAAGGGGCGCGGGATGCACGACCTGCTGGCGTACATCCGCCGCGACATGGAGGAAGACCCGGAAGGGACGCGGTACTGCTACAAGTTCGACATATCCAAGTTCTACGAGAGCGTCGGGCAGGACTTCGTCATGTACTGCGTGCGCCGTGTCTTCAAGGACGGGAAGCTCATCGCCATGCTGGACAATTTCACCCGGCTTATGCCGCAGGGCATCAGCATCGGGCTCCGAAGTTCGCAGGGGCTGGGCAACCTGCTATTGTCTGTATATTTAGACCATTATCTGAAGGACAGGTACGGCGTCCGCCATTTCTACCGTTATTGCGATGACGGCGTCGTGCTCGGTGAAACGAAAGCGGAATTGTGGGAGATTCGTGATGCCGTCCACGGGCAGATGGAAACCATCGGGCTTTCCGTAAAGCCCAACGAGCGGGTGTTCCCCGTGGGCGAGGGCATAGACTTCCTGGGGTATGTGATACGCCCGGATTATGTCCGGCTGCGCAAGCGCATCAAGCAGAAGTTCGCCCGAAAAATGCACGAGGTAAAATCGAGAAGGAGGCGTCGCGAGCTGGTGGCCAGCTTCTACGGCATGGCCAAGCACGCAGACTGCCACAAGTTGTTCAATAAATTAACAGGCAAAGACATGAGATCATTCAAGGAATTGAACGTCGCTTACAAGCCCGAAGACGGCAAGAAGCGATTTCCCGGAACGGTAGTGAGCATCCGGGAGCTGGTGAACCTGCCCATCGTGGTCAAGGACTTCGAAACGGGCATCAAGACGGAACAGGGTGAAGACCGCTGCATCGTGGCCATCGAGGTGAACGGCGAGGCGCGGAAGTTCTTCACCAACAGCGAGGAAATGAAGAACATCCTCGCGCAAGTAAGGGAAATCCCCGACGGCTTCCCGTTCGAAACCATCATACGGACGGAAACCTTCGGAAAAGGTCGGACGAAGTATGTATTCAGTTAGGCTATGAAACGAGTGGAAGGAAGTGCCGGTGTGGCGTTGCTGGAATGCACGAACCCGGTGAAAGGGAAATGGCGCGTCCGCTGGGACGTGGAAACAAAGGAGGACGGCTCGGCTTCCTATATGGAGGAAGAGCTTAGCCACAGGCCGGACGCGGAGGAAATACGGTCGCTGGTGTCGCAGTGGTACAACGCGAACACGGATGCCCGCATCCTGTCAGGCTTCGAGTACGAAGGACAGCCCGTCTGGCTGTCAAGCGAGAACCAGTTCAATTACAAGGCGGCCTACGACCTTGCCGTGCAGACGGACGGCCAAAACCTGCCCGTGACCTTCAAGCTGGGCACGGACAAGGAGCCGTATTACCGGATGTTCGACACGGTGGCAGACCTTCAGGACTTCTACGTGAAGGCGATGAAGCACATTCAGGATGCCCTGTCGGAAGGATGGAGGAAGAAGGATGCGCTGGACTTGGCTTTGTATGAAGCCGGGTAGTTCTGAATGAATCCCCACGGGGGAGGGATATAAAAAAGCCCCCGGCCTGTTGATATAAGTAACGCCAATCACTTAATAAACAACGCAAGCGAACTCGCACGACCGGGGGCATGTACCCTCGTCGCGAGTTCGCTTTTTTCGTTGTAATAAGTGATTGGCATTGCAAAAGTAATAAAATGATTGGACATGACACTATTTGAAGCACTTAAATTTAACAGAGAACCGCTTGAGATGCTCATAAAGTTGGGTATAAAGCAGGATGATGTTCGCTATATAGACCTTTATTCAGAGTTTGAGGCGATGAAGAACAGGGGTGAGAAAACAACTTATGCCGTGCTGTATCTGGCCAACAAGTATTCAGTATGCGAGCGCAAAGTCTATGACGTGATTAAGCGTTTCGGAAAACGCTGTACGTTTGGTGCAGTGTGATTTATCCCTATCCTTCTTTTGTTCTGTCCGGTGTGGCTACCTTTGTGCAAACTTAAAATGATGGCACATGAACAAGTATTACCAAATGCTGGGCAAGATACTCAAAGAAGGTAAAGTCCAGACAAACAAAAAAGGCTGCATCAGATACCTGCTGAACGAAAGGATGACGCTCATGCCAGCTGACCTGCTCGATATATTCGAAAGTCATGGTATTGCACGCAAGAAGCTGAAGACAGAACTCGGCCTATTCATGCAGGGAGAACGTGATGTAGAAAGATACCGGGAAGCGGGCATAACATGGTGGGATTATTGCGGCCAGACGCTTGTCAACAGTTACCCCACCTATTTTGAAAAATTGCCGCCACTCATCGCTCAAATCAATGCGGAAAAGCGCAACAGCAAGAACTATGTCTTGTTCCTCGGTGCAACAGGAGTGGAAACCAACCAGGCACCATGCCTTAGCCTTGTACAGTTTCAGATAGACGAAGGTGAACTGGTGGTGTCGGCCTACCAGAGAAGCAGCGATGCGAACCTCGGACTGCCGTCGGACATTTACCACCTTTATTTGATGTCGAGGCAGATAGACTTGCCATTGAAGTCCATAACGCTCGACCTTGGGAACGTGCATATCTACGAGAACAACCTATCCCGGACGAAGGAATTGCTGGCCGGGGTGGAAAATATAAAATTCGAGTTGAACGTATGAAGAAGTTGTATTTATCGGCCCCGTTGCCTTTCATGGGGCAAAAACGCATGTTTGCCAGGGAGTTCATAAGAGTGTTGGAACAGTTCAAGGACAAAACCGTGTTTGTGGATTTGTTCGGCGGAAGTGGGCTATTGTCGCATATCACCAAGCACCAAAGGCCGGATGCTACGGTCATTTACAACGATTATGACGGTTATTGCCAGCGTTTACGAACCATTCCGCAAACTAACGCCCTTTTGTCTGATTTGCGTACCATTGCCAAGGACGTTCCACGCCATAAGCCGATAACAGGACATGCAAGAGAGCGTGTGTTTGAACGTATCATGCGTGAGGAACAGGAGCATGGCTATGTGGACTTCATTACTATCTCATCTTCGCTGATGTTTTCCATGAAGTATCAGCTGAGTGTGGAAGGGATGAAGAAAGAAACGCTTTATAATAATATCCGTACAACGGATTACCAGCCTTGTCCCGATTATCTGGACGGATTGACTGTTACATCCTGTGACTACAAGGAACTATATGAACAGTACAAGGATGTGCCTGATGTCGTGTTCCTGGTCGATCCGCCTTATCTGTCGACAGAGGTTGGAACCTACAAGATGTATTGGCGGCTTTCGGACTATCTGGATGTGTTGACAGTCCTGAATGGTCATTCGTTCGTTTACTTCACGTCGAACAAATCATCCATTGTGGAGCTGTGTCAATGGATGGGCAAAAACAGAACATTGGGTGATCCGTTCGAGGGTTGCGTGAAGTCTGAGTTCAATGCGCACATGAACTATTCTGCCAAGTACACAGACATAATGTTGTATAAAAAGCAGGATGAAACTTCCTGTAGTAGGGTGGCTTAACACTAAACAAAGATACGCATTTTTGTTGGAATAACAAAGGTTTTCGATTGATATTTGAATGCCATTTAATGCCTGTTTTAATCGATTTGTAGATACTAAAAATGCAACCTGAAAGGGTTGCATTTTTGGTGTTGTGCGTTTATGGTTTTTAGAACGCTTCGTTTTATGTGGAAGCTCGATTTTCGGACGCTTCGTTTCGGATTTGGGGGAAAATTGGATTTGCGGATTATAGCTAATGTCATAACTCGAGGTCTTAACCCTGATGTAAAAATGAAGAGGTATGATTCCTTATTATCATCAGAATGTCCAGAGCATTGGTGTATTACAAGAAATAAATCATTTATGTCTCTTGTCGGAGAAAAGGTAGGTAGGCAATCTGTTAGTTATACCCTTTTGTCTTTAACAACCAAAGGTGTTATTATTAGGGACGTTGAATCAGGTAAGGGTAAATTTCCTAAAGATTTTGATACTTACCAGATAGTTCAGCGTGGAGAACTGGTATTTTGCCTTTTTGATATAGATGAAACCCCGAGAACTGTGGGTATTGTTGAAACAGGCGGAATGGTTACAGGAGCCTATACTGTATTAAGAGTTAATGAAAAATATGCAATTCCTGAATATGTTTATTATTACTATTTGTGTGTAGATAATATTAAGGCATTAAAGCCATATTATTCTGGGCTAAGAAAGACTGTTAGAGCTGATAAGTTTTTGCAACTTTATATCCCGGTACCATCTGTCGAGGAACAACGAACTATTATTGCCTATATTGAAAATAAGAACAACAAAATTGAAGCACTAGTTAAGAATCTTGAGGCCGAAATAGCGTATTTGAAAGAGTACAAACAAAAACTTGTTGCAGACTGTGTGATCGGGCAAATAAATGTACAGTGTGAGCAATAAATAGATGAAGTCATGACAACCGATATATCAGAGAAAAATCTTGAATCAATCCTTGTCGGCTATCTTCGTGATGTCCATGGTTACGAAGAGGGCGTTTCTGAGGATTACAATAAGGATTACGCACTTGACACAGAGCGCGTAAAGCGATTTATTCTTGCGACCCAAAAGAGAAAAGTTGAGAATACAGCATGCTTTGCAAGTGAAGTCTCAGAACGCAAGTTTTTTATGGAACTGGCAAAGCAATTGGCTGCACGAGGTGTTACCGATGTATTGCGTAAAGGATTTCGCTATATATCGGAGCTGTTCGATATGTATTATCCCCTGCCGTCGGAGTTGAATCCAACAGCACAAGAGATGTATCGAAAAAATATCTTTTGTGTCACCCGGCAACTCTATTATAGCAAGGATAATGCGAATAGTATTGATGTGATGATTTCACTGAACGGAATGCCGGTGATGACAATGGAGTTGAAGAATCACTATACCGGACAAACCGTTGAAAATGCTGTTAAACAGTATCAAACTGATCGGGATGCAAGTGATCCACTTTTAGCTCCGAAACGATGTGCTGTACATTTTGCCGTTGATGACGATGATATTCGTATGTGTACATGGCTGTGTGGAAAAAGTTCATGGTTCTTGCCTTTTAATAAAGGAGTGAATGGCGGAGCCGGCAATCCTGTTAATCCTAACGGTTTACGTACCTCTTATCTTTGGGAAGAGATTTTGCAGAAGGAATCCTTATCTGATATTCTTGAAAATTATGCGCAAGTAATCAAAAAGAAGGATGAAAAAACAGGCAAAGTGAAAGTTTCAGTTGTTTGGCCTAGATATCATCAGTTGGATGTAGTTCGTAAATTATTAGCCGAAACACGGGAGCATGGAGTTGGGCAAAGATTCCTCATTCAGCACTCTGCAGGGTCAGGAAAGTCCAACTCAATCACCTGGTTGGCTTACCAGCTTGTGGGATTGCTTGACGGCACGAAACCGTTGATGGATAGTGTTATTGTAGTTACAGACCGTGTTAATCTCGACAAACAGATTCGTAATAATATAGCAGCATTCAAGCGTCTCTCCAATTTGGTGGCATGGGCTGATAGTGCAGAGACTTTACGTTCGAATTTGGAGAGTGGAAAGAAAATAATTATAACGATTGTTCATAAATTCCCATTTATCCTGGAAACGATTGGAACCGAAATGAAGCATAAGCGATTTGGTATTATTATCGATGAAGCGCACAGTAGTCAGAATGGATCTATGTCTGCTAAAATGAATATTGCGCTTAGTGGTAATGTAGGAGAAGAGGGTATGGATTTGGAAGATCGATTAAATGCTATAATTGAAGGTCGTCAGATGATAAAGAATGCAAATTACTACGCCTTTACCGCTACACCCAAAAATAAGACCCTACAGATGTTTGGAACCCCTTTCAATCAACCCAATGGAGAAATAGGATATCGTCCATTCCATGAGTACACTATGAAGCAAGCCATTGAAGAAGGGTTTATTATGGATGTCCTCAAATATTACACGACTTATAATAGTTATTATAAGATTGTTAAAGCTATTGAGTCTGATCCTGAATTCGAAAGAAAACAAGCGCAGAAGAAACTGAGAGCCTTTGTGGAAAGTCGGCCTGAAACAATTCAACAAAAAGCTGCAATCATTGTGGAGCATTTCCATACCCAGGTAATTGATAAAGGGAAAGTTGGAGGTCAAGCACGTGCTATGGTTGTGACCAGTAGTATTCTGCGAGCAATCGATTTTTATTATGAAATTACTCGTTTATTAGAAGAACGCAAAAGCCCGTATAAAGCTATTGTCGCATTCTCTGGAAGTAAAAATTATGGTGGTAAAGAGGTAACGGAAGCAGATATTAATGGCTTTCCATCCAAAGATATAGAAGATAATATGGAACATGATCCATATAGGATTCTTGTAGTAGCAGAAAAATTCCAAACAGGTTATGATCAACCCTTGCTTCATACAATGTATGTAGATCGGCAGCTTACAGATGTAAAAGCTGTACAGACGCTTTCGCGCCTGAATCGATGTCATCCTAAAAAACGTGATACTTTTGTGCTTGATTTTGCAAATGATGCAGATAGTATCCGTGCATCATTCCAACGTTTTTATAAAACGACGATATTATCAAAAGAAACAGATCCCAACAAGTTAAATGATCTTATTCAGGAAATTGAAGATGCAAATGTCTATACAGAAGAAGAAGTGGATACCCTAAATAAGAAATATTGGAGCGGAGCTACACGAGAAGAGATAGATCCAATAATCAATTTATCGGTGGAGCGTTTCAAAGAATTGGATGAATCGCAACAAATTCGCTGTAAAAGTAGTATGAAATCATTTTTGCGAACCTATCCATTTCTTGCTGCTGTATTGCCTTTTAAAAGTATTGAGTGGGAAAAACTTAATACATATTTTGCGTTGTTAATTCATAAATTACCGGTCCTTCGGGGTGAAGATTTTACAGAAGGGCTAATTGACTCCATTGACTTCGATCAATATCGCATCATAAAGGAAGAAGAACAAAGAATTGAGCTGGAAAATTCTGATGCAGAAATAGAACCAATACCGATTGGGACTTCTAAAGGAAAATCTGAACCAGAAATGGCAAAACTTAGTGAGATTCTTGATGAATTTAATGGTATTAATTGGCTGGATAAAGATAAGGCAAAGCAACAGCTTGAAGAGCTTCCTGAGCGGTTGCAGGCAGATGAAGCATTTGTAAATGCAGCTCGCAATAGTGACCGAGAGACAGCACAACAGCAATGTAATATGTCATTAATGATGATTATTGCACAAATGTTAAATGAAAATACAGAGTTCTGTCGTAATTATCTTGATAATCCAGACTTTATGAATTTTATTAATCAAAAGGTATTCCGCAAGGCATACGATGATATAAACAAATAATGCAATTATGAAACTTGGAAAGATTAAAAGAATCACAGATATACGTTCGGTATGGCATCATGAGGAAAAAGATTTTAGTAAATGGCTCGCTCAGGACGAGAATTTGAAGCAATTAAGTGATGCCATTGGAATTGATATTGTATTGGAAGAACGAGAGTCTTCTGTTGGAAACTTTAGTGTAGATCTATATGCGCTCGAAGAGGGAACAGAAAGACGTATTATAATTGAAAATCAGCTTGAAGATACAAATCATGATCATCTCGGAAAACTGATTACTTACGCTTCTGGAAAAGGAGCTGAGGTTATAATTTGGGTTGTGAAGCGGGCAAGAGACGAACACCGTCAAGCAATAGAATGGCTTAATCAAAATACGGGAGTAAATATTGGATTTTTCCTTGTTGAAATTGAGTTGTGGCAAATAGATGACTCTGCTATTGCACCAAAATTTAATGTTGTAGAACGCCCTAATGACTGGGCTAAACAGATGAAAAATGTTGATAGCTTAAGCGAGACAAAACAATTACAACTGCATTTCTGGCAACAATTATCCGAATTTATAAAATCTAATAGTTCCTTTTCTAAGGAATTTTCTCCTCGAAAAGCCCAGCCACAACATTGGTATGATTTGAGTGTAGGTAGTTCGTCCTATCATATTGGTTTAACTGTAAATACTCAGAAAAATCTTTTAGGTGCAGAAATATATATTCCTGATGACAAAGAAAAATTTGCAGTATTTAAAAAACATGCTCAAGAAATAGAGAATTTGATAGGAGAAAAAGTAGAATGGCGAGAAGCAACTAAAGCGACCCGAATTATTACTTTGCATTCCTGTGATATCAGTAAAGAAGAACAATGGGATAGTGCTTTTAATTGGCTTATGAATAAAGCTGTTGAGTTTAAACGAGTTGTTAAAGAATTTGATCGATAAACGTTGGTAAGATAAATTCAATATTATAGAATTCCGTATAATAGTAAGGTGATGAGAATAGATATTCAAGATAATTTTTTGAATTTGTTTATAACAGTGTTTAAGGATAAGCCTTTAGAATGCGATAATAGGCTGAATGCTTTTATGCTGAAGATTACTAACAATTCTTTTAATTACAATAATTTAAAAGAAGAGTTAGAAAATGCAATGATTACATATGCTCTTTCTCGTCATACTTATGATGAATTGATTACCCAAAGAAAATTTGGAAATTTATATTCAAGAGCACGTGAACAATTTAGGAAGGCAGAATCCAATTTAGGTGAATTAGGTGAATTGTTACTTTACTGTCTCTTGGAGGCTCACTTAAAAGCTCCAAAGCTATTAACTAAATTAGAATTGAAAACAGCTCCAAATGATTATGTGAAAGGAGCTGATGGTATGCATTTGTTAAAGATAGACAAAGATACATATCAGATAATTTTTGGAGAATCAAAGTTACGTCCAGACTTAACAGTTGGAATATCAGATGCTTTTTCTTCCATTAAAACAATGTTAAAAGAAGGACTAGAAAAAATAACATATGAGATACATTTAGTAAATAGTAATTTATTGAAAGAGAACGTATCCGATGAAAAATCATATGAAGTTTTAAAAAAAATATTAGTTCCAACTGAAAATGATGAAGATTTGAATGTTGATTATTCTTTTGGAATATTTTTAGGATTTGATTTTCCTATTTCAGATTGTGAACGTCGCCTAAATAATATCGAATTTCGGAAAAAGATGAAACAAAAAGTCGAAGACGCTATAAATGAAAAAATTCCTCAAATAAACAAACAATTGAAGAAAGAGCAGTTTATTGGATATAATTTCTACTTTTATATTGTTCCCTTTTATGAGTTAGACAAGATAAGAAAACAGATAATAGCAGATTTGAAACTAGAAAATATATGATTATAGCTGATAGAATAGCGAAAGATATTATTAAAAATTCGTATTTCCAGTCGCTCTTTAAAATCTGTCTAGAACATTCATATTATCAGATTTTGAGCGCAAAAGTATCATCTGATTTTAATGAAAAAGAGTATAGAGATTTATTAAGATTTGCAGACTTGTTATCAACAGCAACATTACCGGAAGCTCGTACTTTTGCATATCAGATAATAACTTACCTCAATTTTAGATATAAGTATGATCCATATTATTGTATGGTTTCTAAATCTGTGTATTATAATCTCGGTAATTTCCCTGCTGTTGGCTATTTAACTATGGTGGATAAAAATCATGCAGAACTACCTCTTGATAAAAAAGTACAGATTGAAGCAAAAAAAACAATTCAGGAAGTTCCTAATGTAGAGGATTTATATTTTACAGATACTCAATATGCTTTATATACAAGTTTAAGTGAGTCTCGGGAGTTTAGTTTCTCAGGGCCTACTTCTATGGGAAAATCTTTTATTATAAAAGCATTTATTCGTAGAATAATTTATAATAAGCCACCAGAAAACATGGTGATTATTGTTCCTACAAGGGCTTTGATTACTCAGTTTGCAGTTGAAATTAAGCAAGAATTGGGAAAACAACTGGAAGAAAATAGATATAAGATTGTTACAAATTCTAATGTGTCAGAATTCGTTTTAGAAAATAATACAAGCCTTATTTTAATATTAACACCAGAACGTCTAATTAGCTATTTATCTCAACAAGAGAATCCTGCAATCGGTTTTTTATTTGTGGATGAAGCTCAAAAAATAGCTCAATCGGATACGAGAAGCATTACAACGTATGTTGCGATTGAGAAGACATTAAAAAAATATCCTACAGTAAAAATATATTTTTCTTCTCCTAATATATCAAATCCTGAAATATTTCTAAAGCTATTTAGAAAAACAGAGCAGAATTCTTTTAAAACAGAAGAAACTACAGTTGCTCAAAATCTTTTTTTTGCTGACTTGGGAAATGGAGAACTTTCATATTATTACAATGATGGATTCACGCAAATGCCAATAAAAATTCCACAAAACATACGGAATGTTAATGATTTCTTGAAATTTTATGGAAAAGATAGCAACTTAGTGTATTGTAATAGTGTGAGTCACACTATTAGCTATGCAAAAAATTTAGCGGAGTCTATTACAAAAGATGATGTTAAAGTTGTAGATAACAGTTTGTTGACAAAAGTTGCTAAAATAATAAGTAAATATATCCATCCTGATTATTATTTAGCAGATATTATCAAAAAGGGAGTGGCATATCATTTTGGAAATATGCCACAAGTTATTCGAAATCTGATAGAATCGCTTTATAAAGACGGGAAAATTAAATATATATTTTGCACATCTACTTTATTGGAAGGTATTAACATGCCTACACAAAATTTGTTTATACTTGACAATAAGAAACATAAGTCGGTGCTTAAACCCATTGATTTTTGGAATTTAGCGGGTAGAGCTGGACGTATGTCTAAAGAATTACAAGGAAATATTTTTTGTGTAAAGCACATGGAATGCAATTGGAATGATACGTCATTTTTTAATGAGAAAAGAATAGAACTTGTTCCAACAATTTATGATCGTATAAATCACAATTTAAGAAAAATTGAAAAACAGATAGAGAAAAATGAGATTTCGTCTGGAAGTGAAGAAGAAAAGAATATATTACGCTATATTGCTAATATTATTTGTATAGATACTTTAGAACCCCAAAGTGGGTATAAAAGTCCAATTATTGATGAATTAATTAGGAGAAATAAAGAGACGATAATTAAGTTGGCTGAAAATAAAAGTAAAGATATAAAGATTCCATTTTTTTTATTAGATTCTAATGACTCTATTGATATCCATGTTCAGAATTCAGTCTATCTAAAGTTGAAAAAGCTTTATAAAGAAAAACAATCAATAAAATTACCAAGTCATATAGACTACACCAGATGTCTGGAGGTTCTTGAGATGTTTTATGATTTATATGATTGGAGTAAAACAAATAGTGAGTTGCATAATAAAAATAGCTTGAAATATTATTCTTTTTTAATGAATAAGTGGATTAATGGAATTAGTTTAAATCAAATAATTTCTGATTCAATTGATTACAATGCATCAAAACAATCATTGATACACATTATTCCAGGACATCCAGAATTATTTGATAGAAACAAAAAAGAGCATGTCAATAAGTTAATAGGTGATATAATAAGAGATATAGAAAAAATAATGAGATTTCAACTTGAAAAATACTTTAATCACTATTTTAATCTATTGATACATATTTTAGGCGAAGATAATGCCGGAGAAAATTGGGCAACTTTACTTGAATACGGTACACAAAATAGAATTATAATCGCACTGCAAAATTTAGGTTTATCAAGATATACAGCTCACTTAATATACAAAAATTATCGTTCTTCGCTAGTCATTGAAAACGGTAAGTTAAAAGGAATAAATAAACTCCAATTGTTAGGTTTCTTAAATAGAGGAACAATAGAATATGATGAAGTGAATGATCTTCTTTGAAATTCCAATCACAAATATAAAAAAGAGAGGAGGGAAATCCTCTCCTTTATATAAGATCTTATTATTTAAACTATTTGTGGGTGGCCTTAAACCTCCAACTCCTTTAACGGCAACCCATAATTATATTGTCTGAAAAATCCTCTGTGGATAAGTTTCAAACCGAGAGTCTGATAATACTTGTAGTCATCATCTTCGGTGCAGAGGTACTTGTAACCATAGCGCGGAGCGTATTCCTTGAAGAAGCGGGCAAGGTCTTTCAGGTTTTCCTGCTGGTTCCGTTTGAAGTTGCTGCGCACAATGATAATGCTCCAGTCGGGGATACTACCGACACCACAACTGTATTCCCAGAAACGGATGTATAAATCCATTTCGCCAACATGGACAGAAACACAAATGCCGTTGGCGTTGTGCATGACGGAACAGCAGTTTCTGTAACCGAATCTCTCACACAAATAGAGATTGAAATCGTAAATAAAATCGGAATAGTTCATAATAATTTGAATTTTGATGGTTAATAAAAAATTGATTATAGACTGAAACCTCGCTTGCGTTTCGGTTTCTTTTTCTTCTTTTTAAGCCGATTGGCCTGTATTGCTTCCTCCGTATCATAATCCGTAGGAGAGGGTGTGAACAACCCCAGACTGATGCCGGAATGATTCTCCTGCTGGTATTCATGTCGAGGTTCCTCGCGTATGGTTTCTGCCTGTGCTGGACGCTGGTTCATGGTAGCAGAAAGAGCGTTATATCTCAGTTCCTGGTCGATGTTCAGAAAACTGAACTGACGATCAATTTTGGAACCGCTAAAGGTCTGTTGGTTGCATGTGAACTTTACACCCTCCATCTCGCCAGTCGTGCGACTTAGCTTCCATTGCGTATCAATTCCATATCTCCGCAAAGCCAGTCGTAGTTCACTCCAGCTTCGGACATTCGGAACTTCTCGTTTTAAGGCATGATAGATAAAATACTTAACCCTGTCGTGATGGCGCAACCGCATGAAATTGACATGCTCTTTCCTTCTGCAAAATGCAAGCGGTAACGGGCCGTCAGCATCTTACAAACTTTTTCATTCCGGTAGCGGTCGTTCTTGTCGCTGATGGTGTGGCCGTCATTATCCACCCGGTTGTAAACGATGTGACAATGAGGATGGTCACGGTCAGTATGCCTGGCAATGATGAACTGCGTGTTCTCGATTCCCATCATTTTCATATAGTCGTGGGCGATTTTCAGCATCAGCCCATCATCGTCACGGATGCGGTCCCCGTCTTCTGCGGAGAAGCTCAATGATATATGGCCGACCGTGTTCTTGACCTTGTCGTTCAGTAAAGTCTGTAACTCGAATTGCTCCGCTATTTCTTCAGGCGATCCGTAGACTCCAACCGCTTTCAGCAGGCGCGATTTATCCTCTTTCAGCACATAGTTTACGCACCCGGAAAACGATGTACCCTTGACAATTTTACCTATCATCTTTGAGCTGTTTTATGAGTTGTGAAATCTCTTGGGCGACGGTTCGGCATTCATCAGCCACACGATAAAAACCGTAAGCGTTGGCTCGTTTGGCAAGCTGGTTCAAGTTCGTGCTTTCTCCAATCAGTTTTCGGATAATGTCAAGATTTTCTCTCGTAATCCGTTCGCGCACCGTACCGTGTTCGATGAGTGAACGCACTACTTCGCTTTGACTGCGTTTACTGCGTCGGCTGAGTGCTCTGAGCCAGCCGAACTGTTCGTCTGTAAGACGGATTGTAACTGTATTTTTCTTGTCCATAATATTTGCTT
>ERZ779877.2119-NODE-2119-length-15135-cov-5.655902_pt1 | contig 15135 bp, 14 predicted proteins | sample MGYA00511556_ERZ779877 | MGnify/ENA primary metagenome ERZ779877 (study PRJEB29588, sample SAMEA2159338) | human gut metagenome | biome: human gut; feature: human-associated habitat; material: faeces | place: Denmark | collected 2008/2010 ...
CCCCTTCCCCTGGGTTGTCTCCCCAAGAGGTTGGTAGAACGGTACTGCGTGACCCATGCACGCAGATTATAAAGAAACGCACGAAAGGAACAGGTCACAGAAGTAAACCGCTCCTGCGTAAAAACAGCACGCAGACCATCAAAAACACGCCCGGAATAAATGCTCACAAAAAGGTATCCCCAAAAAAACGGGACGATCTCCATCGTCCCGTTTACTTATGATATTTCCCCCCTGCCTGAATCTGAAACGCCCGGTATAGCTGCTCCAGCAGCATCACCCGTGCCAGCTGATGGGGGAAGGTCATCTCCGACATGGACAGCCGCAGATCCGCCCGCTGCTTGATCCGCTCCGCCAGCCCGAAGGAACTGCCGATCACCAGGGTCACCGTGCCCTGCCCCTGTACCCCCAGCCGGGTCAGCAGCCCTGCAAACGCCTCGCTTTTCTGCTGCTTCCCCTCAATGCACAGGGCGATCACATATCCGGCGCATGCCTTCTCAATGGCACTCGCCTCCGCCTCCAGAGCCTGGGCGATCTCCTTCTCCCCCGGATTCTCCGGCAGCCGTGCCTCCTCCAGTTCCAGAATCTGCAATTTTGCAAACCTGCCGATCCGCTTTGCATACTCTGCACAAGCCTCCCGCAGGTACTGCTCCTTCAGCTTGCCCACTGTCACCAGCCGTACCTGCATCATCTCAGAACACCACCATTCTTCCTGTGGTTTCCACCGGTGCCACCTCCAGCAGGTAGTCCCCGTTCCGGCGGAACTGCCCCAGCGCCTGCTCCACGGTCTGCTCCGCCAGTGCCGGGGTGTTGTTCTCCTGACTCAGATGCCCCAGGATCAGCCGGGTGGTGCCTGCCGCCACCAGTGCCGCCGCCAGCGCACCGCTGTCCGGGTTGGACAGATGCCCCCGCTCCGAAGCGATCCGCTGCTTGAGATAGCCGGGATAGGGCCCGTTTGCCAGCATCCGGGGATCGTAGTTTGCCTCCAGCAGCACCAGATCACAGCCCAGCAGCGCCTGATGCACCGTGGGGGTCACATGCCCCAGATCCGTACACACGGCGCAGGTACGCCCGTCTCCGGTACGAATCCGGTAGCCGCAGCTCTGCACCGTGTCGTGGGGGATGTCAAAGGCGGTCAGCTCCGCATCCCCGGCGGTCACCGCCCCCTCCATCACCTGTGCCGGACAGCCCGGTGCCAGATGCTCCCCGGCAATGAGCTTTTCCAGGGTCTGCGCCTGGGCATACACCGGCACCTTCAGCCGCTTGGTCACCATCCGCAGCCCCTTGATATGGTCGGAATGGTCGTGGGTGATGAAGATCCCCCGGATGGCACTCTCCGGAATGCCGCAGTCTCCCAGTGCCTGCATCAGCCGCTTGCAGGATACCCCTGCATCGATCAGCACGCCCCCATGGGGAGAGCCAACAAAGCTGGCATTGCCCTTGCTGGAACTGAACAGGGGGTAGATCCTTGCCATATGTACACATCCTCTCAAAACAAAGAGGCAGAAAGCCCCTCGCTTTTTGCCCCTTCTCCCGGTTACATGGCCTTCTTGACCGATACCCCCGGAAAGCTCTTTTTCACAATGTCTGCGCCCAGCTTTTGCAGCTTCTGCTCCATGCAGGCGTAGCCCCGCTCTATGTGGTAAATGTCCTCGATCTCCGTAACGCCGGTTGCCGCCAGCCCGGCGATAATCAGCGCCGCCCCGGCTCTCAGGTCGCATGCCTTCACCGGTGCGCCCATCAGCTTGCCGGTGCCCTCAATGACTGCCACCTTGCCGTCCACGGAGATATCCGCACCCATGCGCCGCAGCTCGTCCACATACCGGAACCGCTGCTCCCAGACCCCCTCCTTCACGATGCTGGTGCCCTCTGCCAGGCACAGCAGGGTGGTGATCTGGGGCTGCATATCCGTGGGGAAGCCCGGATGGGGCATGGTCTGGATGCTGGTTTTCACCAAGGGCCCGTCCACCCATACCCGGACGCTGTCGTCAAATTCCTCAATGTTGACCCCGATCTTCTCCAGCTTGTTGGTGATCGGTTCCAGATGCTTGGGGGTCACGTTCTTGATGAGCACATCCCCCTTGGTGGCTGCGGCAGCGATCATAAAGGTGCCTGCCTCGATCTGATCCGGGATCACCGCATAGGTGGTGCTGTGGAGATGCCCCACGCCCCGGATCTTGATGACATCCGTGCCGGCGCCCATAATGTCCGCACCCATGGAATTGAGGAAATTGGCGAGATCCACAATGTGAGGCTCCTTGGCAGCGTTCTCGATCACCGTCAGCCCCTCCGCCCGGACAGCCGCCAGAATGGCGTTCATGGTTGCCCCCACGGACACCACATCCAAATAGATCTGACTGCCCCGGAGCCGGTCTGCGGTCACATCCACCATGCCGTGGTCAATGGTACACTTGGCACCCAGTGCGGTGAACGCCTTCAGATGCTGGTCAATGGGACGATCCCCCAGGGGACATCCCCCCGGCATGGACACCCGTGCCCGGTGGTACTTGCCCAGCAGCGCCCCCAGGAAGTAGTAGGAGGCACGCATCTGCCGTGCGCTTTCGTAGGGAACGCAGCAGTTCAGGATCCCTCTGGGGTCGATCCGGTAGGTGGTCTCGTTGAGCATATCCACCTGCGCCCCCATCTCGTACAGGATCCGCAGACTAATGGAAACATCACTGATATTGGGTACATTTTCGATGACGCATGGCTCGTCCGCCAGGATCACCGCCGGAAGGATCGCAACCGCCGCATTCTTGGCACCGCTGATTTCCACTTCTCCCATCAGCTTGCGTCCGCCCTTGATGATAAATTTATCCAAACCTTTTCTCTCCTTATTTTTTCCCCGTCGGTTGTCCCCGGCGGCGAAAACCGCTTTGCTGCCGGCACTCTTTTTTTCTGCCTGCTGAATCTCTTTTGTTCTGTTTCTATTTCAGTATACCCTGCCTCTGCCGGGTTATCCGGTTACTGGGCGTGGTATTCCGTCACCTTCATGCTCTCGATGGTTACCTGCTCCTTGGGCTTGCTCTTGGAATCCACCGCCACATCGTTGATCTTCTTGCAGATATCCAGCCCCTCGATGACCTGACCGAACACGGTGTAGTCCCCGTCCAGATAGGGCTGACCCCCATGCTCATAGTACATCTGCTTCACCTGGTCGGAATAGGTCTTGCCGTATGCCTTCAACTGCTCAAAGGTCTGCTCCGTCACCGTAGTCCCGGTGACGATATAGAACTGGCTGTTGTTCAGCTTGTCGGATGCCACCGCATAGGCAAGCGCCCCTTCAAAGTGGCACAGCTTGCTGGAGATCTCCTGCTTGAAGCCGGTGCCCCACATGGATTCGCCCCCGGTGCCGTTGCCCTTGGGATCGCCTCCCTGGATCACGAAATCCTTCACCACCCGGTGGAAGATCAGCTCATCGTAATACTTCTGCTCCACAAGACCCAGGAAATTTTCCACCGCCTTGGGGCATTCCTCCGCAAACAGCCGGATCTTCACCGTGCCGTAGTCCTTGATGTTCAGCTCGACGATCTTTTCCCCCTCTGCGGGCATATCGTAGTTGATGATCTTTTCCTCGGACAGGCTTGCTTCCTTCTTGCCGCAGCCGGTCACGCCGCCTGCCAGCATAACGCCGCACAGCAGCATGCTGACAACTCTGCGCCATGTCACTCTATATCTCATAAGGCACCTCTCAATTCTCGGATGGGAGCCTGCATGCAGACCACCCCATAATTCACCATATTAACTTTATCATTATACAACATTCTCGCGCATTTGTAAAGGCATCCGGCACGATTTCTTCATTTTTGGAGAAAATGACGGACAATCGTCAACTCTTTTATATTGTGATTTTTCCCGAAAAACTGCTGTTTATGAAAAAACAGCACCGTGCATGCTCTGCACGATGCTGTGAAGCCATATGGCTTTACCGGTGTCTGCCGCCGCCGCCATGGCTGCTGCCCCCGGAGGAATGGTGACTGCTGCCGCCGCCGCTGTGGCCGCCTCCGCCCCCGGAGGAAGTTTCGATCTTGGTTTTTGTGGTGTATTCCCGCAGGAAGGTGTCCGTCTGGACGTCCATCTTCACCTTGTTGTGGCACACATAGGTGGTGGGCGACGGTGTCGTCTTGAACTTGTACTGACTCTTGATGCTGAAGTATACCACCAGCGCCACGCCGGCCCCCACGATGCTGGCAATGAAGATCCACAGACCCCACTCAAAGGGCAGCCGGTCTGCCTCAATGAGCTTGCCGTTGTCGTCCAGATACATATAGGTTTTCGAGCCGGAATTATAGGTATAGTACCCCTTGGGCACGCCCTGATTCTTGTATTGCACCAACTGCTGGCAGAACTGCTCCACCACCTGTGGGTAATCCCCGGCCACCAGTGCGCTGTGCATGGCTACCAGCATATCGTCAACCCGGTTGCTGTCATCGCTGTTGGTGTAATAGAACTGCCCCATGCCGCAGGTGGAAATGTAGTCGTACTGGGTGGAGTTGTTCACCACCAGCAGCACGCCGTCCGTGTTCACCCCGTATTCCTGGTTGAACAGCTCATCATAAGCATCGTCCGCATAGCGTTCCACCGCCGAATCATCGGAGAAGGGCGTTTCCTTCCCCACGATCACCACCGCCACATACATTTGCAGCTCCTCGGCAGTGTCCCGGATCTTCTGGGTCAGCTCCGCCGCCTCATTCTCCGGCAGATTGCCCTCCACGTCATACAGACCGCAGTTATCCTTGTGAATGGGATATGCGTGGGCTGCGTCCTTGCTGCTCAATGCGGCAGCCGGCATGGTCAGCAGCAGGGTCATGCATACCAGGCACAGTACGCTTACAATTTGTTTCCAGTGTCTCATGCCAGCAGATACCCCCCAAACAATGTAATCAGCGCCGCTAATACGCCTATTCCGGCGCAGAATGCCGCCAGCTTCCCCTTGCTGAGGGGCGGCGTGCCTGCCTGCTTGCCGGTCTGCCCGTTGATGGCGAATTCGTACACCTTATCCTCAAACTTGAAGGTGGCAAACCACACGGGCAGCAGCATATACTGCCAGTCCGTCCGCAGCACATTCATAGAGGAGCTGGTAACGCTGAGGGCGTTGTAGCCCTTGATGGTGCTCCGGATCTGCCGATCCGCCCCCTGAATGGCACGGTTCCGGATCCTGGGGAACACCCCTGCCTTGTCCACGTCATATTTGTCCGCATAAAAGCCGCTGAGGTAGGACATGGAGAAGGGCTGTACCTCCTCATAGTTAAAGGGCTCGATGGCCTCCATTAGCTGATCCTCGATCTTGCTGGAGCCGTCTGCCGGGATCCCGTCCAGTCCCACCTGTCCCATACGCCGCACAGCAAACTCCTTGGTGTTGGTGTACCGGTAATCCCCGGAGCGCCAGGTTTTCACCTGCTTGCCGATGGCGTTCAAGTCCGCATGCACGTTGCAGTCCGCCACCCAGAAGGGCACATACAGCCCGGTGATTTTCTCCAGGTTCTGCTTCTCCTTGAACGCCTTTGGCAGGAACCAGCGCTTTTTGCACCAGTCGGAGAAAATATGCAGCGCCTCCTCCTTGGTGATCTTGAAGGGCAGCACCTTGCCGGGCTTGTATTCTCCCGACAGCCGTCCCTTGAGGATCACCGGGTTGTGGCAGTAGTAGCAGAATGCCGCAGCGGTGTTGTCATCCGCCACGATCTGGGCGCCGCAGCTTCCGCATTCATACAGGTTTGAATGCTCTGCGAACTCCTGCTCCTGCTGTAGCTCCTCCGGGGAGCGGCTCAGATCCGTTTCCTCGTTTTCCTTGCACACCTGCTTGATTTCCGCCTCGGAAAACAAGCTCCGGCAGTATTCACAACCAAACTGCTGCTTCCCCGGGTCGAATTTCAATTCGCCGCCGCAGTTGGGGCATTTATATTGGATCGCCTCCAAATACAATCAACTCCTGTCTATCAAACAGCATCCAAGCCCGGTGCATCCCCGACACACCGGACTTGCCAATGCCAATGTATGCCCTTAGCCTCTTTTTCTGCCGCAGTTGGAACAGAATGCCCCCTCATTCACCGAGCCGCAGGCACAGGTCCATGTCCCTGCCTGGGGTGCCGGACTGCCGCAGCTGGGGCAGAATTTCCCCGTATTCACCTGACCGCATTTGCAGGTCCAGCTGCCTGCCGGTGCCGGCTTTGCGCCGCCGCAGTTGGAACAGAACTTGCCGCTGTTCATCTGACCGCACTGACAGGTCCATGCCCCGTCGTCCATCTGCTGTACTGCCCCATTGGGCTTGAGCGCCTGGGCTGCCTGCTGCTGTTGCTGCATCTGCATCTGTGCCGCATTGGTGGCAGAAGCCGCACCCATAAAGTTCCCGGCTGCGTTCATGCCCATGCCCATTGCCATAAAGGCGTTGCCTGCACCGGCGGTGTTGGAGCCTGCCGCCTGGATGCCCCCTGCCACGGTGGACTGCACATAGCCCTCCCGGATGGTAGCGTCGGACAGCATTGCGCCCTGGTTCCGCATATTGATGAGCTTCTTGCTCTCCTCGTCGTAGCTGATGCTTGCCACGCCCACGGAGACGATCTCCATACCACGCAGCTCATTCCAGTCTGCATCCAGCACATTGCTCATGTACTTTGCCAGCTCCAGGCTCTTGGAGGGCAGTGCGGAGATCCGCTGACCGTCCACGGACATCTGCCCGATGGCAGCCTGCAATGCGCTGAGGAATTCGTCAAAGTACTGGTCGTTGATATCGTTGATGTCCACATGCTCCGCATTCCGGGGCACAGCCTCGCTGAAGAACTTCAGCGGATCGGTGATCTTGATGGAGTAGCTGCCGTGGCACCGTACAAACAGCTCTGCGTTGTAGAAATTGTCAAAGTACTGCAATGCATTCCGCGTGCCGAACTTGATGCCCTTGATCTCCTGCAGGTTGATAAAGTACACCTGCTGGGATCCGGAGGGCTGCCCACCGAATTTGATCCGGCTGAAGGTTTCCTTGATGGAGTCCTTCAGCTCCCCGTTGAACATGGAGGGGGTGGAGGACAGGTATACTTCATAGTAGCCCGGCTCGGCAGAGTAGTCGATGATCTTGCCGCCGTCCACCAGCAGCATCATCTGGTTGACTCCCACATGGATCACGGAGCCGTTGGAAATAATATTTTCCGTCCCCTTCTTGTTGCTGCTGCGCTTATTGCTCACCTGCACCCCTCTGGTGCAGACTGTGGTTGCTGTCATATTATCCGGCTCTACGACCTCCAGCCAGGAATCCGCCAGGCCGCCGGTTACGGCACCTGCAACTGCTTTCAAAATGCCCATATACTTACCTCCGATTTCATCGTTCTTGGCAGCACATTCTCCATGCTGCATGGTGATATTATAGCATACCGCCGCCAAAAAAGCAAGATATTTTAGTCAATACCGCAAAAATGCTGCACCATATCACCGAATGTGCGCAAAACGCCCGGAGACATGCTCCGAGCGTTTCTGATGTGTTATGATTTTCCTGCCGGGAAGATCAGCTCCGGGATCTTCTGGTACATCTGCTCTGCGGAGGCGGAAACCTGGTCAAAGCCGCCGCAGTCGTCCACCCCGTTGGAGGTCCAGGCAAAGACCCCCTGCCAGCCGTTGCTGTATGCGGAATCCGTACACTGGGTCAGGGGCTTCTTTGCGTTTTTCAGACCCTCCGCCGGGCATTCTCCCAGTACCACCGGCCGATCCACCGGCATGCCGAAGTCCTTGGGGGATTTTTCAAAGGCGTTGCCCCAGTTTGCCACCTGCCACTCGTAGAAGTGGGGAGAATAGTAATCCAGGAATGCGTCCTCTCCGGCAAAGCCCTTGAGCACCTTGTCGGACACATAGTTGCCGCTGTAGTTGTCGCTGTTGTACTTGACCATGCCCATACCAACCGTTACCAGCACGTCCGAGTTCTGATGCACCCCGGCGGCACACTGGGCAAAGAACCGGGACAGATCCTGCCACTGGAGCTGTCCGCATTCGGGATTCTCCACGATCCAGTCCGGCTCGTTGCACAGATCCACACTGAACAGATAATCGTTGTCGTCGTAGCGCTTGACGAAGGGGATCACATAGTTGTCCACATAGGTCTGGCTCATCTCCTCGCTTTGCAGCATGGTGCGCCAGCGCTGATGCTTGCTGTTGCTGTCCTTGCAGTGGTCAAAGGACATGAGGGTCGCCATAATGTAGATCTCATGCTTCCTGGCGATCTCGAAAAAGCTGTCCAGATCCTCCCACATCTTGTCCTTCAGACCGGTGACAGAGCCGTCCTCCTTGATCTTGACCCCCACTTCCCCGTTGCAGCTGATCCACACACGGCTGGCGTTGATGCCCTTGTCGTGAAGCTGGGCGAAATGCTCGTCCCAGAACTGGGCATCATACTCGCCGCCAAAGTCGTTCCAGTTATCCCAGGGGGTGTTGACGCCGTTGAACCAAAGCTCCTTGCCCTCTACCTTGAAGCTGGTACCCTCCACCATAATCCTCCTGTCTGCCTGGCTGCCCTGCTGAGAGGAACTGTCTGCACAGCCGAACAGCAGCAGACAAACGGACAGCGCCAATGCGATACATCGTTTCATAATATACTCCTTCTTCTCGGAAATTCGCCCCGGAATGGTGACAATCCGTCAGCTAATAATATAATAAAGCATTGTATCCCCTTTGTCAATATGGTATACTGAATACAACATCAAACAAGGTACTGTGCGATGTTTATGCCCGGCATTCCCTCCCCGAGGAGGCTGCATGCCGGCGGATATCCGGTCTTTCTTCGGCGGTCCCCTCCTCTGAAGTCCCTCTCTTTTTCCGGAACGGATATCCCGCAGACTGAAGCCAGGGTACGGCTTTCCGGATCTGCATTTTTTCACACTGCCGCTTTTCCGGCAGTGTTTTTCTTTTGCCCAGACGCAGAACCGCCGCCCCGGATGCTCCGGAACGGCGGATTTTTTTCGCATTTCTTAGTCCATGGTAAAGAACCGCTGATTTGCCTCAAAGGTATCGTGGGGGCGGATCTCCCGGTAGCCGGTGGTTTCCCGGGGCAGCTCCAGATTGGGCGCATCGATCATAGCGGTCATAGGCTCCGGGCAGAAATAACCGTTGAAGCCCCTGTCGTTCCAGATGATCCAGAACTTGTACTCCGGGGAAACCTGGTAGCAGATGCGCTTGCCGCTGGCGGTATCCTCCACGATGGCACCGTAGAAGGACTGACCCTCCAGCTCCGTTTCCTCTGCAAAGTACATATCGTTGTTGATGTCCTGAAGCACCGGGCACTTGGTGCCGTTCTTGTATTCCAGATCGTACAGCTTCAGATCAATGAACCGCTGGGTGGGCAGACACCGCTCATCCAGCTCACAGCGCTTGCCGATGGGCACAGTCAGCCGGATGTCCTCCTCCTTGCCCCCGTCCACAAAAGGTGTGTTGATGGTGGTGTGGGTGGCAACGGAAATGGGCATCATCTTGTCGGACAGGTTGGTGAGCCGCACCTTATGCTCCAGACCGCAGGCGGACAGGGTAAAGGTATACTCCGCCAGGAAGCGGATGGGCAGGTATTCAAAGAACGGATCGTTCTCATCGTACCGGTACTGGGTCTTCAGCACGGCGCAGTTGTCGTCTGCGTGATGCTCCACAACGGTGTGGACACGCTTGTGCAGAAAGCCGTGAATGTGGTTGTTGTAGGGAGCAGCCTCGTTGACGGGCAGCTGATAGACAGCGTCCGAGGTTTTCAGCACCCCGTCTGCAAACCGGTTGGGCAGATACAGGGTGGGCAGACCCCACACCTCCGGAGACTGTTTGATGTGCTCTGCGTTGTTATCCTCCCGGTAGCGGAAGATCTCCATGCCCCGTTCCTCATCCCGGAACCGGATCACGTTTGCGCCGATCTCATAAGCGATCCAGGCACGGTAGCCGCCTGCGCACAGCTCGATGCAGGGGGTGCCGTTCCATTCTATTTGCTGGGTTGTGTTCATATCCGTTCTCCTTTGTAGCGCTGTCCCCGAAGCCCTCTCCGCCCGGGTAGAAGCCGTGCAATGTCATATCACTCTATATTGTATCACACTGCCCCCTGCTTGTCAAGGCAATGGGAGCATTGCTGCGCCGTTCCGATCCGTTCCCCGTAATGCACAGCGGTTTCGACCCCTTCTGCGCTGTTTTGCAGAATATCCGGATCCAGCACCGCCGCATCCTTTTGCAGCAGCACCACCACCGTGGAGCCGCCGAACCGGAACATGCCCTTTTCCGCCCCTCTGCGGACGACGCCCGCCCCGTGATGGTTCACGATCTTCCCCACCATCAGCGCCCCCACCTCGATCATGGCAATGGTGCCCAGGTGAGCGGTGCGGATGAGGCATGCAGAGCGGCAGTTCCGCTTGTAAATGTTGTACCCCTCCAGGGCGATGGGGTTCACCGTATGCAACTCACTGCCCAGCAGCCGGTTCCGGCTTTTCACCCCGTCCTCCGGGTAGCAGTACCGGTGGTAATCCTCCACCGTCAGCCGGAAGATCAGGCACTGTCCCCCGGCGAACCGCCCTGCAAGCCGGTGGCAGCCCAGAAGATCCCCCACCCGGTACCGGCTCTGTTTGATGGGAAAGCAGCTGTCCGGGGTGATGGGATACACCGTGAGCTTTGCGTCACAGGGGCTGATGAGCGCTGCCGGATCCGGATCCACCGGCCGTGCCTCCGGGCGGATCTGCCGGGTGAAAAAGGCGTTGTAGCTCCGGTAGGTTTCCTTCTGATAGTCGGACAGATCCATCTGGAAATGCCGGACGAAGCCCGGGATCAGCACCGTGGACAGAGGATGATCCAGCGCAGCGCCCCCCAGTGCGGACACCCAGGGCTGCACCAGCAGCTTCAGCAGGCTGCGGCCCGGTGCCGTCCGGTATAAAAATGCCAGAGCACGATCCTGGGTTTCATCGGTCACGGTCTGGGAGCCGTCCCGTCTGCGAATGATCCCCATGGCTTACCCTCTGCTCTTGTACAGCAGCCAGGCAAGCTCCAGTGCGCCGATGCCGATGAAGGCAAACATGCACCGTATGCCCGGCTTCTTGATCTTAAACCGGGTGATGAACGCCAGTCCCACCAGCAGCAGCAGGGTGCCGTACACCTGGGGGAACAGGGCGCCGATATCGTGCCGGAAGCTGAACAGGGGCGGAAAAATCAGCGCCACGCTGGTCACCGGCAGACCTTCATACACCTTCCGCACCTCGCTGGTCTGCTTCTGCCGCTGATCCTCGGTCACGTTGAAATATGCCAGCCGGATCAGTGCCGCCAGGGTGAAGAACACCAGGATCGCCAGATCCAGCGGCCGGTTCAGACCGCTTGCATAGCCGATCACCGCCGGCAGAAGCCCGAAGCACACCAGATCCGACAGGGAGTCGATCTGGATGCCGAACTGCTTCTCTGCGTCCGTGCGCTTCCGGGTACGAGCCACCTTGCCGTCGAACATATCACAGAATCCTGCCAGCAGCAGCAGGATGATGCCGATGCCCGGATGACCGGACAGAGAATAGTAAATGCCGCAGCAGCCGCATGCAAACCCCGCATAGGTGAGCAGCACCGTGTAATTGTAAAATCCTATCATGAAATCCCCTTTAATTCCTTTATCCCAGGCGGAACGACTCCGCCGATGCAGACTACGTGTCTTTCATTATAACAAATTGTACATAACTTTGCAAGGGGGTGCAGCAAGAAAGTTCGGGTTTCCGGCGGCTTTTTGACGGATTCATGCAGAAGCTGCATGTTTTCTGTGCAAATTGTTCCCCTTGTCACCGGTCTGTCACCCGGTGTCACCTGTCCGTAATGGCTTTGCCCCGGATTGTCAACGGATCTGCATCATTCTGTTATTGCATTCCCGGCTTCATCTGGTATAATAAAGACAGCAACAGACCCATAACCACACACTCTTGGGGTATGCGCCGCCCCGCATTTTCCAGACTATGGCGCAGAGAAAGGCGGTGTCCCGGAACAGACGATCATTCACACGAACCGAATCCGGCATTGACCGGCAGAAACCATAAAAAAGCAGCCGTCCTGTTCTGCGCACAGGGCGGCTGTTTTGTCTTATTTCCGCTTCTTTTTTGGGGATGGTTTCAGGGCAGGCGCCGCCGGAAGGGGCTTTGCCGCCGGTTTGGATGGTTCCTCCGGCTCCGCTTCCTTGAGTCGGTTCTGCAAATAGGTGTACAGCAGGGACAGCACCGGGATCCCCAGGATCATGCCCAGAATGCCCCCCAGTCCGCCGCCCAGCACCACTGCCAGCAGCACCCACAGAGGCGGCAGTCCCACGGAGCTGCCCACCACCCTGGGGTAGATGAGGTTGCTTTCCAGCTGCTGCAAAACGATGACGAACAGCACGAACCATACCGCCTGCCGGGGGCTGGCAAGCAGTAGCACCAGGGCGCAGGGGATGGTGCCGGCGATGGGCCCCACAATGGGGATCATATTGGTGATGCCGATGATGACGCTGATGAGCACGGCGTAATCGAACCGGAACACCTTCATGCCGATGTAGCATAGCATGCCCAGAATAAAGGCTTCGGTCATCTGTCCGTTGAAAAAGCTGGAGAAGGTGTCCACCGTCAGCTTCATGGTGCCTGCAAAGCGGCTGTATCTGGGCTGCTTCAGAGCCAGCTTCGCAAGCCCCTGCGCCATTTTCTTCAAGCCCCGCTTATCCGCCAGGATGTACACGGAAAAGGCGATGCCCACGAACAGATCCACCACCACCCCGAAGATGCTTGCGGTAAAGTCAAAGGTTTTCAGCAGCATTTCCGGCAGGTATTCCGTCAGTCCCACCAGCTTTTGTTCGATGTCCCACTTCTGAAGCCATTCAAACACCACCGTGTCCTTATTGGCAAGGAGCAGCCGCTCCGCATTGCGGTAGTAGGTGTCGAAATTGCCGGTGAACTGCCGGATGCTTGCGGCAAACTGGGGGATGATGATGCACACGATGGCAACCACCACCGCCGCTGCCAGCACATAGGTCAGCACCAGTCCCAGCCAGTAGCTGAGCCGGGGCAGGGGCTTTTTCTTCGGGTTCAGCTTCTCCGTCAGCCACAGCAGCCGCCTCTCCAGCACCCGGAAGGGGCTGTTGAGAATGAACGCCAGCACCACCCCGATGATGGGAGGACGCAGGATCTTGAACAGGGCGCTGATGCCGGCAAAAAAGCCCTCATACCGCAGCAGGATAAACGCAAAGACCAGCAGCACGCCGCCGCTGAAGATGAGACTTTTTACCAATCGGGAGTGAATGAAGGAAAATCGGCCTTTTCCGGGTTCCAAATGCAATACCTCCTGTCAAAAACAGCAATGCCCCGCAGCAGGTGTGGGGCATTCCGGGCCATTATCGTCTGAGCATGGGGAGCTTCACCCGGTCAAGGGCAAAGGCGGCGATGCAGAACAAAGCGGCGGAGCAGCCTGCCTGCACCAGATTTGCCGGCACCGTCTCGGCGATCTGCGCCACCGGATTCCCGTACAGGATCACGGCGGTGAGATAATAGCCCACTACGGTGATGGCAACACACGCCACAGAGGCGATGACGCTGCGGCGGCTCAACAGGGTCTTGGTGCTGCTGACCCCCATGCTGTAGAAGCAGCCTGCCAGCATGGACTTGATGATGGCAGTGGGAATGGCGTAAATGGCATAGCCGCTGAGCAGATCCGCCATGCTTCCCCCGATGGCTGCGGCAAGGATGCCGTAGGGCATGGGCAGCATGCAGGCAGCCAGATAAATAAAGCTATCCCCCAGATGAATATAGCCGTTGCCCACGGGAATATGCAGAATAAAGGCGGTGGTCAGACAGATCAGCGCTGCAAACAGCCCTGTATACACCATATTCCGCAGTTTCTTTTCTTTTTCCATCATAACGATTCCTTCTTTCCGTTCCGGCGGAGGGGATCCCCTCCTGGGCAGATATTCTGGGCAACACCGCGCAAAGATTGCGTAGTAGATGCTGCGCAAAGCCGACAGGCGGGCTTTGTGCGGGATTGCCTCTATTCCTTCCCGTCCTGCCCTGGGGCAAGCCGTGAAAGGCATGGTTCAAAGCATACTCCCTCCTGGGTGGGTGTGCCGAGGGAGAGGGTATACCGGGTGGCGGCGGCGATGAAGCTGCCTGCCAGAGTCACCGCCTCCGGCAGGGTGCCTCCTGCCGCAAGCCGGGCGCTGACGATGGAGGCGAACAGATCCCCGGTGCCGGAGAACATACGTTCGGTGCGATCCTCCGCATCGAAGTACAGCTCCCTGCCGTCGTACACCAGATTGCACAGCACCGGCTCCCGGACAATCCCGGTGATGACCACAGCCCCGGCGCCCAGGTCATACAGCCGGCAGGCAAGCGCCCGGGCCTGGGCGGTGGACAGCTCCTCGCCGGGATAGTCCGTACCGGTGAGGATGCATGCCTCGGTGATGTTGGGGGTAATCACGTCCGCATGGGACACCAGCCGCTTCATCCGGCGGCACATATCCGGGGTGTAGGTGGGATACAGCTTTCCCCCGTCCCCCATCACCGTGTCGATGATTACATGGGGCGGCGTATGCTGCCGGGCACGCTGCTGGGCAAGGAAGTCCTCCACCAGCCGGATCTGCTCCGCCGATCCCAGAAAGCCCGTATATACGGCGTCAAACTCCAGCTCCCCCCAGTCCGCCAGATACGCCCCCAGATGGGGGGTGAAATCCTGAAAGGTGAAGTGGGGAAAGCCCGTATGCTTGGACAGGATGGCGGTAGGCGCCGGGCATGCCTGCACCCCCATGGCGGACAGCACCGCAATGGCTGTGGTCAGGGAGCAGCGGCCGTAGCCGGAGAGATCGTTGATGCATGCCACACGGGGCGGCCGGTTTTTGTTGTGCATGGGGCACCTTCTTTCTTTGTTCATGCTGCGGAATTGCGGTCTGGGGTTTGTGTGACTGTTTGCTTTTTCGTGTGGGTTTCTCCTATGTTATTCATGATACTTAACCGTATGGGTCACGCCTTGGCATTTTGCTCTTTGAGTGACCGCTTGCATGTGACTTGTTTTTGATACTCTGCGTGCTGGGGATACGCAGTACAGGTTTACCGTCTTCTTGGGGAGACAACCCGGGTATTATCATACTTAACCTGCTTAACCGTATGGGTCACGCATGACCCATCTACCGGTGTGCGAGCGACAACCTCTTTGAGAGGGGAG
>ERZ779877.2131-NODE-2131-length-15069-cov-7.311110_pt1 | contig 15069 bp, 13 predicted proteins | sample MGYA00511556_ERZ779877 | MGnify/ENA primary metagenome ERZ779877 (study PRJEB29588, sample SAMEA2159338) | human gut metagenome | biome: human gut; feature: human-associated habitat; material: faeces | place: Denmark | collected 2008/2010 ...
TGATTAAAATGAAAAAAGATGTGAAAGAAAAAAAGAAAAATATAAAAGAAAAAGATAACATATTTAAAAAGATAATCGCCTTTTTTATAAGAAATAAAAGTATAATATTAATAAGTATTCCATTTATATTGATGGACTTGTTTACTAGAATATTAGGATATAAAATAAACTTTTATGGCATATATAGATTAGCACCAAATTTATTTACTTTATTATGGGTAACTCTAATAATTGGACTTAGTACTTCATTTAAGGGAAAAATAGGTAAATCTATATACGTAGTATTTTTTATCCTTAGTTTTGCCTTGTTTACAGTAAACAATGTCTACTATAGTATGACAGATACATTCTTTGATTTTTCTCTAGTATTACTTGCAGGAGAAGGTTCAGGCTACTTCATGGATGCGATTATTAACTGTAACATATGGGTTTACATACTTATGCTTTTAATACTATCTTTAACTATATACTTATTTAAATTTTACCCAAAAGTAGAAAAAAATAGATATAAAAAACTAGCAGTAATTTTAGTAATCTTCTTAGTAGGACACACTCTTACACCACTAGTGTACGGAAAATCTGACAAAGAACTTACTTGGTCAACCTGGCGTAATCCTAGAAACATTTACATAAGCTTTAATGATAACAACAAAAGCATGAGAATAAGTGGATTTTATGAATACAATGTAAGAAATTTTTATGTAACATTCTTAAAACCTAAAAAAACAACTAGCGAAGAAGAAATGTCATTTTTAGATGGCATTTATAACATGGAAGATGAAAAAACTACAGATAGGTACACTGGTTTATTAAAAGACAAAAACTTAATAATACTTCAATTAGAAGGTGTAGACTCGTGGATGTTAACTAAAGAAAACACTCCAACTTTATATAAACTAATGAATAACGGAATAAACTTTAAAAATCATTACTCATATTATAATGGTGGCGGAAGTACTTTTAATAGTGAATTTGCTGTTAATACTGGTTTTATAACACCACTAAGTTACACACAAAACGCTTATTCATTTAGTAAAAACACATTTCCTTATACTTTGTCAAAACTATTTAAGAACTTAGGCTATTCGGTTAATGCATTTCACATGAATACAAGCGAATTCTATAGTAGGGGAGTTAACTATAAAAACTGGGGATATGATAACTATTATGGTCTAGTTGATATGTATGAGTATAAAAATAAAGAATATGAGTTAGATAGAGAACTAATTTTAAATGAGGACTTTAGTAATAGAATGTTTAGTGAAAAAAAATTTGTAGACTATATCATTACTTATAGTAGTCACTTACCATTTAGTACTGAAAAAGGTGTATGTAAAAGATTAGTAGAATTAGATGCTTTAGAAAACTTGAATGTTGACAAACTTCCAAAAGACTATAAATTACCTACATTAACAGAAGAAGAATGTGCTTTAAGACAAGCAAAAGAAACAGACTATATGGTAGAACTTCTTCTAAATAAACTTGAAGAAAAAAATCTTATGTCTAACACAGCAATAGTCGTATTTACTGATCATTACTTATATACATTAAGTGACCAAACTATACTAGATAAATACAAGGAAACATCAAATAACTTGATAAATCATACACCATTCTTTATATATGATGGTAAGAGTAAAAAGACAGTTACTGATGTAACAAGTCAGTTAAATATACTTCCAACAATACTTAATTTATATGGGATAGATTATAATTCTAATAATTATATAGGTACTAATGCTCTATCTAAAAATTATAATGGATATGTATTCTTTAGTGATTACTCTTGGTATAACGGAAGAGTTTATGTTGAGGGTGGAGAAGTAACTAATGGTAAATGGATAAATATAACTGACTTAGAAAACATGAACCACTATATAAGTGAATTAATAAAGAAGAATGATTTAACATTAAAAACAGACTACTTTAAAAAAGTAGCGCAAAAAGAAAGTACTCTTGAGGAAAAAAATGATAACTAATGGAATAGATATAGTCAGGGTTGAAAGTATAAACAAAATAAAAAAATTAAGTAGTGTGTTTACAAGTAGTGAATTAGAGTATTTTGCTAGTCATAAAAGCATAGAAACAAAGGCGGGAGTATTCGCTGCCAAAGAAGCTCTTTTAAAAAGCTTAGGAGTAAATTTAAGCGTATATAGTATCCTTGATATAGAAGTGTTACATAATAATGGCATGCCTTACTTTAATTTCTATGGAAAACTAAGTGAATACATAAAAAAAGAAAGACTAAAATTTAGCCTTTCAATTACGCATGATGAAGTTTATGCAGTAGCTAGTGTAGTATGTTATACTATCTAGCTTTTTTATTGTACACCATTTCTAGTTTATCCCAACTTTCTAGTGTACCTCTTTTATCAACCAGATTATACCTATCTTTTAAGATATTACCAAAAAACTTGCTTTCTTTTAAAGCTCCCAAATAATTCAAATGATCCCCTTTATCAGTAGTATCCTTTTCCCAGTCAATTTTAACATCTTCTAAGTTTAAATCAATATAGTCTATTTTATTCTTAGTTGCATATTTTTCAATACTTTCATGTTTACTAAAGTTATAATTCCTTTCACTTGATGCGCTTACCAAAATTAGCTTGATATTATTTTCACTGCATAACTTTTTTATTTTCTCTAAATAAACATAATTTCCATTAACTATATGAGTAACTTTACTATTTTTTTTCATATAATTATAAGTCTTTCCACTTTTAACACTTTTCTTTAACATATATCCTTTAGTCGGGTCAGTATAAGTATAATTAATTTCACTAGTAAAATCTTTAAAACTTAGATTTTTCCATCTATTATGATAATCAAAGAAAGGTAGTATTGTTTCAAGCTTACTAAGCATATCTCTATTAAAACTATATTTTCTAAATAAAAGATTAGTTTCAAGTACTACAACTTTAGGTTTTTGATAATTAAGAGCATTCTTAAGTAACTTATAAGTATCATGACTTCTTTGTGCATGAGTACCCATTACATATGAAGTAAACCCGTATTCTTTATACATCTCAATTGGTATAAATGAACTGTATGTTAAAGAGTCTCCAATTATAATAACATCAATATCATCTTTTTCTCCAAGTATTCCATTAGCTCTTACTTCATTCATCCCACTTTCTAAAGTGTTATCCTTAGGAGTAAAGATTTTCCCCATATATATAATGATAACTAAAAGTATACTTAAAAATAATGTGGATTTTAATATATTTTTCATAACATTTACCTCCTAAAAATTAGCATACATCGGGTCAACCGGAATATATGGACCCAAATAAGCACCAAAGATTAAAACATATAATATAAGAGCATAATAGATTATCCATCTAATATAGATAGGCTTTTTACTAATAATTTCTCTAACGTTAATATTCTTTTCTTTTAAAATGCTAATAACCACTATAACAATAAGAGTAACTAAAATAATAATCATATCGTATATGTCTAGTCCTATCTTATTTAAAGGTTTAACTATATCAAAACTAAAGTTAGTAAATATTCTTTTAATCATAGATAATGCATCTTTTACAGAGTTTGATCTAAATATTATTTCTCCAAATATTACTAATATTGTAGTTCTTAAAATGCTAAAACACTTAACAAAAACACTTTCTTTATTTATTTTTGTCTTATCATAAAATCTATTAATTAATGGCATACATATATTACCAAGTAAGATTAGTACAAAGTGATACATTCCAAATAAGATGTATTGGTATCCTGCTCCATGCCATAAACCATTACTTAGCCAAACTGCTAATAAAGCAATTGAACCACTTACTAAAGGTCCAAAATGACTACCAAGTTTCTTTCTTAGGGTTTTAGTAATATTTCTAGAAATTCTAGATAATGAAATAGGGTAGAAGATATAGTCTTTAAAAAACGTTCCAAGAGTGATATGCCACCTAGACCAAAAATCACTTATATTTTTAGAAAAAAATGGTTGTTTAAAGTTTTCAGGTAATTTAATATTAAATATCTGCCCACTACCAATTACAATGTCCATAATTCCTGAAAAGTCCATATATAGCTGAATGGTATAAAGTATTCCACCTAATAAAACAACTCCACCATTATAGTTACTATAATTATTAAATATCATTTTTACTATAGGATTTAATCTGTCTGCAATAATAAGCTTTTTACCAAGACCATATACTATTCTTTGAAGAGCAAAACACATATTGGTATAATTAATTTTTTCTCCACTAAATAAACTATCTTTAATTTGTTCATATCTTGTAATTGGTCCTTCCATTAAAGTTGGGAAGAACACTATATACAAGGAACATTTTAAAATATTTTTATTAGCTTTATATTTTTTATGATATATATCTATTAAATAAGACAATACTTCAAAAGTATAAAAACTAATTCCAATAGGCGCTAGAATACGTGTTAAAGATAAACCACTTTTAAATACATCATTTATTACTGTAATAAAGAAGTTCAAATATTTAGTTAGTAGTAGTGTAGACAAAAGCAAGAGTATACTAATTACTAAAGTTATTTTTTTATATTTGTTATATTTTAATTTTAAAGCTTTCTTTTTTTCTTTAGGCATTTCTTCGTTTATATTATCTTCTAACTCATTAAAGTGGTCAATTAATAAAGAAGCAAAGTACATTATAAGAGTACTATATACCACATAAATTAATAATTTTCCACTTAATGTATAAAAGAAGAATAAACTTGCTACTAGTAAAGTAATGTATCTAAATTTCTTAGGAGTAAAAGTGTAAAGTAACATTACTAAAGGTAAAAAAAGAAAGTAAGATAACTCACTATATTGCATAATTAATCTTCCTCTTTTAATTTGTTAATTAGAGCCATCATACTTTTAACTGAATTAAAGTTATCTGGTATTATTTCAACTGTTGGTATAACAATATCAAATTCATCTTCTAGTTCACTTATTAAAGAAAGTATAGAAAGTGAATCTAAGTAGTGGTCATTAATTAAAGTATCAATATTTTCATAGTCTACACCAGGCTTGATTTCCTCTAATATTTCTAATAATTTTTCCATTTTATTTACCTCCATAATTAGGACTATTTAGCTTATATGTGTTAATGTTGTCCCTTACTAATAACACATTCTTATTTTTTAGCAGTAACACTTTAGGCATATCTCTACTTAAAAATAGGTTAATTCCTTCAGTTACTGAATAAGCTCCAGTATTCTTAAACACAAATGTATCATTTATTTCTAACTCAGGTAAGCTTACATTCTTAACAATTATATCGTTAATAGTGCAAAGAGACCCAAATATGTTGTATATATTTTCTTTAGTATTACTTTTGTTTAATATTTCAAACTTTGGTCTCATCATCCCCATCGTGCCACCATAATATACTAAATGATTAATTCCACCATCAATAATAGCGTATTTTCCAGTCTTATTTTCTTTTAAATCAACAACTTTAGTAATATATTCACCACAATTTGCTACTAAACTTCTTCCAATTTCAAGAATAACTTTTCTACCTTTAAAGAATGTATGAATATTGTTTTTAACTTCATTTAAAAATTCTTCTTCATTAAAACTCTCTTCTTCAAAATAGTAAACAGGTAACCCAGGACCATACTCTAACTCTAAATCAGTTAGTTTATAAGTGTTTTCTATATAATCAAATATCTCATTAACTAGAGTAAACTCATTAACAATTCTCTTAATACTGTGTTTTTGTGTTCCACTAAAGAATTCTATACCTGTTAAAGTCATAAATTCTGTTAAGTTCTCTATTATATAATATAGTTCTTCTTTTGTAATTCCAAACTGGTTACCACTTGTAATTCTAGGTAGTATATTAATATTCTTCTTATATTTACTAGATAACTCTTTTAACATATTAAACTGAGTAATACTTTCAATGGTGTATCTTAATATATTATTTTCTTCTTTTATAATTTTTTCAAACTCATCATAGTTTTTATTAACACCACTTAATACCATCTTATCATTTTTAACACCATTATCTTTACATATCATGTATTCTCCATAAGAACATATTTCAATTCTTGATACTAATGGTTCAATTTCTTTTATAACAAATGAGTTAGCTTTAATTGCATAACATAAATCAGTATCTAACATATTTTTTAAGTAATTAACTCTTTGCTCTAACTTATCACAGTCATAGATAAAAAGTGGAGTAGAGTACTTACTTAAAATATTTTCATAGTTCATTTAATCATCTCCTTTAATACATTTCTATCTATTTTACCATTTTTAGTAAGAGTAAACTCTTCTAATTTAACATATTTAGTAGGCACCATGTATTCTGGAACGTTTACTTTTAAGAAAGATATAATATCCTCTTTAGTAACTTCTCCTACATAGAAACACCAAAGTTTACTTTTCTTTTCATCAAATAATGTGAGACATCTTTTAACACCATCTAACTTAAGTACTTCTGTGTCTATTTCTTCAAGCTCTATTCTGTGGCCCATATATTTAATTTGAAAGTCTTTTCTTCCTTTAAAAACCAAGTCCATATTTTCATCATACATTGCTAGGTCTCCAGTTTTATAAATAGGTTCAATGTATTTATTGTTTAGTGGGTTTTGCATAAAAACTTTATCTGTAACTTCTTTATTATTATAGTATCCTAAACTAAGACAAGTTCCACTTACACATATTTCTCCAGGAATATTAGGAGTATTAACTAGTTTGTTTTCCTCATCAAGTAAGAAAACTTTTTCATTAGGAAAACTTTTGCCAATAGGAATATTTTCTACATAAGTTCTACTTCTGTCAACTTCATGATATGTACAATTACAAGTTATTTCAGTAGGACCATATACATTAATTACTCTTACATTAGGTAATTTATCCATCCATATTTTCAAGTGTTTAAGAGGCATTACTTCACCACTATAGATTATTTTGTTAACAGTTGTTGGAACTTTGTAGTCTAGGCCGTGGAATGTAGTAATTAAACATAATGCACTGACTGCCCAGATAAGTGTAGTAGCGTTGTTTATAACTAAGTAATCGAGTAAATTAGCAGGACTACTAAATAATTTCTTTGGTACTATTAACAAAGTAGAACCTTTACAAAGTGCGCTATAGATGTCTTTTACTGAAACATCAAAATCAAATGGTGCTTGGTTTGCAATTATGTCACTTTCTTTAATATCAAATAGGTTAGTAAATACATCAATAAAATCAATTATACTTCTATTACTTACTACAACACCTTTTGGTACCCCAGTACTACCACTTGTAAAATTAATATATACCGGGTCTATATCTAGTTTAGATCTTCTAATGTTTTCTAATTCACTTTCTAAAATACTACCACTAACTAAATCTTCACACTTAATTATATTTATTTCATTAAAAACTTCTTTAGCTTTTTCATAGTTTTCTATATTTGTAATAACGCATTTTGCTTCAAGAGTATTTAAAATAGATTTAATTCTATTTTGAGGAAACTCTGGATTTACTAAACTATAACACCCACCACTATATAAAATACCAAAAAATACTTCTAGTGTAGTTATACCTTTATCCATAAAAACTATTACTGGTTCATTAATTTTAACTTTATTTATAAGGTTAGTCCCAACTAGTTTGGATTTACTAATTAACTCTCCATATGTAATAGATTCATTTTCACATATAACTGCTGTTTTATTTTTGTCATTTTTTTCTAAATATTCTAATACCTGTTTCATACTTCTTACTTCCTTTTTTAAACATCAATATTATAGCAAAAATCAATTTACTTATCAACTAAATTTATGTCATTTTATCACATATAAAGTGACAACTAAGTGACAATGATAAAAACACTAGTAAATTTTACATTTTTGTGTAAAATTTCACGTTAAATTTCGCGTAAAGTTAAAATAAAAAAAGGCTTTTCGCATTTTTTGTCGAATAAATATATTAGGAGGGTTAAAAAGCCTTTCCTAGAAAGGAGAGTAAATTATGAAATTATTTTTTAAGATAACTAGTAGATTTCTTATTAAGAATTTATCTAAGTTTATATTTCATATTTAAAATATGAGAAAACTAATTTTGAAAACATACGTGAATATTAAAACAAAATATTTTTGTCACTAGATTTAAAATAGACACAATTCTATAATGAAGGGATGGTTTTTAATGGAAGAGAATTATTTAGAGAATATAAGAAGTTATATCATAAGCGAACAAGCAAGGACTATAGTAAGAGATTACAGTGCTAATAAAAGCAAACTTGAAACAAATTACAATATTGGAAAAGAATTATCGGAAGCAGGAAAACATTACGGAGAAGGTATAGTTAAAAAGTATGCAAAAGAGTTGACAAAAGAGTTCGGTAAGGGATACGGTATAACAGAATTAAGAAAAATGAGAGCTTTCTATTACATTGCTCAAAAGTGCGCCCCACTGGGGCGCGTTTTGACATGGAGTCATTACAAACTTTTATTACCGCTTAAAAACCTTGATGAAATAAAGTTTTATATTGATTTAACTATTAGGGATAATTTAAGTAAACGCGCACTTGCTGAGAGAATAAAATCAAATGAGTATGGAAGATTAGCACCTGAAACTAAACAAAAACTAAAAGAAGAAAAAGAAGTAAATCAATCAGAAATGGTACCTAGTAATATAGTAATACCATCTAACAAGTTAGAAGAAAAATTAACAGAAAAGGTATTAGAAAACTTAATTATAGATAATATTAGTGAGGTAATGGGACAACTTGGAGAAGGGTATTGTTTTATTAAAAAGCAATATAAGTTAAATATTGGTAATAACAAGAACTACATAGATATACTTTTATTTAACATAAAATATAACAATTATGTTGTCGTTGAAATTAAAGCAAGAGAGTTTAGAAAAGAAGATATAGGACAAATAAAATTATATATGAATTATATTGATAAAGAAGTAAAGAATATTACTCAAAATAAAACAATGGGAATAATTATTACAAAAGAAGTAAATGAGTTTGTTATAAGATACATTAAAGAAGATAACATAGCCATTTCTACTTTTGATATTAATGTTTTAGAAGAAGTAACATAAAATTGGGGCAGTGCCCCCAAAATTCAAATTAATACTTTTTCCTAATTCTACTGTGAATTAGGAAATTTAAAATTGTTAAGAAAGAATGTATTAATAATGACAGACGATTATTTAGAAAATATAAGTAGTGAAATAATAAATGGTAATGCTAAAGTAGTAGCTAAGAATTATCAGATAAATAATGTGAAACTTACAATGAATTATAATATTGGTAAGGAACTAGCAGAAACTGGTAAACATTACGGGGAAGGTATAGTTAAGAAATATGCTAAAGAGTTAACTAGGAAATTTGGAAAAGGATATACTTTTACAGAATTAACAAGAATGTATAATTTTTATATTTTAACTCAAAAAGTTGGGCCATTGGCCCAACAATTAACTTGGAGTCATTATGTAAAGTTGCTTCCTTTAAAGAATGTTGAAGAAATCAAGTATTACATTAATATAACTAAACGAAGTAATTTAAGTAAAAGAGCATTAGCAGAAAGAATAAGGAGTAATGAGTATGGTAGGTTAAGAACTGAAACTAAACTAAAACTAAAAGAAGAAAAAAATAAATCAATCAGAAATGGTACCCAGTACAATAGTAATATCGTCTAAAAGTTAAGAATTATACAAGTTGCAACAGATTTATAAATTACTTCAAAAAGTCGGTGCATTGCACCGACTTTTGACAAAGTGACGAGCATAAATTAAAAGAGTTCATTCCAAAGGATGACAAAGTAGGTGATGGCTTAACGATTTAAGTTATAAGATGTTTTCAAAAAAAAGTGTGAAACTGTCACACCTTTTTGACAGAAATCAAAGATTTAGTTGCCTTTAGTTTTGTTAAAGGTTTTCCAATGAATTTACTTGATTTTGTAACTTATAAAACACCTAAAATAATTGACAACAACCACATTTAGTGATATATTTGTAACTACTTGAAAGGAAGTGAATTTATGCAAGTACCTAATATGTTAGAAGCAAAAAAAAGAAACAATAGTAAACCAATAAATTATGAATATAAAGATGTAAGTTTAGATGAAAGTTTAATAGGAAAAAAATACTATGTAAGAACTTATGGATGTCAAATGAATGTGCATGATGGAGAAAGAGTAAAAGGAGTATTATCACAAAATGGAATGGTTGAAACTGACAATATTGAAGAAGCAAGCATAGTTATTTTAAACACTTGTGCTATTAGAGAAAATGCTCATGATAAAGTCTTTGGTTTTCTAGGTCTAGTTAAAAAATTAAAAGAAAATCATGATATATTACTTGGAATATGTGGATGTATGGCTCAAGAAGAAAGTGTAGTAAATGAAATTATGTCTAAGTATAAATATGTAGACTTTGTATTTGGAACACACAACTTAGATAATATGGTTAATGTAATAAATAACTCTATAAAAACTGGTAAACAAAACGTAGAAGTATATAGTATAGAAGGTAATATATGTGAGGGAATACCTGAAAAAAGAGAAAGCAAGTATTCTGCATGGGTAGATATACAATTAGGTTGTGATAAATTCTGTACATATTGTATAGTCCCTTACACTAGAGGTACTCAAAGAAGTAGAAAAAAAGAAAGCATAATTAAAGAAATAGAAAAACTTAAAAGTGAAGGCTACAAAGAAGTAACTCTTCTTGGACAAAACGTAAACGCTTATGGAAAAGACTTGTATGAAGACTATACTTTAGCAAACTTGCTTATAGATGTAGCAAAAACTAATATTGAGAGAATTAGGTTTGTTACGTCACATCCTTGGGACTTTACTGATGAAATGATAGATGTGATAAGTAAATATGATAACGTTATGCCATACGTGCACTTACCAATTCAAAGTGGAAGTGATAGAATATTAAAACTTATGGGAAGAAAGTATACAAAAGAAGAGTATCTTACTTTATATAACAAAATAAGAACTAAAGTAAAAGGTGTAAGTATAACAACTGATATAATAGTTGGATTTCCAGGCGAAACAGAAAGTGACTTTAATGAAACACTTGACGTAGTAAACACTTGCAAATTTGATGGGGCTTTCACATTTATATTTAGTCCAAGAGTGGGTACACCAGCTATGAAACTACCTGATGATACTCCAAAAGAAGAAAAAGAAAGTAGACTATACAAATTAAATGAACTAGTAAATAAATATAGCCTAGAGAGTAACTTAAAAATGGTAAATAAAGTTGTTAAATGTCTAGTTGTTTCTCCAAGCGAAAAAGATCCTAAAAAATACATGGGATATACTGAAAATATGAAGCTAGTTAATATTGAAAGTGATAAAGATTTAATCGGACAAATAGTAGACGTTATAATTACTGAAGCTCATAGTTTTAGCTTAAATGGAAAATATATAGAAAGTTAGTGTTAAGTCTAACTTTTTTTATTGTAAAAGAAACTAATTTGTGGTATATTTATTATTAAGAAAGTAGGTATATTATGAAAAAAATTTTTGTGTTAATTGTTATAACTTTTATTCTATGTGGATGTACTAAAAATAGTGATGAATTAGTAATGGTTACAGAAGCAGGTTTTGCTCCTTATGAATATTATGAAAACGGGGAAATTGTAGGAGTAGATGTTGACATAGCTAAATATATTGCTGAAAAATTAAACAAGAAATTAGTAATTAAGGATGTAGCTTTTGACTCGCTTATAAATGAAGTGAAAACTAAAAAGGCAGACTTTGCTGCAGCAGGAATTAGTTATACTCCTGAAAGAGACGAAGAAGTAGACTTTAGCATAAATTACGTCACATCTAAACAAGTTGTATTAGTGAAAACTGATAGCAATATAGAAAGTATAAACAATATTTCAAAAGAAAAAATTGCAGTACAATTAGGTACAATTGCTGACTCTTATGTAACAAAAAACTTTAAAGATACTGAAATAGTAAGACAAAAGAAATATTTAAGTGCAGTAGAGGACTTAAAAAGAGGAAAAGTTACTGTACTAGTTATGGATGAGTTACCAGCTAAAGAAATTGTAAAAGAAAATACAGAACTTAAAATATTACCAGGTTACTTAGTAACTGACTCTTATGGAATGATAGTTAGAAAAGGAAATACTGAATTACTTAATAGTATTAATGAGTGTTTAGAAGAGTTAAAAAGTAGTGGAAAAATAGAAGAATATATAATTAATCATACAAAATAAAAAGGAGTAAAGAGTGAAAGATAGTTTATATAAAACATTAATTGTAGATGATAGATATAAATATATTTTGAGTGGATTAACAACTACAGTTATAATTGCTTTTTTTGCTGTTATAATAGGTATAATAATTGGAACGTTAGTCTCATTAATAAGAAATAATTATGAAGTAAATAAAAAAGGAAAAATATTAAATAAAATATGTGAAATTTATGTTAATGTAATAAGGGGAACTCCGGTAATACTTCAGTTAATGATAATCTATTATGTAATATTTAAAAGTGTAAACATTAATATAACATTAGTTGGGATAATAGCTTTTGGAATAAATTCGGGTGCTTATGTAAGTGAAATAATCCGTTCTGGAATTAATAGCATAGACAAAGGACAATTAGAAGCAGGTTTAAGTTTAGGATTAAACTATCATAAGACTATGAAGTTAATAATCTTGCCACAAGCTATAAAAAATATACTTCCAGCATTAGGTAATGAGTTTATAACACTTTTAAAAGAAACATCAGTAGGAGCATATATTGGAATTTTAGAACTAACAAAAGCTTCGGACATAATTTCTTCTAGAACATATGACTACTTTTTCCCACTTATAATTGTAGCAATAATATATTTAATAATGACTTTAGGTCTTTCTAAATTAGTAAACCTAATGGAAAGGAGACTAAACAATGCTAAAAATTAAGAATTTGAAGAAAAGCTTTGGTTCTTTAGAAGTACTAAAAGGTATCTCTTTTGATGTTAAAAAGGGAGATGTTATAAGTATAATTGGTCCAAGTGGATGTGGTAAATCAACACTTTTAAGATGTTTAAATTTATTAGAAAAGCCTGATGATGGAACAATACTTTTTCATAAAGTGGATATAACTAAAAACAATATTAATGTAAGTCATGTAAGAGAAAAAATGGGTATGGTATTTCAAAGTTTTAACTTGTTTCCACATTTAACAGTATTAGAAAACATTACTTTAGCACCTATAAATTTAAAAATTATGAGTAAAGGAAAATCTACTAGTGAAGCATTAAAACTTTTAGAAAGTGTTGGTTTACTTGATAAGAAAGATGCGTATCCATCTGAACTTTCAGGTGGTCAAAAACAAAGAGTGGCAATAGTAAGAGCATTAATTATGAAACCTGAAGTAATCTTGTTTGATGAACCCACTAGTGCGCTTGACCCGGAAATGGTAAAAGAGGTACTTGATTTAATAAAAGAACTTGCAAATAAAAAAATGACTCTTATTATAGTAAGTCATGAAATGAGGTTTGTAACTGAAGTATCAACGAGAGTATTGTTTTTAGAAAATGGTAATATTATATTTAATGGAACAAGTGAAGAATTAAAAACAACTAAAAATAAAAGAATAAAAGATTTTATGAAAAGTCATAAAAAGTAAATAAAGTACGTGTAACGTGTAATAATAAATATTGTATATTAAATTGGTTATAGAGGTCTACTAAGAATTTAAATAATAGATTTCAAATATATTACTAATATTTGAACAAGAACACTATGATGGGGTGGTATTTCTAGAAAAATTTATAAGGAAATGGTGGTGTAATATATGAAAAATATTTATATAATAACAGGCGCTAATGGCTTTCTTGGAAATAATATTGTAAGGTTACTTGAAAAAAATAATGAAAATGAAATAAGAGCATTAGTTTTGCCTAACGATAAAATAGATGCTCTTAAAGGGCTTAAATGCGAAAAATTCCTTGGTGATGTAACAAAGATAGAAACATTAAAGGATATATTTAATATTGATGAAAGTGTTAAAGAAAAAATAAATATTTATGTTATTCATTGTGCTTCAATAGTATACCTTGATAGTAAATATAACGAAAGAGTATATCAAGTTAATGTTGAAGGTACTAAAAACATTATAAAAAAAGCCAAAGAAATAAATGCTAAACTAATCTATGTTAGTAGTGTACATGCAATAGAAGAAAAATTAAATCATGAAGTAATGGATGAAAATGCAAGTTTTGATCCAAATAAAATTGTTGGTTTATATGCAAAGACTAAAGCTGAAACGACTAGGTATGTATTTAATGAAGTTAAAAACAATAATTTAAATGCTTGTGTTGTTTTCCCGTCAGGTCTATTAGGGGTAAATGATTTTACCAATACTAATATGACAGTTTTAATAAAAAAAATCTTAAATGAAAAAGTTCCTTTATTAACTGAGGGTGGGTATGACTTTGTTGATGTAAGAGATGTTGCTAGAGGTGTTATTAATGCTTGTACTAAAGGTAAAAAAGGAGAAGGATATATTTTATCAGGTGAATATGTAACTATTAAAAAAATAGCTGATTTGGTTTGTGAGTATGGAAAAGCTAAACCAATAAAAAAAGTTATTTCAATAAACATAGTTAAAAATATTGCGTGTTTATTTGAATTATATTATAGACTTAGAAAAACAACACCATTATTTACTAGGTATTCATTGTATACATTAAATGCTAATTCTAACTTTACAAATGCTAAAGCGAAAAAAGATTTAGATTATCAAACAAGAAATATTAAATATACAATTAAAGACTTAGTTAATGAAATAAAAAGTAATGAATAATTAGTATAACAAAATGTGAAACAAAATCAGTGAAAAAGCACTTAAAATGTTTCACATTTTTTTAAAGGTGTGTTATAATGTATATAAAGGAGATATAGTATGAAAAATGTTGAATTAATTGGTATGTTAGATGATAAAAAAAGATTAGAAACTCAAGTTTCTTCTATTATACATGGCTCAATTGAAGTTAGAGATAAGGAATGTAATAAATATATTTATGTTCACTATAGAGATAATGGAAAACTAATAAGTAGATATGTAGGAGAATATAGTGATGAATTATATAACCTAATACTAAATAA
>ERZ779877.2132-NODE-2132-length-15061-cov-4.083367_pt1 | contig 15061 bp, 17 predicted proteins | sample MGYA00511556_ERZ779877 | MGnify/ENA primary metagenome ERZ779877 (study PRJEB29588, sample SAMEA2159338) | human gut metagenome | biome: human gut; feature: human-associated habitat; material: faeces | place: Denmark | collected 2008/2010 ...
TGGACACTTCTTCAATGAACAGCCGTTCTTTCTCGCTGGCGCTGCACCAGCTGACATGATACTTTCGGCACATCTTGAAGAAAATTTCATAAAACTGGTCTGCCTCCGGGTCTTTGCGGCAATACCACTCCGCGTCAGAAGCCGGTCTTTTCGGTTCGTTCATGCTGGTGTACCTCCTTATTCGCTGAGATATGTGAGGAAAATCTGCTTTGCGGCATCGTCTGCAATTAAATACCTCGGTGCGGATGATTGAAACGTCGGCAACAAAATTGCGCCGAAATCTTTTTCATAATGCTTTGCCAGTGCCGTCGTTTTTGCTTCCAGAATCACATCGCCTGCAAAGCCGTTGTCAATGGAGAGCTTGATTCCAAGCGCGATCATCAGCCGACCGAGCCCCGTATATTGTGGTTTTCCGCCATCCAGCGTCGGATTCGATTCCGGCTGCGCCTCCATGTACGCAATATGGACGACTAACGCATTTTTAAGAATCTCATACGCACCCAGCGCAATCAGTTCCTCATCGAGCTTTGCTGCGTATTTTTCAAGACGCAGATCGGAGAGATAATCGCTGGTCCACGCGGTTTGCCATGCAGAGATTGTCTTTTGCGCATCTGCATCCGTCATGGGCGCGATTGAAACAGGGATCTGTTCCTGTTTGGCATTATAAATAAAAGGTTTGAACTCCATATACAAAGCCTCCGTATTTGAAGTTTAACACGATTCAGCCGCTTTTACAAGTAGATACCACTAAAATCTCATGCGAACACCAATTTCAAAAATCGAAACAGTTGGTCCTCAAAAATCTGGGTACAGCTCCAGCTCTGCAAATTCCTTGTCGCTGATGTTCTCCAGCTTTTGCAGCGCGGAATCCGTCATGGTCAGCAGTTCCAGCTGATCCGCGCCGATGCAGCCGCGCATCTCTCGTAGCTCCCGCATCAAACCCTCGCGCGAGCCGGTGTTGTAAATGCACATCAGGTTCATTTCGTCGTTTGTGAAGTTATTCATTCCAAATCCCTTTCCGCGTGTTTCCGCACATTCTTTTCCTGACAGGGCTGCGGCGCACGAAGCCGGGCGAGAACGGACGGGCGCTTCTGCAAATCGTCCGTCCCGCGTTCCGGTTCCTGCGTCTTGGCCTGCTCTTTGGGTCCGTTGTTGATGATGCCGTCGATCATGCCGTAGTCGTCCTCCAGCTGCATTTCCGCGTTTTTCAGGTAATTCTCCGGTGTCCAGAACGCGGGCAGCGCCTGATAGCCAACGCTGTCGAGGTAGTGACAGGATACCATGCCGTAGTGCTTGATGGCAACAATGTCGCTGACGGACAGGCTGTGACCGCAAAAATCCTCTGGGCAGTTCTGATTGAAGATAACATACAGATCTTCCAGCGTGGACGGCACAGGCTTCGCCTGCGGCAGCGTGCCGGTGTAAATGAGGTCGTAGTTTGCTTTTTCCGCCGTCAAACCGCTTTTTTTCAGCGATTCCATATCCAAAAAGCGAAGCGCCTCCTGTTCTTCGCCGTGCTTGAGCTGGAAGATTGCAAAGCTGTCCGTGGGGCTTTCCAGAAACGCCTGCTCCAGCTTTTTCTGGACGATGCCGCTGTCCATGACCAGAACAGATGCCTTGATCGCATCCCAATCCTCGCGGGTAATGCCGAACAGACCGGTGTGCATGGCAATATCCTCCGGTTCAAACGCCATTGCCTCGCTGTTTTCCGCAAAGAGCATATACACCGTCGCGTCATGCTCCATCAGCTCCAGCGCACGCTCTTTCGAGAGCGGCAGCATATCTGCGTCTATGTACCCAAAAGCGTGCATCGCGGCAATGGACACACTGGGGTCGGGCGGCACGGCAAGCGCCGGTGCGGTTTCCTGCGCATCATGCACGATCTCCGGTGTTTCGGGCAGCGGCGTATCGGGCGGTGCTTCTTCGGCGGCACACGGCGTGATCTCGTTTGCCTCCTGCAGGTTTTCGAGAATCACCAGCGGTGCCAGCCGAATCGGGGCGGCATCCCCGATATTATGGAGTTTGCAAACCGTAAGCGCCGCAGCAGACAGCGGCTGCCCGCTGTCTTCCAGCACGCCGCCATCGAGCGCTTTGGCAGAGCCTGCGTCATAGATCGTGTAATCAATGCCGCCGTCTGTGCGCTGCACATGAATGTACTTTTCATTGTCCACCATGTAGAGCTTTTCTGCATCCTGCTCCTGCGCGGGCTGCTCCGGCTCCAGCGAAATTCCGCGCTCCTTGCAAATCTCCTTGAAATGCTGCTCGACACCGGAGATGAGTTCACTGGACGTTTTTCGGATGGTGTCCAGACTTGCCCGGAACGCCTTCACGTCCTTATCCTTCGACCACGTTGCCACATAGCCGAAGCTGTTCGCGCTTGTTTCAATGCCGAAGTAGGCGCAGACGGTGTAAGCGATGCTCTCCGCTTCAATTTCCTCCGTGCTGGAATCCTTCGGCTGGCTGTCGGGCTGCCTGGCGTAATCGTGGAGCTTCGAGTGCGCGATCTCATGGACGGCTGCGCACACGGTCTGCACCTCGCTCATTCCTTCACGCAGCGTAATGCTCTGTTTGGATGGCGAGAAAAAGCCGTCGAGGTCGTTCGTCAGGGGCTTCATTTCAATCGGCACCGGCGATACCCGCTTCAGAGCGTCCATGAACGCTTCGTAATGCTCCACGTTGCCGGTCAGCTCCGCGACAGGTGACTTTACCTGCTCCGGGAGCGGCTTACCGTCCGTCTGGCTCACGTCAAAAACCTTGACGGGGCGAAACATGGGGATTTGAACCTCTTTTTCTTCTGTGATCGTCTTGCCGTCCGCATCCAGCAGCGGCTGCTTTGTGTCGGGGTCGAGTTTATCCTGCTCGACCTTGATTTTGTACGGCGTCGGCGCGATGATCGTGATGCCCTTTTCGCCGCGCAGCACATGACGGCTGAATTGATTCTGCCATTTCTGATACCCGGCAACGAGCGTCGCGTGCGGGCATTGCGAGAAAATGAGCATCTGGTTGTTGACGGAATACCGGTGGAACCGGCTCACCGTGCGAAGATACGCCTGATACTTTTCCAGATCGCCAGACTGGAAAAGGCTCTGAATCCCTTCCTCGATTTTCTCTGTCAGCGCTTTGATCTGTTCTTTTATGGGTGTTTTTTCTGCCATAGGCTCTCCTTTCCAGACAAAGAGCAGCCTCCGCACGACGCTTCGTTCCTGCGGAGGCTGCTGCCATTATTTGATTTTCCGCCGGGGCGGGGTCAGACCGGCTTTCCGGGCGCGTTCGCTGTCTGCCTTGCGTCTGGCGTCGCTGTACGGCGGTCGGACGGTCACGCAGTTTTTGGGGACGATGTACCGTGCCGCACCGTTCGGCTCGTCAAAATCCGCATACACTTTCTCCGGTGCTGCTTCATGCAGCCGCCGCAGCTTGGCGATCAGCTTCGCATCATGCGTGTAGACCTGCGCGTTCGGCTCTGCCTGATTGTAGAGGATGATCGTCTCCATTTCATAGCCGGTCAGCTTCATGTCGTCCGCTCCCTGCCGAAATCGAAGCGGTAGACGGTGCGCTCGCCGTTGTCATCCAAGAGAAGGTCAGCATCAAAGGTCTTGCCGGTTCTTCCGGAGTAAATATTCTTGATATGCACGCGCCCGGTTTTCAGGAGTGTTGTCACATCACGCTTCGTCAGGCTGATGCGCTTGGCGGTCAGAAACTTATTGTCGCGCCAGAGTCCGAATTTACAGTCGCTTTTCTCGCAGAAAAAGCCTTTCTTGCTTTCTGTGACATTGCTGCCGCAGCGCGGGCATTGGCCGACGATCTCGCGTCCAGAGGGAAACAGCACCTCCGCGCCGGGAACCGGCTGATATTCCGTTACCAGCGTCTGCACCATCTGCGTAATTTCCGCGAGAAACGCTTCGGGCGAAAGCTCGCCGCGCTCAATGCACCCCAGCTTGTGTTCCCACTCTGCCGTCAGAAGCGGCGATTGCAGCTGCTCGGGAAGAATCGTGACGAGCGAAACGCCAGCCTGCACCGGCACAAGGCTGACGGTTTTTCTGCCCTTTTTCCGCTCCACAAAGCCGCCCGCCACGAGCTTTTCGATCATCGCGGCGCGTGTCGCGGGCGTGCCGATGCCCTTGCGCTCCGCGTCCTCGGGCATATCCTGACCGCCCGCCGTCTCCATTGCATGAAGCAGCGTGTCCTCACTGTATGCCGCAGGCGGCTTTGTTTTGCCCTCTGTGACCTCGCCGGCCGGCGCGGGCAGCGCTGCACCCTCGACGAGATCGGGCAGCGGTTTGTCTTCGGGCTTATCAAGGTAGACTCTCCAGCCTGCATCCAGAACGGTCTTTCCCTTGGCTGTAAAGGCGTACCCACCGCAGGTGATCTCGGCAATCGTGTCCGCGCAGACGTACTCGCCGCTGACGGCGAGCAGCACCTGACGGCAAAGCAGCTGCAAAACCTCGCGCTCTCCGATGGGCAGCGCGTCAAGGTCTGCTTCGCCCGCGCGGATGGTGGGAAGGAGCGCATGGTGGTCGCTGACCTTTTTACCGTCGCACACCTGCGCCGGGTGCATGGACACGGGCAGATTCGCGCCGCAGATGCCGCCCGCGCAGCTCACAATGGCGGGGACCGAAGGGAGCATATCGTCGGTCAGAAAGCGGCTGTCGGTGCGCGGATAGGTGCAGAGCTTCTTCTCGTAAAGCGCTTGCAGGTAGTCCAGCGTTTGCTGCGCCGTATAGCCGAGCAGCCGGTTCGCATCACGCTGGAGCGTGGTCAGATCGTAGAGTGCCGGGGCTTTCTCGTGCTTTTCCTTCCGGTCGAGCTTTGAGACGGCAGCGCTCTGCCCTTCACAGGCGGCAAGCGCCGCGTCCGCTTCAGCTTTGGATTTGAATTTCTCGCTGACCGCCGTAAAATCCGGGAAGGTCAGCGATGCCGTGTAGTAGCGCTCGGGCTGGAACGCACGAATTTCCGCGTCCCGATGAACGATGAGTGCCAGCGTGGGCGACACCACGCGCCCGACGTTCAGCGTGCGATGATACAGGACCGAAAACAGCCGCGTGGCGTTGATGCCCACCAGCCAGTCTGCCTTGGCGCGGCAGAGCGCCGCGTCGTAAAGTCGGTCATATTCCGCGCCGTCATGCAGGTGCGCGAAAGCGTCCAGAATTGCGTCGTCCTCCATGGAAGACAGCCACAATCGCTTCATCGGCTTTTTGCAGCCTGCCTGTTCGTAGACGTACCGGAAGATGGCTTCGCCCTCGCGCCCGGCGTCACAGCCGTTGACGATCTCGGTCACGTCCTCGCGCTCCATGAGCGCTTTCAGGATGGAAAACTGCTTTTTCTTTGCGTGCGCGACCTTCATGCGCCACGAGTCGGGGACGATGGGAAGATCCGTGCGGTTCCATTTTGCGTAGCGTTCGTCGTAGATTTCCGCACCGGCAAGCTCCACCAGATGCCCGAAGCACCACGAAACGAGCCAGCCGCCGCCCTCCATATACCCGTCCATCCGCTTCTTCGCGCCCAGCACTACGGCATACGCCATGCCCACAGACGGTTTTTCTGCAATTACTAACTTATACTTTGTCATAGATGTTCTCCTATGGTAATTCTTAATTTTTAGTTTTCGGTTGTGTTTTTTCTGAAAATCGCATATGCAATAAGCGGTCCTGCTGCCCGGTTTCAGTCACAGAATGTTATTGGACGGTTCATAGATTATTTCGCACGAATCGGTTGCATATTTCGTTCGATTCAGATATAATATAGATGAACCAAATCACGAAGGGAGGAATCAAATCATGTCGATTACTGCGACGGAACTGAAAAGCAATCTCGGAAAGTATCTTCTGCTTGCAGCGACGGAGGACATTTTCATCACCCGCAACGGCAAGGTTGTCGCCAAGCTCTCCAATCCCCATCAGGACAGAGTGGACATTGCCAAGTCCCTGTTCGGGATTCTTCCGGCTGATGTGACATTGGAGGAAGCGAAGGAAGAAAGGCTGAACCGGATATGAGAGCTGTCATTGATACCTGCGTCATTGTGGACGCGCTGCAAAGCCGCGAACCGTTCTGCAAGGATGCGCAGTCGATTTTCCTGCTCTGCGCCAACCGGCAGTTTGAAGGCTTTCTGACGGCGAAAGCCATCACGGACATTTACTATTTGACGCACCGGCAGACGCACAGCGACAAAGCGACCCGCGACGTTCTGACAAAGCTCTGCGCGTTGTTCGGCCTGCTGGACACCACGGCGCTGGACATCCGCAAGGCGGTCTCAGCGGAAATTTCCGATTTTGAGGATGCCGTGATGGCTGAGACGGCTGCGCGCTCTGGTGTAGACTGCATCGTGACGCGGAACACGAAGGATTACAGCAAAACACAGATCTCCGTGTACGCCCCGGCAGAGTTCGTAGAGCTGCTGACTGAAACAAGCGAAGATCAGACGGATTGACCGCCCGGAACATAAGTAAAACGCAGTCCCCGCGGGGACTGCGTTTTTTGCGTCTATGTTACCTTGTGTTTCAGCTGATTTATTCGTTGGAGGTATCCACGGTATCATATTCCGCATCTTCATCCGCATCTTCATCCCCGTTTTCTTCCCCGAAGTCATAATCGTCGAGGTCTACGGGACCTTTGGTGTTTGCCTTGGGCTTGCGGAATTTGAACCAGTAGAGCGCGAAGCCGCCGCCGAGCAGCACCAGCAGAATAAGAAGCAGTGGGGCGCTGTTTTTCTTCGTCCCCTCCTGCTTTACCTCGGGTTCCGGTTCAGGCTCTGCGGGCGCAGCCGGTTCCGGTTCTTTTTCTGCAACCGGCGTTTTTCCCATGCAGTCCACCATGCTTGCCTTGCAGATGGGGCAGGATGTGTTGATCGCGCCAACCTCGCAATGGACGGTGCAGACGCACGTTTCCTCTGCTGGTTCTTCCTCGTCGATCAGCGCCAGAAGGTCAGCCTCATCGACCAGATTGAGGAAGAAAGTCTCATACTGTTCCCCATCCTCATCCAGCGGTTTGTCGTAGTCAATGACCAGATAGAATGTCTCACCGCCGCGCGTTTCAATCGTGATGAACTGCTTGTTGCTGTATTTGTCGTAAAGCAGATCGCGCGTGACGGAATTACCGTTCTGCGTAAAGTCGGTGCCATCCTCCTTCGTTACCGGCGCTGCGGCAGACGATGCAGGCTGCGAGGGAGCGGCTGCGTTTTTACTACTGCCAGATGCAGCAGTATTGTTGCTATTTCCGGTGTCGCCGCCGCTGCCGGTATTATTGGACGGCTGCGCAGTCGATGCTTGCTCCTTGCGGCAATCACAGTCGGACGGGCAATGCTCGTCGTGCTGGTCTTTATCCGTATCTGTACTGGGTGTGGGCGTCGGCTCCGGTTCGGCTTCTTCATAGAACGGATTGGAGAGGACAACGGAATCCGTCCAGTTCCCGGCGTTGTCCAGCGCGTCAATGTAGAGGTAAGCATCATCCGTCAGGCGGTCGATGCGCACGTTCAGCTCACCGCCGTCCAGCGTGGTGTAAAGCTCGTCGTTGACGTAGATCGCCGCGATACCGGAAAGGTCGTCATAGGCTTCTACGCGCAGAAGCGTTCCGTTGATGCCCGCGCGAAGGACCGGCGCGGAAAAGTCCATGCAGTACACGTCCAGAGACAGTTCATGCACGATACCGGTCCGGTCTGTGACAAAGAAAAGCACGGTGCCGTTTTCCAGCATCGTGCGCTCCACGCAGCCGTATTCCAGAAGCTCCTGCGTCACGTCGAACGGACTCATACCGGGAAGAATTACCTCGACCTTCTCCCAGCCGGTGCCATTCAGGTCGATCACGCGCACGCAGATCGTCGCGGGATGGTTCTGCCAGCCGCCCGGCAGATCGGCGTCCAGCGCATACGCGCCTTCCATCGGCGGTTCTTCGGGCAATTCCGGTTCTTCCGGTTCCTCCGGTTCAGATGGCGGGGTATTTTCGTCGCTGGGTCCCGTCTCCGGAGTTTCCTCCACGGGCGGCTGTTCGGCGGTTTCTGTCGTGGGGTCTTCCGGGGTACCGGGGAACGGTTCTTCTGCGATGGCAGCGCCCGTCAGGACGCAGAGCGCCAACACAAAACTGAGCAACAGCGCGAAAACACGCAGCCGGTTACGCTTCTTCGGGTACATCTGTTTCCTCCTCCTTTTCCTGCGCGATAAAGGGCGAACCGCCCTTTTTGATGTGCATGAGGTACTGCGCCAGCTGCTCCATCGTCATGCCGGTCGCGCGGGCAAGCCCCACGATGTCCTCATTTTCCAGCTTGATAATGTCCGCATCAATTTCGCGGTTGCGGGTCTGCAAATCGGCAATTCTGCCGTCATTCTTTGCACGCTCTGCTTTGAGTTTGTTAATCTTCGGATTCATATTGTCCCTCCTTTAAGGTGGTGCCAGCCGTCCGAATTGCAGAAAGTGGCTCTGCCAGTAATCGGACGAAATGCTGGTGTATTGAATGGGGTCGCCGCAATGCAGCATGGTATTGTTGCCGACATAAATGCCGATGTGCGACGCGCCGGTGGTGTTGTAGGTTTTCTCAAAGAAGATCAGATCGCCGGGTTTCGCATCTGCCGGGGAAACGTAGGAGCAAATCTGCCGGATGCCCTCAGCACTGAGTCTGCCGAAGTTCCAGCCTACGCCGCAGTTATTGTAGACGTAGCTGACGAAACCGGAGCAATCGAACGAGGTCGCCGGGGAGCTGCCGCCCCAGACATACGGGAAACCGAGATACTTTTCCGCTTCTTTGATGATGGCGGCAAACTGTTCATCCTCCAGTGCCTCCGGAGGAATATCGTAGCTGCCGCTGCTCCCGTTGCCGTAATATCTGTTTACATAATCTGAATCACCAAACAGATCCGGACGATTTCCGAGCGTCGCCATGTACGAGGCGTAGAGCGCAAGCTGATCCTCGCTCATCACATAGACCGGCACATGGGAAAGGTCAAAATTTTCAAGCGTGACCGTGCAGATCGTGTATTCATACGGCACTTGCACGGTGTACGGTTCGCCGTCTTCGTCATACCTCGTTTCCGGTCGATACCGAATCTCCGTTTCCACAGTTTCCGTGAGAATGTACTGCTTGTCAAAAAGCATTTGCAGCTCACCTTGTACCTCGCCGAGTGTCCACGCGCCGCCCTTGAGCGCCGTGAGCGCGGAGATCAGCACATACGGGTCATGCCCGATCTCGTCAAGGTCAAAGTGATACTCGTCATAATCGTGCGTCGCTTCGTAATTATCGAGTTTACTTTGCAGCTCCGCTTCCATCGCGCAGTATTGCGCTTCGGCGGCAAGCATATCGCTGTCCTCGCTGGGGTAGGTCGAAACACCGAGCGCCGTCACGCCGCCCTCGACCAATACCGAGCAGGATGAGGCGATGTTCAGAAGAAACACCGCGACGAGCAGAATCGCCAGCGCGATCAAAAATCCTTTTTTGTGTTCCGCGATCCATTCGGACGCTTTTTTCGTGTCCTCTGCGGCGCGTTTGGCGGCTTTGGCGGTAACTTCGGATGCAGACACCGTGCCGCCAGCCTTTGCAGCGGCATATTCCTTTTTGATGGCACGTTTCTGCTGCCAGCGGGAATACGGATTGCTTTGCAGCTCCGGGTTCTGCTGCTGCGCCTGCTTTTGCAGCGCGTCGAGGTTGGCGCTGTCGGCGCGCGCTTCTGCGCGGTCAGCATTGCGATACGGCTTGAGCTGGTGGAACCGATGCGCGGTTTCTGCGACACGGACAGTCTGCTCGGCAGCTTCTTCCAGCTTATGTGCGCTTTCCACGCCGACATTATCATCCTCGCTTTTCCGGATTTCCCGGTGCGCCGCCGAACGGACAGCCTTACCGGGCGCATCCCGAACGGCGTGTTGCAGCTTGGACGCCGGGTGCGGCCTTTCTGCGCCGTTCTTTGTTGGGATTTTCGCTTCTGCCTGTTCCAGCTTCTCGATACGTTTTGCTGCTTTCTTCGCCGCCTTGGAAACCTCCGGGGTGGCGAGTTCTTCATCGGTGAATTGCAGTCTTGGGGCGCGTTTGCTCATGCGGCATCACCTCCGGGGCAGTATGGTATGCCGAGAAAATCCAGCACAGCGCCGCAGCCGAGCTTGTGGATACAAAATTCATATTGCTTCGGGTGCGTCAGCGCCATGCGCTGAAACCGGTTCGGCTGTTTTTCCAGATGCACACCGAACATACAGAACATACAGCCGGTGCGCTTTGCGCCGGTCGTTGTCAGCTTGCCGTTCTGCTCGATGATCTCACCGTAAACAGACGCATACGGGATGCCCGTCATTTTGAGGTACGCCAAAACATCCTGCTCTGTCCAGAACGACATCGGCTGTGAAGTCGGGTCACGCTTGCCGTAAGCATTGCAGCCGGTTTTGAGATACGCACTCTGGCGGCGCATACTCTCGCTTGCCATTGTTCCGAGGATCATGTGCAGACCGCCTGCTCTGGCATATTTGCGGATGGGGCGTTCTTTCATCACCTCGCAGCACTTGTCCGAAATGAGAAATGGCGCATCCAGCAGGATGCGCCATTTTTTGTATCGCTCGTTATATTTTGAAAGCGTACCGTCTGCGTTCAAGCCGTTCAGATGGCAGAGCGCCCACACACTTCCTTGCCGTGCGTAATGAATACGCTTTGCAACATCTTTCGAGATGATGGGGTATCCATAGGTTGTCAGAACCTTTGAAAACGGCATTTCCGGCCGCAGCCATGTCACATTTGGGACAGACTTTACGAACGCTCGGATTTCCGGGTATTCCAGTCCGGTATCTACAAACACGGCGGGCATATCCGGGAACGCTCGCCGCGCCAGATCAAGAAGCACCGTGGAATCCTTGCCGCCCGAAAAAGAAACGGCGACCTTGCCGCCGTAGTGGTGATACCATTCCAGAATCTTCGCCTGCGTAACGCGGATTTTTCGTTCTAAAGGCCACACCTGCATGACGCTCAAATCCTGCCGGGTGTAGACGCTCATTCCGTCACACCTCCGATCCGCTGCTCGGCAAGCGCGCAGTAGTCCGGGTTTAGCTCAATGCCGATGTAATGCCGCCCCATCTGCTTTGCAACAGCAGCGGTCGTACCGGAGCCGAGAAACGGATCAAGGACGATGCCATCCTGCGGGCAGCCGGCAAGCAGGCACGTTTCCACCAGCTTGGGCGGGTAGGCAGCAAAGTGTGCGCCTTTATACGGAACAGAATTGATTTGCCATACGTCGCGCTTATTTCGCAGCAGTGGTATATCTTCTTCTGCGTAGCCGTTTGGCCGGTAGTCGTTCAAATGCTGATGGGCTTGTCCCGGAATACCCGCAGAATACTTGTTTTTGCCGAACTTCCGACGCATCCTCATCGGGGTAGATTCTGCCACCGGTTCTGCGATTGCCGCAGCATCATAATAATAACTGCGCGATTTCGTCAGCAGAAAAACGTGTTCATAGCAGCGGCTCGGACGATCTTTACAGCTCTCCGGCATGGGATTTGCCTTTTGCCAGATGATGTCCGAGCGCAGATACCAGCCGTCTGCGCGCAGCGCAAAGGCAAGCAGCCACGGCACGCCGATCATATCCTTTGCCTTGCAGCCCTCCACCTTGCCGTTGAGGGCAACGACCTGCCCCGTCCTGCCGTTGGGGTACTTGGGGTCGAGGGCTTCGCCCTGATTGCCCTTTCCGGCATAGGTGTCCGCGATGTTCAGCCAGAGGGTGCCGTCCGGCGTGAGAACGCGCCTGACCTCCCGGAAAATGGAAGTCAGGCGCTCCACATACAGCGCCGGGGTTTCCTCCCGCCCGATCTGCCCGTCCACGCCGTAATCCCGCAGTGCGTAGTACGGCGGCGAGGTTACGCAGCAGTTTACGGAGCTGTCCGGCAGGGTTTTCAGCACGGTCAGGGCGTCGCCGCAGTAAATGCGGTCAGCCTGCATAGTCGAACTCATCCCTTAGAAGCGTGGTAAGCCCCTCGACAGCCGTGAGGATGTCCCTGCACACGCCGGTCAGCTCAGATATGGCCGGTTCTCCGTCATACTCAAATACGTCGGCGTCCTCATTGTCCTCGTCCGCCGCGCACTCTGCGGCATATTCGCGCTCGATGCGCTCGGCATACTCGCAGCAGCGTTCGCCGGGGCAGCAGGGATTATCCGCAGGGACGTAGCCCGCGTGCTCCGGCTCGATCAGCTCGTTTTCCACAAGGTCGGACAGGTCCGCCAGGTCGTGGGACTTGATATAGCGGACGGCCTTGCCCCAGCTCCTGAACAGCTCGCCGCAGCGCTCGTCAAAGTCGCGGACGCCTTTATATGCAAGGCGCAGGTATCGTGATTCAGCGAAGCAACAATTTGACCACTTCCTGACTACCACGCACACAAAAGCCCGCGAAGCCAGTTCTGAAAAGGCTTCGCGGGCTTTTTATATGGTTTTCAACTTTGTGCACAACCAACGAAAAATGGCTTCACGAAGCCATTTCCTCTTGACTGTCAGGGAACTCTGCCGTCTGCAATATGCTCCGCAGACTCCTTGGAAAAACCCGCGGGCAGCGCGGTGTGCCAGCGCTCTACCATACCGGCGCTCAGCGGGTCGTCGCTGGCCTGTACGCCGGTATTGCGGTTCACCAGATAAAAAATCCCCGCCAGCACCAGCAACAGCGCCAGGCATAGGTATGTCATCGTACGGGAGGATGGTTTTTTCATTGGTCTTTTTCACGGCCGCCCGCGGCCGCCCTTCTCCTTTTTTATTCTTTCCGGCCACCGGCCGGCTCATCCATTGCCGCCCATGCCGCCAAAAGTGAAGCGGAAGGTTTCGCCCTTCTCCAGCGCCACATGGTATTCGGCATGGGGTCCGGCGCCCCAGGTGTTGTCGCCCGCAACGCTCAACTGCCCTTTTGCACAGCGTACCACGGTTTTGACCTTTGGCGGCAGCTCGTACTGGCGGCGGGCGTTCTCCACTTCGTGAGGAGTATACGGCAGCGCACTGAGCATAAAGCCATTCCCGGCAAGGCACAGCCCGAAGCCCGCGGCGTCGGTAACGGCGGCAGCCTGCACGCCTGTGCGCGCGCCGCTCTCCTGCGGGTTGAAATAAGGCTGCAGCGCCGTGTGTGCGTCAAAGCCGAACAGCCCCATGTGTGCGCCGCTGGTAAAATCCGAATACGTCTCGCCTGGTCCCATACCGTAATAGGCAACGTTGCGGTACTCGACAGGCAGTGTCAGCATCAGGCCGAATTCCGGCACGCTCTCCACGGCCTTTCCTTTCCATTTCAGCGCAGCCTCCACCTTTCCATCCCCTGTGATGGTATAGGTGACATTTGCCCGCGCGCCGCCGGGAAGCGCATACTTTGCGTGGATGCGCACGGACGTCCCGTCCGTCTCTGCCTTTGCCCTGCGCAGTTTTGCATACAGCCCGGCCGTTTTGAAGGGCAGGTGCGCAAGCTCCATACCCGCGGCGGTGTCGTTGTCTGTCGGCGCGCGCCAGAAGTTGAGCGCAATGGGGTGCTGCAGCAGTTCGCGGCCTTTCCAGCGATACGAGATAACGCTGCCCTGAGCGTTCTTCGTAAACAGCAGGCTGAAATCTCTGCCGTGAACGCCGATATTGCAGTCGCCCTCCACCAGCGTGACCGGCAGCGTACAGGGCTTTTCCGGCGCCTTCCGGGAAATATGCCACTGCCCGAAGGCCACACAATGGCCCTTCGCGGCCCAACGGGCATTCTCCCGCAGGCACAGTGCCCCCATACCCGATTTGCCGGACAGAAAAACAATCTGTATAATGGAAAGGGGTAATGAAAAATGTCAACCAAAGAACGAAAGCACCCAGCGCCGCCGCGATACGATGAGGCCTTCAAGGCGGGGGCAGTGCGGATGGTCACCGAGCAGGGGCGGCCCAGCCGGGAGGTGGCCGCGGAACTCGGCATCTGCATCGACACGCTGCGCAGCTGGCTGAAAGCGGCGGGCGCACCATCGCCGGGGCAAGCTGACCGCCAAAACCGCGACGCCAGACGCCTGCGCGAACTGGAGGCGGAGATTCGAGCACTGCGCAAGAAGCTTGAAGAGAAAGACGGGGTCATTGACATCCTAAAAAAATCCGTCGGCATACTTTCCAAACCATAGAGGACAAGTACCGGTACATCCGTACGGCCCGCGCGGGGGCCTCTGTGGAACTTGTATGCCGACTGCTGGAGGTCTCCCGCAGCGGGTACTACGAATGGCTGGGCCGCAAACCCTCTTTGCGCCGGCAGAAGGATCAGGAACTGAAACGCCGGCTGCTGAGCCTGCACCAGCGTTATCCCGCCCTTGGGCTGGACAGCCTGTATCACCTGATCCGCCCGCAGCTTTCCTGCTCGCGCAAGCGCATCCACCGCCTGATGAACGAGATGAACATCTCCTCCACGCGCAGGCGTGCCTACAAAGCCACGACCAACTCAAGACACGCGCACCCCATCGCGCCCAATCTCCTTGCGCGCCGCTTCTCCTTTGACAAGCCAGACACCGCATGGGTCGGCGATATTACCTATATCCCCACCGGCGAGGGCTGGCTCTACTGCGCTGTTGTGAAAGACCTTTGCACAAAGCAGATCGTCGGCTACGCCTTCTCCGACCGCATCGACACAAATCTCACTCTCGCCGCCCTCGGCATGGCCGTCCGGCGCCGCAAGCCTCTGCCCGGCCTCATCTTCCACTCCGACCGCGGCGTCCAATACGCCGCCTACGCTTACCGTCAGCGTCTCGCCAGCCTAGGCATCCGGCAAAGCATGTCCCGCAAGGGCGATCCCTATGACAACGCCGTGGCCGAAAACTTCTTCAGCTGCCTCAAGTGCGAGTGCGTCCATCTGCGCCATTTCGCCTCAAGGGCACATGCCATGGCAGACGTCTTCGCTTATATCGAGACCTTTTACAACCCAGTGCGCCCGCATTCCTCTATTGGCTGGCGTCCTCCGGATGCCTTTGCGCGTGCCTTGTCTGAGCATCCCGCCGCCTGAGTGTGATACGACAAGATATCCTGCGTTTCTTTCTGTTTTTTCTTCATTTTTACTGTCCACGAAACCGGGAAGGGCACACTCACAGCGGCGTATCGCTCCCTTTGGTACGCTCGTTTCGGTCAGGGTTCCTCCA
>ERZ779877.2133-NODE-2133-length-15059-cov-8.020461_pt1 | contig 15059 bp, 14 predicted proteins | sample MGYA00511556_ERZ779877 | MGnify/ENA primary metagenome ERZ779877 (study PRJEB29588, sample SAMEA2159338) | human gut metagenome | biome: human gut; feature: human-associated habitat; material: faeces | place: Denmark | collected 2008/2010 ...
TATATATTTTTAATAATTTGAATTACTAGACAGATTTGTCTAAAGATATAATTTAATTGATTCCAACTATTATTATAATAACATCTTTATTATAAATTGTAAATATATTCCATTAAAAAAGAACAAAAGCGGACATTAATAACCTTTTAAAATCCGCGTCTTTGTTCGTGCACGAAATATGTAAAAACTTGATTATTTATATTGTTGCTTTGTAGCTTTTATAACATTATTCATAAGCATTGCTATTGTCATTGGTCCAACTCCACCCGGTACAGGAGTTATATAACTTGCTTTTTTCTCAACATTTTCAAAATCAACATCTCCATATAATTTTCCATCTTCTCCTCTATTTATTCCTACATCAATAACAACAGCACCATCTTTTACCATATTTTCTTTTACAAACTTTGCTTGTCCTATCGCTGCAATTATAATATCTGCTCTTCTAGTATGTTCTTCTAAATTTTTAGTTTTTGAATGACATACTGTAACAGTAGCATTTTTTTGTAAACAACATTGTATTAACGGTTTTCCTACAATGTTGCTTCTGCCTAAAATAACAACATCTTTTCCTGTCAAATCAATATTATATTCTTCAAACATTTTCATAACACCATATGGAGTACATGATATAAATGTATCTTCTCCTATGCAAAGCTTTCCCACACTTGAAGGTGTGAATCCATCTACATCTTTTGAATATGTAATACTTTTAAAAGCTTCATTAATATCTAAATGTCTTGGTATTGGACTTTGTAATAAAATGCCATTAATTTCTTTATTTCTATTTAAATCATTTATCAAATCCATTAATTCTTGTTGGGTCGTATTTTCTTTCAACAAAAACTCTTGATACTCTATTCCAACCTCTTCACAAGCCTTGCTCTTATTTCTTACATAAACTTTTGAAGCAGGGTTATCTCCAACCATGATTACAGCAAGTTTCGGAACTATACCTTTTCCTTTTAATTCATTACATTCTACTTTCAAATTTTCTCTTATTTTTTTTGCTAAAGCTTTACCATCTATTACCTGTGCCATTATATATTTCTCCTTTTATTTTAATTTTCTCCTATTCCACTAACTTTATATTCAATATCTTCCATATGAGGAAACATCTCTCTTACTCTTTTTAAAGTTAGCATTAGCATTCTAGGTTGTGGATTTTTTTTATGCTCTGATAATAACTTTTGTGTATAACAATTCTCAGCTGTTTTAAACAATAAATATCTATTTCCCACATAAGTATAATAAATTTGATATCCATTTTTCAAATCAAGCCACATTTGTTCAAATGTATAATTTTCCATCTTTTCCTCCTATTGAGACATTGAGGGACAGGTCTAAAATGTCTCATATTTTTGTCGAGTTTTGTTGTTACATGTAACATTATGTAATTTATATGAGACATTTTAGACCTGTCCCCTTAATGTCTCAAATTCTTCTTCTGTTAAAACTGTAACACCTAAATCTCTAGCTTTTTTTAATTTGCTTCCAGCATCTTCTCCAGCTACTACATAATCTGTTTTTTTAGATACTGAATTAGAAGTTTTTCCTCCCATTTTTTCAATTATATCGCTTATTTCTCCTCTTGTGTATTTTTCAAGGCTTCCTGTTAATACAAATGTTTTTCCTTCAAATCTATTGTCTGATATTTCTTCTTCTAAATTTATTGTATTAACTCCCTCTTGTTTTAATTTTGTTATTAAATCTATTGTTTGCTCTTGTATAAAAAATTCTCTTATACTATTTGCGACTATTGGTCCTATATCATTTATCATTGCTAATTCTTCTGAGTTTGCTTCCATCAAATTATCTATATTTTTATATTTTCTAGCTAAAATTTTAGAAGCTTTTACTCCCACATGTCTAATTCCTAATGCTGTTATTAATCTATACAAATCATTTTCTTTGCTTGTATTTATACTGTCTATTAAATTTTGCGCAAATTTTTTCCCATTTTTCTTTAAAGATGCTATATCCTCAAATTTTAATGTGTATATATCTGCAATATTATGAATCAAATTTCTTTCTAATAATTGACTAATAATATTTTCTCCTAAACCATCTATATTCATTGCTTCTCTTGATACAAAATGTACTAAGTTTCTAAATAATTTTGCAGGACATTCTATTCCAGTACATCTAATAGCTGCTTCTCCCTCTTCTCTTACTGCTTCTGCTCCACATACTGGACATTTTTTAGGCATTTCAAATTCAATTTCTTCTCCTGTCCTTTTATCTTTTTTTACTTCTACTATTTCAGGTATTACATCTCCTGCTTTTTGTATAATAACTGTATCTCCTATTTTTAACTCTTTTTGCTTAATAAAATCTTCATTATGAAGAGTTGTTTTTGAAATTGTTGAGCCAGCGACTTTTACTGGTTCTAATATTGCCATTGGTGTAATAACTCCTGTTCTTCCTACTTGACATATTATATCTTTTAATTTTGTTTCTTTTCTTTCTGGTGGATATTTATAAGCAACTGCCCATCTTGGTGTTTTTGCTGTAGTTCCTAATATTTCTCTAAATTTCAAATTATCTACTTTTACCACTGCCCCATCAATTCCAAATGTTAGTTTTTCTCTATCTTCTCCTATTTTTTCTATAGCTTTTTCTATTTCTTTCATGTTCTCGCAAGGAATTCTTACAGGATTCACATTAAATCCTAATTTTTCTAAATATTCTAATTCCTCAAAATGAGAATTAAAACTCTTTCCTTCTATTTTTTGAACATTAAATATATATATATCTAATGGTCTTTTAGCTGTTATTTTACTATCTAGTTGTCTAAGTGATCCTGCTGCTGCATTTCTAGCATTAGCAAATAACTCTTGTTCATTTTCTTCTCTTTCTTGATTCATCTTTTCAAAATCTTGCTTACTAATAAATACTTCTCCACGAACAGTTATATCTATATTTTCATTTAATTGCATAGGAATTGTTTTTACCGTTTTTAAATTTTCTGTAACATCTTCACCAACTAGTCCATTTCCTCTAGTAGCTCCTTTTACAAATTTTCCATTTTTATATTCTAAAGCAGCTGATAATCCATCTATTTTGGTTTCTACTACATATTTATTATTTTCTATATCATTTTCTATTGCTTTTTCTTCTATTTTTTGTACATATTCTTTTACTTCATCTATTGAAAATACATCTTGCAAACTTTGAAGAGGAACTTCATGTGTTACTTTTTCGAATCCTTCTTTTACATGTCCTCCAACTTTTTGTGTTAAAGATTCTTTTGAATTAAATTCCGGAAATTTTTTTTCTAAATTTCTTAATTCTACCATTAACATATCATATTCAAAATCTGATATTTCTGGTTCATCATCATCATAGTATCTTTTGGCATGGTATTCTACTTGTTTTCTTAATTCTTCTATTCTATTTTTTGCCTCTTTTTTATTCATTTTCGCACCTCTAAAACTAGCATTTATTTATTGCTATTCAATTATTGTCATAGTTTTTATAACAATTTTAATAACAATATTTTATTCTTTCCTATTATATACAAATTCAAAAAAAAAATAAAGAAATTTTCTAAAATTCCTTTATTTTATAAATATATCCATTTTTATTCTGCCTTAGCAAATATAATTAATCTAGCTTTACTATCATCTGTACAAGTTGATAATGTTATTTCTGCCTTTCCTCCTGTATCTCTTTGATAGAAAGATGTATCTTCTGGTGTTGTTTCAAATTTATTATAAATTGTATAAGTTAATTTTTTTCCATCATTATCTGTTACGTATATTTTATCTCCTACACTTAATTTTTTATTATTTGAAAAGAATAAACCATTCCTATAGTTGTGTCCAATAATAACACTATTTCCAGCTTGATTTAGTCCAGAACCATATAAAAATGCAACTGCTGTTTCTATAGATTTTTTAGTTACTTTTTCTAAGACTGGATATTTAAAATTTGTTTTTGGTATTTCCATTGTTCCTAAAACACCAAATCCTTTATATGTCTTTTTAGTCTTTTTAGTTGAATTGCTATTACTATCCTTTATTTGGTCTAAAGGATTTGTATCGTTATTATCAGCTACAGTAGTATTTTCATTTGCTTCACCATCTGTTACTTCTCCTTGAAAATTATCAACAAAATCTGTTGAATCTTTTGTTATCATATAATTTTGATAATAATCATATGCTAAAAAACCTAATAAACCGATAATTGCTATAATAACTATTACTAATATTACAGTTAAAACTTTACTATATTTACTTTCAAACATATATTTTACCTCCGTACAATTCTTCTTTTTATATTATAACATATCTTAATAAAAAATGAAATAGTAAAAATGTTTTAGACAATCTTTTCTCCTAATTGTTTTCCTGCAAGTAAATGAAAATGTAAATGCATTACTTCTTGACCTCCATCTTTTCCACAATTCACTATTACTCTATACCCTTTTTCTTTTACACCTTGCTCTTCTGCTATTTTATTTATAACACCATAAATCCTTCCAACAATTGCTTCATCTTCTTTCTCCAAATGTGCCAAAGAAGTAATATGTTTTTTAGGAATGACCAAAATATGAATAGGCGCTGCTGGATTTATATCCTTAAATGCTAAAATTTCGTCATCCTCATATACTTTATTAGAAGGTATTTCTCCTTTTATAATTTTACAAAATAAACAATCTGCCATTTTAATCCTCCTTTAAAATATTGAAACAGAGAAAACTTTTCTTAAATCAAACTTTTCCTCTGCTTCCTAAATTTATTCTTTTATCAAAACCGCTTTAATTCTTCTTACTCCTGATGAGCTTGATTCTTCTTTCTTAATTTTAAATTTTCCTAATTCTTTTGTGTTATTTACATGAGGGCCACCACACAATTCTTTTGATACATCTCCTATAGTATATACTGTTACTATATCTGGATATTTTTCAATAAACATACATTCTGCACCTGATTTTATAGCATCTTCTTTTTTCATTTCTTCTTTTGTTACAGGTAAACCTTCTTGAATCCATTTGTTTACTAAATCTTCTGTCTTTCTTTTTTCTTCATCTGTCATTTTATGGTCACAATTAAAATCAAATCTCATTCTATCTACTGTTATATTTGATCCTCTTTGATGTGCATTTTCTCCTATAACCTGTTTTAATGCTGCATTTAAAAGATGTGTTGCTGTATGATAAGCTATTGTTATTTCATTTTGCTCTGCTAGTCCTCCTTTAAATTTTTGTTCAGATCCTGCTCTTGATTTTTCTTGATGTGCTTTAAATAGCTCTTCAAATTCTTTCATATCTATTTCATATCCACTTTCTTTTGCCAATTCTTTTGTTACTTCTGGTGGGAAACCATATGTATCATATAGTTTAAACACAACTTTACCTGATAATTTTTTTGTGTCTTTTAGTTTATTTATTTCTTTTTGAAATTCTCTTTCTCCATTTACTAATGTTTTTACAAACTTTTCTTTTTCCTCTAATATAACACTTTTTATTATTTCTTTATTTTTAGCTAAATCTGGATACATTTCCTTTAAATTATCAACATTTATATCAATTAATGTTGATAATTCATCTAAGTTTATTTGCAATTTGTTCATATGTCTTATCATTCTTCTTATTAATCTTCTTAATACATATCCTCTATCTAAATTGCTTGGCCTTCCTCCATCTGAAACAATCATCATGCTTGAACGTAAATGTTCTGCTACAATTCTTCTGCTTTCAATACTATCTACCTTTTGAAGTTCCTCCAATTTTTTCATAATTGGAGCAAATAATTCTGTATCAAAAGGTGTTTCCTTTCCTTGTAATAACATAGTCATTCTTTCTAGACCTAATCCTGTATCTACGTTTTTTTGCTTTAATTTTGAATATCCATTTTTATCTTTGAAATATTCCATAAATACGTTATTCCAAATTTCTACATATTTACCACAATCACATGATGGTTGGCAATCATCTGAACATGCTGGCTTTCCTGTGTCATAAAACATTTCTGTATCTGGTCCACATGGTCCTTCTTCTCCTGCAATCCACCAGTTATCGTCTTTTCCATAATAATATATATGATTTTCTAAAATTCCAGCTTTTTTCCATGCATTTGATGCAATTTCGTCTCTTGGACAATCTTCATCTCCTGCAAAACAAGTTACTGATAATTTTTCTACTGGAATTCCTAATTCCTTTGTTAAAAATTCAAAGCTCATTGCTATTGATTCTTCTTTAAAATAGTCTCCTAATGACCAATTTCCAAGCATTTCAAAATATGTTAAGTGTCTATTGTCTCCAACTTCATCTATATCGTTTGTTCTAACGCATTTTTGATAATCTGTAAGTCTTGTTCCTTCTGGATGTTTTTCTCCTAATAAATATGGTACTAATGGTTGCATACCTGCTGTTGTAAATAATACTGATGGATCGTTTTCTGGTATTAATGGTGCAGATGGAATTACTGCATGTCCATGTCTTTTAAAAAATTCTAAGTATTTATTTCTAATTTCTATTGCTTTCATGTAAAAAATCTCCTTTTTATTATTTCTCTTTTATATTATGGCTCTATTCTACTACATTACACATAAAAAAGCAAGATTTCTCGTAAGCGATTATAAAAACACATATTAAAACCCCAAGAAATATCCTATATAATCTGGATAAAACTTGAGGTAACTTTTTAAGATAAAAAAATTTTTGGTTTTCACAGAGCTCAGCTCTACAAATATAAAAGTGGGCGAAACGAAAAGATGCTTTCAGCACGGGAAGTATTGCTGTAGCCGCGATAACTCGTGTAATAGTTGCTGTAGCTGTAATTACCTCCTCGACTAACGCAAGGAGCGTAGGAATCGCTATGAGTTTCTGTTGTCCATTCAAAACAATTTCCTGCCATATCAAATATATTACATTGCTTATCTACTTTACTTGTTGCTTTCAATATATTTGTTCCTGTAGTTTGTGGAGCACTTGTACTTGTTGATGATTGTCCAACAGTATATGAATATGTTGAACTATTACTTTCTGTTCCACACTTTTGTATAAACACTATTGCTGTATCCCATGCATAACTATTTATTAAATCACTTGTTACTTTTGCTTCACTTCCATACATATTTCTTGATACTTCTGATGCTTTATTTTGTGTTACATAATTCCAAACTTGTTGTTCTTTTTTACACACTAATTTTATATTATCTCCTGTATATCCTGTCCAATTTGTTTCATTATTACTATTGCTTGTTGATACTGAGGAATTATAGTCAACTACTCCTGCTTCATATCTTCCTATATAATACCCATGATTACTATTTGCACTTGTTTTAAATTTCTCTATATCTTTTGCAATAGCATTTCCACGACTACTATTATGACTTGCTGTTGTATCCTCTGTATAACTTCCAGAATATTCACTTGTTGTTATAGTTCCATCACTATTCTTTGTAAAATCATATCTTCCTAATTCTATTTCTACTGTTTCTTTATTCGCTTTTTTTATAGCATTTTCTCCAGTTCCTACTGGTATCCATACAAATTGGCTTCCTATTGTTTTTGTATATGTTGCATCTTCTATTACTATTCCTCCTGTTACTTCTGTTGCTGAATCACTTGCTATTTTAAATCCTTTTGGTATTGTTACTTGGTTTCCATATGTGTCTTCTAATGTTGTTGTATCATTAAATACTGTTCCTTTTGTTTTCAAACTTTGTATACTTCCTATTATATTTCCATTTGCATCTATTTTTTTCTTTTCTCCATTTACTGTTACTTCTAATGGGAATTCATTACTATTAGTGTATGAAATTCCTTGATTTTTTAAATTTTCCTTTAAATCTTTTAAATTCAATTTACCATCAGTCCCATAACTTCCTGCTATTGCTATTTTTAAATTTTCATCTTCTTTTGCTTGTTCTGTTTGTGTCTTTGCATCTCCTGCCTTTTTTAATATTCCATTGTCTCCTGTTAATGTCGCAATCGTTACTCCCGCAAGAATTAGCAGAACTATAATTGTTATTACCAATGCTATTAATGTAATACCTTTGTTTTCTTTTAACTTCTGTTTTTTTGCTGTTTTAATTGTTATCATAAAACATTCTCCCTTCTTTTGTTTTCTGCTTTCTTTTTTTATTTTTCTCTTTAAATTATTTCCATCTTTGTAAATAGTATTCAAACCATTTACTTTTTTGAGCAAAGATATTTTATTTTCAAGGTTCTTTTTCTATTTACAAAATAAATTTAATTTACAGTATTATTTTACAAATATTGTTGAATTAAGTCAATATATTGTCGTAATTTATTTCTGATTTTTTTATTGTGGTCAATTGAAAAAGTAAATTCTATTTGATTAAAGTACAATATAAATAAGCGTTACATTATATCTTATTGTAAGATTAAATTATAGTGATATAATTAAAGAGTAGATGTTTCTTGGGAAAGAAGGTTAATTATGGGTTTTAATGGTAAACATCTTTCTTTAGAAGATAGAAAAATTATTGAAGAAAACATCAACAAAGGATTAAGAAAATTTGAAACAGCAAAAGAACTCAATAAGAGTCAATCAACAATCGGAAAAGAAATAAAAAACAACAGAAAACGTAGATATTCACAAACAGAAGACTCACCTTGGAAATGTAAACATTATAAAGACTGTAAAGTTTGTGTCGGAAGATGTTCTGATTTTGAAGAAGTTCCATGCTTCAGAAGAAATAGGTTTATTGGTGCATGTAATGGTTGCTCTGAAATAAAAAAATGTCTAATTCACTTAATTATTTTCAAGAACTTCTTGGAGATGAAATGTATCAAAGGTTGTTTGGTTTATTATTAACAGACAGAGGCTCTGAATTTGCAAAGCCACAACTGTTTGAAGTAAATACAGAAACAGGTGAAATTAGAAGTAATATATTTTATTGTGATGCACAAATGCCAAGCTAGAAGACACATGTAGAAAATAATCATGAATTTATACGAGATATTATACTAAAGAAAAAATCTATGTCAAATTTGACGCAGGATAAGCTTGACCTAATGTTCTCACACATAGATTCCGTACCAAGAAAATCTCTTGGAGGAAAGACTTCTTATGAAGCATTTGAATTCTTCTATGGTAAAGATACTTTAGATAAATTAAATATACAAAAGATAAAAGAAGATGAGGTCACATTACAGCCTTATCTTCTTCAATTATAAAATAATCTTTTTAAATACAAACAAGAAACATCTACACTAACTACATATTGCCGCTGTTGCGAGCACAATTATACTTATCATTTACTAACCTTATAACTATTTATTTTCTTAAAGTAGCTCCTAATGTTTTTTCTAATTCAGCAACAATACCATCCATAACACTAGTAATCTCAGAATCACTTAAAGTTTTCTTTTTATCCCTAAAAATCAAACTATAAGCAACACTTTTCTTTCCAATTCCTATTTTTTCATCTCTATAAATATCAAACAATTTAATACTTTCTAATATTTTTTTAGCTTTTTTAGAAATTATTTTTTCAATTTGACCAACTTCAACATCTTCATTAACAATCATTGCTATATCTCTTTCCACAGCTGGAAATTTTGGTACTTCTACATATTTTTTATTTGACTTAGCATATCTTACAATCTTTGTAATATTAACTTCTGCTAAATAAACTCTTTTTTCGATGCCATAATTCATCAAAACTTCTGGATGTACCTCACCAATTGTCGCAATAATATCAATTCCTACTTTTAGGTTAGCACATCTTCCTGGATGATAAGAACCATTTTTAGTTTCTTTTTCTATATCATATTTACTAACTCCCGCTTCTTCTAAAACATTTTCTATTATTCCTTTTAATACATAAAAATCTATATTATCTCCATACATACCAATTGTTAAAATGTTTTCTTGTAAAGGTACTTCTCCTTTTTCTATTTCTTCGTTCATGTTTTTATAACTTCTTGAAATATCAAATAGTTTTACATTTAAATTTTTCTTATTATTGTTTCCCTCTAAAATTTGCATCATACTAGGAATTGTTGTGGGTCTCATCAATTTATATTCATCACTCAATGGATTAATTATAGTAATTGATTTATCTATTACTTCTTTGTCTATATTTGATTTTTCTAAGTCTTTTTCACTTACAAAACCATATGTATAAATTTCTGAAAATCCATTGTTTACTAGAGTTTGTTTTATTTTACTTTCTATTTTTTGTTCTTTGTTTCTTACTCCTAATGTTGTATCTGCTTTAATCAAGGTTGTCTCTAACTTATCATACCCATAAAATCTTACTACTTCTTCTGCTATGTCTGCCACACATTGCAAATCCATTCTAAAGTATGGAGCAACTACTTTATCGCCTTCTACTTTGATTTCTAACTTTTCTAATATATTAGTCATTTCCTCTTTACTTATGTTAGTTCCCAATAATTGATTAATTCTATTTACATCAAATTTTATTTCATTTATTTTTTGCTTTGTTGGGTAAATATCAATTTTTCCTTCTATTTTTTCTCCAGCACCAATTAATTCTACTAATTCTATGGCTCTGTTTATCGCTCTTAAAGCATTTTCAGAAGATAATCCCTTTTCAAATCTAGAAGAGCTCTCTGTTCTTAGTCCTACTTTTTTAGCTGTTTTTCTTATGTTACCACCATTAAATACTGCAGACTCAAATACAACTGTTGATGTATCTTTTTCTATTTCAGAGTTTAATCCACCCATTACTCCTGCAATTGCAACTGCTTTTTCTTCATCTGCAATTACTAAGTCATTACTATCAAGTTTTCTCTCTTGTTCATCTAATGTAGTTATTTTTTCCCCATCATTTGCTCTTCTTATTGTAATATGTTTCCCCTTAATTGATTCAATATCAAAAGCATGCATTGGTTGCCCCATCTCTAACATAACATAATTAGTAATATCAACAATATTATTAATACTTCTTATTCCACAAGCTTTCAATCTTCTTTGCATCCAATCTGGTGAAGGACCTATTTTAACATTTTTAACCATTCTAGCAATATAACGATAACATAAATCAGGTGCTGTAATATCTACTGTTAATCCTTCTATATTTTTCTTGTCTTCTACTTTTAACTCATCTATATTTTTTCTAGGATTTTTAAATTCTTTTCCTAATGACACAGCTGTTTCTCTTCCTAACCCCTCAATTGACAAACAATCTGGTCTATTAGGTGTAATTTCAAAATCTATAATATCTTCTTTTAATTTTAAAACATCAACAATATCTTGACCTAATTCTTTTTCTAGACTTTTATCTAAAATCATTATTCCATGTTCAATTTGTCCAGGATAATTTTCTATATCTAATCCTAATTCGCCTACAGAACACATCATACCACAAGATTCAACTCCACGTAAAAGTCCTTTTTTTATTTTTACTCCACCTGGTAATTCTGAACCATCTTTTGCAATTGGAACGATATCTCCTTCTTTTATATTATTTGCACCTGTTACAATTTGGACTTTTTCATTTCCTAAGTCTATTTGAGTTATAACAAGATGATCAGAATCTTCATGTTTTTTTATTTCAAGTATTTTTCCAACAACAACATTTTTTATATCATTTCCTTTTTGCTCAATTGTTTCCACTTTTGAACCTGTCATTGTTAAAATATCTCCTAGCTTTATACTATCAACATCAATATCACTATATTCTTTTAACCATTCAACACTTGCTTTCATTTGATTTCTTTCCTTTCTCTTTTACTTTTATCTTTCATAATTTGTATATTCTCTTTTAACTTTGCTACTTTCCCTAAAAGCATATTCTAAATTTTTAGATTCTTCTCCTATGGAAAGTCCTTCTATAAAATCATTTCTTTTTTGTCTAATTGTCTTAATATGTACATCAGCTTTATCATCTGGTATTAATTTAAATCCACCTATTGTTTCTACTGCTGTATAATTTGGATTTTTGATTATAAATTCCTTGCTTTCTTTTATTGAATATACTTTTTCCTTTTTTGGTCTTTTATTAAAAAATCCCATTATCTTAACACTCCTTATAAGAAATAAATCTTTATTTCAAATTATTTTATTAAAATTGTTTTAAAAATCTTACATCATTTTCAAATAGCAATCTCATATCATCTATTCCGAATTTTGCCATTGCAATTCTTTCTACACCAAATCCAAAGGCAAATCCTGAATATTCTTCTGGATCTATTCCACAATTTTTTAATACATTTGGATGAACCATTCCACATCCTAGTAACTCAATCCATCCTTCTTGTTTACATACTCTACAACCTTTTCCTCCACAAACAAAGCAAGATACATCTGCTTCAGCACTTGGCTCTGTAAAAGGAAAATGATGTGGTCTAAATCTTATTTTTGTATTCTCTCCTAAACACTTTTTAGCAAACATCTCTAATGTTCCTTTTAAATCTGTCATTGAAATATTTTTGTCTACTACTAAACCTTCTATTTGATGAAATACCGGAGAATGTGTAGCATCTACACTATCAGAACGATAAACTGTTCCTGGACAAATTATTTTTATTGGTGGCTTTTTATTTTCCATTACTCTTGCCTGTACTGGAGATGTTTGGCTTCTAAGCACAATATCATTTGTAATGTAAAAAGTATCTTGAATATCTCTTGCTGGATGATCTGGTGGTGTATTCAATTTATCAAAATTATAAATTGCCTTTTCTACTTCTGGGCCATCTGCAATTTCATATCCCATTCCTAAAAATATATCTTCTACTTCACTAATTATTTGTGTAATTGGATGTAATGATCCTAATTCAACCTTTTTACTTGGTTCTGTAACATCTATATTTTCTGTTTCTAATCTTTTTAATAGTTCCTCTTTTTTTAACTGTTTTTCTTTATCTTCAACTAAACAACTTAGTTCATCTCTTACTTGATTTACTAAACTTCCAATTACTGGTCTTTCTTCTGGGCTTAAAGTTCCCATTCCTCTTAATACAACTGTTAATTCACCTTTTTTACCTAAATATTTTACTTTAATTTCATTTAGTTCTTTAATATTTTCACATTTCATTATTTCTTGTTTTGAATTTTCTTTAATTTTTTCGATTTGCTCTTTCATTTAAAAATATCCTCCCTTTTAATATGGTTTATAAATGCCTGTGCTCTTGTATTTTCCATATTGATTTTTATAAGCCTTTTCTAATCGTCTATTTTTTTCTTTTCCAAAATTTTCTTTCTTGTTTCCATTTGCATCTTGTAACATTAATGTCTTTTTTCTCTTAAAATAAAGTATAATCTTTGAAAACCAAGTTTTTTTATTTTCAAAATTAAATGTAATTACATACATTCCAAATGAATTGGTCGTTACATTTACAGAAAATTTCTTTTTTGGAAAATCTTTTTTAGTTTCTTCAATATTTTTTTCTACATCTTCATAATTATAGACCTTAGAGTCTAAATAATATTCCAAGCATTTACTAGTTTCTTTCATTTTTCATCAACATCCTTTATTAAATTTTATTTTAAATTTAATTTCCATCTAAAAAGCCATTCATCCTATATATAACATAGGACGAAATGGCTTATCTTTCGTGGTACCACCTAATTTTATTAGTTTAATATCTAACCTCATTATAGTTTTAACGGTTCAACCGCTTTTTCCTACTTATCTCTTTTCAGAAAAAGACCTAAAAAGTGAAATTTCAATCTACAAAATATAAATGATTTCCAGCCTAGATCATTTTCTCTTGAATATTTTTCTAATAGATTTACTATGCTTTTTAATTGGCTCTTTTTTATCACAGTTATTATTTTAACATATTTTGTAAACTATTTCAACCTAAAAATTGTAATCTCTGCCACCTTGTTCTATTTTTTCTAAATCCTCAGCAACTTTTAGTTTTACGCATTCAGGACATTCAAGAGTTTTCTGTTCTTTTGAAATTAGTTTTTCACCAACTTCCTTTGTTTCAGGAGATGCGTAATCTTCCAAATACTCTTTTAATGTCAAAATTGCATTCGGATGGCAGAAATTATGAATTTGCTTATCTTTACAGATTTCCATAAATCTATCACCTGTTCTGCCGTTTCTGTAACAAGCTGTACAAAAACTAGGCAAATACCCAAGTTCCATAAGCCATTTAATAACTTCATCTAAAGGTCGTCTATCTGAAACATCAAATTGAGCAGAATCTTCTTTCTCCGGCATTGGTTGGAAATACCCACCAACACTTGTTTTTGAGCCACCGGAAACTTGAGAAATTCCGAGTTCCAAAAGTCGTTTTCTACACTCAGCACTTTCCCTTGTAGAAACAATCATGCCTGTGTAAGGAACTGCTATTCTAATACATGCAACGATTTTGGCAAAAATATCATCATCAATTCCGTTATCAAAAACATCAGGATCAATATCATCAGCTTTTCTAATACGAGGAACGCTAATTGTATGTGGCCCAACGCCAAATGCAGCTTCCAAGTGTTCTGCGTGCATTAATATTCCGGCAAATTCGTATCTATAAGATTCCAACCCAAATAAAACACCAAGTCCTACATCATCAATTCCAGCTTCCATAGCTCTATCCATAGCTTCTGTATGATATTTGTAATTATGTTTCGGTCCTGTCGGGTGAAGAGTTTCGTAACTCTCTTTGTTATAAGTTTCTTGGAACAAAATATACGTACCAATACCTGCATCATGTAATTTTTTATAATTTTCAACCGTAGTTGCTGCAATATTAACGTTTACACGACGAATTGAACCATTTTTATGCTTAATTGAATAAATCGTTTTAATTGAATCCAAAATATATTCAATCGGGTTATTAACAGGATCTTCGCCAGCCTCAATCGCTAATCTTTTATGTCCCATATCTTGCAAAGCCATAACTTCACGAGAAATATCTTCTTGAGACAGTTTTTTACGAGGAATATGCTTATTTTTAGCATGATAAGGGCAATACACACAACCATTAACGCAATAATTTGACAAATACAACGGTGCAAACAAAACAATCCTGTTTCCATAATAGTCTTGTTTAATTTTTTTAGCTAGTTCAAAAATTTCGTTATTTTTATCTTCTATATCACAAGCTAAAAGCACAGAAGCTTCCTTATGGGTTAAACCTTTACCCAACTTAGCTTTTTCTA
>ERZ779877.2141-NODE-2141-length-15020-cov-3.647845_pt1 | contig 15020 bp, 15 predicted proteins | sample MGYA00511556_ERZ779877 | MGnify/ENA primary metagenome ERZ779877 (study PRJEB29588, sample SAMEA2159338) | human gut metagenome | biome: human gut; feature: human-associated habitat; material: faeces | place: Denmark | collected 2008/2010 ...
CTTATTCTGTCTCGATCAGCCCCTGATAATACCGCATCATCGTCTGTGCATCAGCCGCCTGGGTTCCAGCCGATTCACAGATGATGGTGGGCTGGCTGTCGTACTTGACCAGCACCTCTGCCAACGGCGCAAAGTAGGGGCCGTAGGTGGTATCGGCAAAGGTGAGGTGGCGTTTTTCCCCGCCGTTTTCGGTGTACTCTATCTGAGAAAAATGGGAATGGAAACACTTCATGCGCTGCTCCCCTATCTCATTTTTCATGGTCAGCAAAATGTGCTCGTAGTCCTCCGCCCCGCGGATGCTGCCCAGCGTGCGGGCATTGAGGTGGCCGAAATCGATGCAGGGCAGCAGGCGGTCATCCAGCTTGCACAGCTCCATGACCTCCTCCAGCGTGCCCAGCTGGTTAAACTTGCCCATAACCTCCGGGCAGACGATGATGTGCCCCAGATGGGCCTCATCCAGCGCTGCCAGCGCCTGCTTTAAGGTCTCTCCCGCAAGGGAAAGCGCCTCCTCCCGACTGATCTTGGCACAGGAGCCGGAATGGACCACAATGCGGCGAGCGCCCATCAGGTCGGCGGCTTCGGCGGATTCCAGAATGTACTTGATGCTGTTCTGACGCTTTTCTTCCTCCACGCTGGAAAGGGAGATGTAATACGGCGCGTGCAGCGAAAGCTGGATATCCCGCGCCTCGCAGCCGGCCTTCAGCTTCAGTACACCTTCACGATTGATACGCACCCCGCGGCCGCACTGGTATTCGTAGGCATTCAGGCCCATCTTTTCCAGGTATTCCGGGATCTGCGGGGTGGATTTATAGCCCATGGCGGTAAAGCTTTCGCTGTTCCCGGCAGGCCCTATTCTTATCATTCGGCATTCCTCCTTTTGCGGCGGTGGTAAAGGCGCAGCAGCGGTTTTTCCAGCGGACGCTTGATGCGGTACAGGCCGTAGCCTTCTTCGGCGTAGGGCTCCACCAGAATGGTGACGCAGCCGCACAGGTTGCCGCACAGGATATCGGTAAAGAGCTGATCCCCGATGAGGGCGGTCTGCCGCGGGCTGACGCCAAACTCCTTCATCTTTGCCAGGGCCACCTTCTTTTTGGGCTTGGCGGCATCGGCAATGTAGCCCAGCCCCAGGCGATTGGCAAAGGGCGCGACCCGCAGCTCGTGATTATTAGAAATGACAAAAAGGCGCAGCCCGGCCGCCCGCTGGCGCTCCAGCCAGTCCATCACCTCCGGCTTTATTTCCTGGCTGTTATCACCGGTCAGAGTGTTATCCACATCCAAGAGTAGGGCACGGATGCCATGCCGGATAAAAAAATCCGTTGGGATCTCCTCGATGCGGTGGAAATCGTATTGCGGGGTCAAAAGCGGCAAGGGCTCACGCTCCTTTCGGTTGGTTCGGCTCTATTATAGCAACTTGAGTGGGGAAAAGAAAGCCCCATTTCCCGCTCTTTCCCCGATTTGTGCAAATGGAAAAGGCAGACGAGGATAAACCCATCTGCCTTTATTCCGGTTGCAATAAAGATCAAGATTACTTGTACTTGCGCTTACGAGCAGCCTCGGACTTTTTCTTGCGCTTAACGGAAGGTTTCTCATAATGCTCACGCTTGCGGACTTCCGCCAGAACGCCAGATCTAGCGCAGGAACGCTTAAACCGTCTGAGAGCACTATCCAGCGACTCGTTATCTTTTACTCTGATCTCTGCCATTTACTATTCCCTCCCTACGCCCTACGGCTGGAGTTATATCCTAATAACAGGATAACACATAGATTATACAATAAGGCATTTTACTATGTCAAGAGATTTTTATTGAACAAGGCCCTTCAATTTATTATTTTGCCACGATATTGTAGAGCTTACCCTTCACATATATTTCCTTGATGACGGTCTTGCCAGCCAAAGCAGTCTGCACATTGGCATCGGCCATTACCAGCGCCTTTACCGCTTCCTCGGTGCTGTCGGTGGGGATCATAAGGCGGGCCTTGATCTTGCCGCTGACCTGCACCGCGATCTCCACGGCGGCATCCACGCATTTAGCGGGGTCGTACTCCGGCCACTTGGCCCGTGCCAGCATTTCCCTGTTGCCCAGCACTTCGTTGATCTCCTCGGTGAGGTGGGGGGCGAAGGGATTGAGCAGGGTGATGAAGGTCATCAGCTCGCCGCGGGTGACGCTGCCCTTATCGTAAATTTCATTCAGCACGCTCATCATGGCGGCGATGGCGGTATTGCACTTGAGGCCCTCGATATCCTCGCTGACCTTTTTGATCATCCTGTGGAAGCTGCCCTCCAGCTCGGGGGAATAGCCTTCCTCGGGGGTCATCATATCGGTGAGGGCGGCCACACGCTCCAGGAAGCGCTTGCTGCCCTTGATGGAGGAGGTGTTCCAGGGGGCGGTCTTTTCAAAATCGCCGATGAACATCTCGTACATTCTCAAGGTATCAGCGCCGTACTGGGCCACCACATCGTCTGGATTTACCACATTGCCGCGGGATTTGCTCATCTTTTCGCCGTTTTCGCCCAGGATCATGCCGTGGCTGGTGCGTTTGGCATAGGGCTCCTTACAGGAAACAACACCGATATCATACAGGAACTTGTGCCAGAAACGGGAGTACAGCAGGTGCAGAGTCGTGTGCTCCATGCCGCCGTTATACCAGTCAACAGGCGACCAGTATTCGAGCGCTTCCTTGCTTGCAAGCTCCTTATCGTTGTGCGGATCCATATAGCGCAGGAAGTACCAGCTTGAGCCGGCCCACTGGGGCATCGTGTCGGTCTCGCGCTTTGCCGGTCCGCCGCAGCAGGGGCAGGTAGTGTTGACCCAATCGGTCATCTTGCTCAGGGGGCTTTCGCCGTCATCGGTAGGCTCATAGCTGTCCACCTGCGGAAGCACCAGAGGCAGCTGATCCTCGGGCAGCGGCACCCAACCGCATTTTTCGCAATTGACGAGGGGGATCGGCTCGCCCCAGTAGCGCTGACGGGAGAACACCCAGTCGCGCAGCTTGTAATTGACCTTCTCCTTGCCTATTCCCTGCTCTACAACGTATTTTTTCATTGCTGGGATAGCTTCCTTTACGGTCATTCCGTTGAGGAAGCCGGAGTTTACCATGACGGCGCTGTCGTCTTTTGCGACGAACGCCTCCTTGGTGATATCGCCGCCGGCAACGACCTCAATGATCGGCAGACCGAACTTTGTTGCAAACTCCCAGTCGCGCTGGTCATGGCCGGGAACGCCCATTACGATGCCGGTTCCGTAGCCCATGAGGACATAGTCGGAAACGAACATGGGCAGCATCTTATGCGTAACGGGGTTTTCCACCTCGATACCGTCAAGGCGGACGCCTGTTTTGTCCTTATTCAGCTCGCCGCGCTCAAAATCGGACTTTCTGGCGGCTTCCTTCTGATAAGCCTCTACCTCGTCCCAGTTTTTGATCTTGTCCTTCCACTCGTTGAGCATCGGATGCTCGGGGGAAATGACCATGTAAGTAGTACCGAACAGGGTATCGGCACGGGTGGTGTATACGGTGACCTCGCCGCCGATATTGGTCTTAAACGTGACCTCGGCACCGGTGGAGCGGCCGATCCAGTTGCGCTGCTGAATCTTTACGCGCTCGATGTAATCAACATCATCCAGATCGTCGATAAGGCGCTGAGCATATTTGGTTATGCGCAGCATCCACTGGCTTTTTTCCTTGCGGACGACTTCGCTGCCGCAGCGCTCGCAGACGCCGTCAACGACCTCTTCGTTAGCAAGGACGCACTTGCAGGAGGTGCACCAGTTGACGGGCATGGTTGCCTTGTATGCAAGGCCGTGCTTATACATCTGGAGGAATATCCACTGCGTCCACTTATAGTACTTGGGGTCGGTGGTATCGACGCAGCGATCCCAGTCAAAACCGTAGCCGAGCATTTTCAGCTGACTGGTGAAATTTGCTATATTGTTTTTGGTAACTATTGCCGGATGGATATGATTTTTGATAGCATAGTTTTCCGTCGGCAGGCCGAAAGCGTCAAAGCCTATCGGGAACAGGACATTGTAGCCCTCCATGCGTTTTTTACGGGTGACTATGTCAAGAGCGGTGAACGGTCTGGGATGGCCGACATGAAGGCCCTGACCCGAAGGGTACGGGAACTCGATCAGTCCGTAGAACTTGGGACGGGTAGTATCGCCGGTAACTGCCGCATAGGGCTTGGTCTCTTCCCAGATTGCCTGCCACTTCTTTTCAATTGCGGTGAAATCGTATTTCATTTTAAATTTAACTCCCTTATAGTTTTATATTTTTGTCCGAATGCCCCTTAGCAGGGGCCTATAAGGGATGAGAGATCGATCTCCTCGGCGTCTGACCACAGGTGCTCAAGCTTGTAAAAGTCGCGCGCTTCCTCTGTGAACACATGTGCCACGACGCAGCCGAAATCGAGAAGCACCCAGCTTCCGCTGCGATAGCCCTCGCGGCGGATGGGAGGCTCACCGGCCTCGCTCATTGCCTTGTCTATCTCGTCTGTAAGAGTTTTAATATGCGTGGAAGATGTACCTGTGCTGATGATAAAATAATCGCACAGAGATGTAAGCTTATCGGTTTTGAGGACTTTGATGTCCTTTCCCTTTTTGTCGCTGAGCGCCTTGGCGGCTATCTTAACGACTTCGTTTGGTGTCATCATTCGTTATCATCCTTACTGCCTGAATTTGTTGTGCTTGGGCTGCTTGTGTAGGTATAAACATTCGCCACGCCCATAGTGCTTGACGAGCTGTAATTCAAGAACGAGGAAACGCCGCCGGAGAGCTCGCCGGTCGTGGAGTAGAAATTGCCGTCCTTATAGGTGACGATATTCACGTTCTTGGTCGTTACCTGAGCTTCCCACGGATTGAGGCACTCATTGACCATATCGAGCCACGCGTCTATATCGCAGAAAACATAGCTTGCGCCGAACACGTTGCCGCCTGTATCACCGGGCATAGTGTAGAACTTAATGTTCTCGCTGTCAAGCTTCAGAAACTCCTTAGCGTAATACAGCATATTCTCGGCCGTGAGGCTCGTCTCCATATTATCAGACACAATGCTGATGACCTCGGTGAGGTTGGGGATGTTCTTGAGGCTTATCATCTGGCTTGCAACGGCCATAAGCAGCTCGTGCTGCATGTCGATACGCTGAATATCGCCGCCGGCATAGCCGCTTCTGAAGCGCATGAGCTGTACAAACTGCTCACCGTTAAGCTTCTGCTGGCCTTCGGGAATGTGAATGTGCAGATCCTGAGTCGGGTCGTCGTAGTTCATTCCGGGCGGAACGTTGAAGTCAACGCCGCCGATGGCGTCAACGACCTGCTCTGCCGCATCCATATTAACGAGAATGTATCCGTCAACGTCAAAGCCGAGGAAGGACTTGATAAGCTCCTCTCGCATCTTTTTGATCGGGTCGCAGCCGTAATATGAGCTGCTCTGTATGCCGGAATAATACGCGGCATAATGATATGCGGAGTTTGCCTTCTTGACCTCATGCTGAATGTTCGTGAGCGTATCACGGGGGATGCTGACAACATTGAGCGTGTGATTTACTGTGTCGAGCCGGCCGATCATAATGGTGTCGGTGTTATTGCTGACAACGTCAACGCCGGCAACAAGCAGCGTATAAACGCCGGGCTTTCTGCCGTCGACCGTGTTTGTCGGAGCTTCGCCATCATTATTTGTAATGCCGTCATCGTTGCTGTCGGGCGCAGCCATGAAATACTCAACGTAAACATAGGCCGCCGCAAGCAAGACAACAAGGCACAGCAGAATTATAAGTATTACCTTTCCTGCTTTGCCCTTCTTTTTCTGCTTCTTTCCGCCCTGAGCCTTATTGGCCGGCTGCGCAGAATGCGCGCTCGGCTTGCTCTCGGCATAGTAATCATAATCGTCGTATCTTTCGGGTGTGCGGCCGCCGTTATTTTTGCTGCTGTTATTTCTGCTGCTGTCTGTATGCTTGCCGCCCTTTTTGCCTCCGAATAGCTGCATATTATTTCCCCTTCTCTAAGTCGGCACCCCTGCCGTTATTGCTTTTGCGCGGTATGCTCTGAATACCACTTATATGCGTCGGCAGTAGCATAATACGGCTCCTGCCCATAGCTTTTTATATCTTCAAGGCTCATTTCAAGCCCCAGCGCCATCGCTTCGTCAAGATCCTCATACGCAAGCTTTCTGAGCTTGTCAACACCGTCAAAATCGCGGTTCGGCTCAATGTAGTCTGCCATGTAGATTATCTTTTCAAGAAGCGTCATATCGGGCTTGCCGGTCGTGTGCCAGCGGATAGCATCATAAACCTCGTCGCTTATATTAAACAGGTCCCGTGCAAGCGCGGCTCCCGTTTTGGCGTGCAGGAGCTTGACGTTTTCTTCCTCAGCGTTGTCGTTTATAATACCATATTTCCTGCACAATATCAATTGGTCGGATAACACAAGTTTTTTTGTAATATCGTGCAGAATTCCGGCTTCCGCAGCATTTTCGGGGTCCTCTCCCCAGCGGTTGGCAAGCGTTACTGCCTCGGCCTCGCAGCCGACGACGTGAGCAACGCGCTTCGGACTGAGCATGGCATAGGCCTTATCGCGCAGCCAGTAAAGCTCCGGCTTTGCGGCATAATCTCCGTTTTTGATTATGCGCGCATAAACGCTCTCCGGCAGGTACGACGCACCGCGCCTGTTCGGCAGCATATCGCGTATATCCGACGACGACATAGGCTTCGGCTCGTGATTGAGAAACACGCATTTTGCGCCGTACTGCCGCTTGAGGTAATCGGCATGCTCCATGATGCGCGCATCCTCGCCCTCGCTGCGGCAGAAAACGCCGAGCGTCATATTCTCAAGCAGGAAGCGGAATCTGTACCACTCCTCAAAGCTGAAGAGCATATCGCTGCCCATGACAAAGGTAAACTCCGCGCCGGGATAAAGCTGCATAAGCTGCTCAAGCGTGTCGGCCGAATAGCTTTTGCCCTCGCGCAGGATCTCGATATCCGAGACCTCGGCATTCGGGATATCGGCAAAGGCAAGCTTTGTAAGCTCCAGGCGCTCTGCCGGATCAGGACTTCCGCCGGCCAGCTCCTTGTGCGGCGGTATGCTCGCCGGGATTATAAGCATTTTATCTGGTTTCAGCCGCTCGGAAACGGCATAGGCTGCCTCAACATGGCCGCAGTGCGGCGGATTGAAGCTGCCGCCGTAAATTGCAATTCTCATTTTCTCTTATCTTTTACAAGAGCTATTTTAGGCTCTTTTTCATTACGTTTATACAATACGAATTTGCTTCCTATGGTCTGCACGGTTTCGGCCGCGCATGCCTCCGCCAGAGCGTCGGCAGCCTCGCGCGCCGTGAGCAGGCTGTTTTCCAAAACTCTGCCCTTTATAAGCTCGCGCGCTTTGAGCGCATCCTTCACCTGCGTTATCGTGTTTTCGGTTATTCCGCCCTTGCCGATCTGGATTATCGTATCCTCGGTCATGGCGAGGCCCCTGAGCTGGGCTCTCTGCTTACTTGTCAGTGCCATTTATTCTCCTAAGCTCCGTTCTGAATTTTTCGAGCGCATGCGCTCTGTGTGATATCTTGTTTTTTACCTCGCTGCCAAGCACGGCCATGCTGTCGGAATATCCGTCGGGCATGAAAACCGGATCGTAGCCGAAGCCGCCCTCGCCGTGGGGCTCTGTGAGTATCTGTCCGCGGCATTCGCCCTCGGTGCGTATTTCCGTTCCGTCGGGCAGCAGACAGCATATGCTGGACACGAATTTTGCCCTGCGGTCTGTCACGCCCTCGAGCTTCGATAAAAGATACATGTATTTTTCCTTATCGCTTGCATCGTGGCCGCCAGGGGCGTAGCGCGCGGAGTAAACGCCCGGCTCGCCGTTTAAGGCATCCACCATAAGGCCGGAATCGTCGGCAACGGTGGCCTCGCCTGTTGCGTCAAAAACAGCCTTTGCCTTGAGGTATGCGTTTTCGGCAAAGGTAGTTCCGGTTTCGTCAACCTCGAAGTTGCAGCCTGCCTCGCGCTGAGAGAGTATATCAACGTCCATGTCCGACAGTATCGCTTTCAGCTCCTTGAGCTTCTTTGCATTATTGCTTGCCAATATCAGCTTTTTCACTTAAACAGCGCCTCCACGAATTCATGAGGATTAAACGGGATAAGATCGTCTATCCCCTCACCCACGCCGACATACTTGACGGGAAGCTTAAGCTCATTGGATATTGCAAATACTATGCCGCCCTTTGCGGTTCCGTCAAGCTTTGTGAGAACTATGCCGGTGATACCGGCAGTTTCAAGGAACTGCTTTGCCTGGATAAGCCCGTTCTGTCCCGTCGTTGCGTCAAGCACCATGAGCGTTTCAACATCGGCATCTGGCAGCTCACGGCGGACAACGCGAGTTATCTTATTAAGCTCGTTCATGAGGTTTGCCTTATTGTGCAGGCGGCCGGCGGTGTCGATAATAACAACGTCCGTGCCGCGCGCTTTCGCCGCGCACAGTCCGTCATACACTACAGCTGCCGGATCGCTGCCCTCTTCGTGGCGGACGATATCCGCTCCGGAGCGCTCTGCCCACACTCCAAGCTGCTCGGCTGCTGCCGCGCGGAATGTGTCGCCTGCGCAAAGGAGCACATTCTTGCCCTCGGCCTTAAGGCTTGCCGCGAGCTTGCCGATGGTCGTAGTCTTTCCGACACCGTTTACACCGACCATGAGAATAACCGACGGCTTGGTATCAAGCTTGAGCTTTGTGTCCATATTGCCGAGCATGTCCTGCATGTAGCCGACAAATGCCTCCTTTGCGGCTTTGCCCTTGTTTATATAGCGGCGCAGCAGAATGCGCTTGTAATCCATCATTATCTGCGCCGTAGTCTCGCCGCCGACATCGGCCATTATCAGCATTTCCTCAAGCTCGTCGTAGAAATCCTCACTGTCGATATCGTAATTGCGGAATACCTCTTCAAGCTCCTCAATATTTTTTCTGGTCTTAGTGAGACCGGAGAACATTTTATCAAAAAAGCCCATTGTGTGCCTCCTCAGTCATTTTCTATTGAGCGCTGCGCCTGGTCAAGATCAAGCTCTATGACCTTCGAAACGCCCTTTTCCTGCATAGTGACGCCGTAGAGGTGGTCTGCCTCCTCCATTGTGCCGCGGCGGTGGGTTATTACTATAAACTGCGTCTTATCGCACATTCGGCGCATATATTCGGCATAGCGGATAACATTTGCCTCGTCCAGCGCGGCCTCGATCTCGTCCATAACGCAAAACGGCGTAGGACGAACCTTGAGGATGGCAAAATACAGTGCAATAGCCACAAACGCTTTCTCTCCGCCGGACAGGAGACTTATATTCGACACCGCTTTTCCGGGCGGCTGAACCTTGATCTCAATGCCGCACTCAAGCGGATCGTTTTCATCCTCAAGGATGACTGACGCCTTGCCGCCGCCGAACAGCTCAAGGAAGGTCTCACGGAAGTTTTCGTCGATGAGCTTGAACTGGCCGAGGAAAACCTCTTTCATCTCATTGGTTACGTCGTTTATTATGCCCAAAAGCTCTTTCTTGGCTTTCTCTATATCGCTGCGCTGCCCGGTCAGGAATTCGTAACGGGTATTGACACGCTCAAATTCCTCGATAGCGCCGATATTCGGCGTGCCGAGGGCGGATATCTGCCGGCGCAGGTCGCTTATTCCGCGCGACTCCTTCTGGAGGTTTTCAACCGGCTGGCGCAGCTGCTGCGCCGCCGAATGGCTAAGCTCATAATTATCCCAAAGCTTATCGAGGATCTGCTTTTCCTCAAGGTCTGACGACAGCTTTTTCTGTTCAAGCCTTGCGCAGCTGCGCTCAAGCTCAAGCAGGCGGCGGTTTGACTCCTGACTGTCCTTATCGGCCTTTGTTCTGCGGCCTTCAAGCTCAAGGCGCTTTGCGTTTATCTCCGCGATCTCGGATTTGATCTTTTCGGCCTGGCCGAGTATATCATCTCGCTGCTTCAAAACGGCATCGAGCTGCTGCTTTATCTCTTCGCATGCGCTCTGCGCTTTTTCGATCGCCGCGCGGCGCTGCTCGCTGTCGCCCGACAGGCTCTGCGACAGGACCTTGAGCTGTTCAATTGCAGCATTTGTTGCGCGCATTTCCGCCTCGCACGAGGCTTTGTCGCGCTGGATCTCGGCGCGCTCCTCCACCGCCGCGTCAAGCTCATATCTAAGTCCCGACAGGGCGTTTACCGATTTTTCAAGCTCGATCTGAGCGGCATCATACTGTCTGCCGAGGGTAAGTCTGCGCTTTTTCAGCTCCTCAAGCTCGTTTGCGCGCGAGAGTATGCCCGTTCCGCGCGCGGCGCTGCCTCCTGTCATTGAGCCGCCTGCGTTTATAAGCTGTCCGTCAAGGCTGACGATGCGAAGGCGGTTGCCGTTTGCCTTTGACATGCGCACGGCGTCTGCAAGCGTTTCGGCAATAACAGTGCGGCCGAGCAGGTTCGCAAATATGCCGTCATAGCGCTTATCAAAGCTCACAAGGTCATACGCGACCCCAACAAAACCAGGATCGTTTACCGGCGCATCCTTCATGATATTGCCGCGGACGGTGTCCACGGGAAGGAACGTTGCGCGGCCGGAATCGAGGCGTTTTAGCATCTCTATCGCGCTGCGGCCGTCGTTCTGCGTGTCGATGACTATGTTCTGCATCGCCGCACCCAGAGCGGTTTCAACCGCAAGCGCGTATTCGTTATCGGTTTTAATAAGGTTTGCGACAGGACCGTGAACTCCGCGCAGGTTGCCCCTGCCCGATTCGCGCATAACGGTCTTGACGGCTTTTGAGAAGCCCTCGTACTCTTTCTCCATCTCCGATAGCATATGAATGCGCACATCCATGCTTCGGCAATCAACGGAAAGGCGGTTTACCTTTTCTCTCAGCTGCGCGGCGGCATTTTCGCGGCTTTGCAGCTTCATGCGGCAGCCTTCTATCACGTTTGAGCTACCGGTCTCCTTTGCGGAAAGCTCCGCAATGCGCCCTGCAAGCTCATCGGCTTTGGCGCTGTTATCATCTATCTGGCTGGCAATCTCGAAAAGCCTCGCCTGTGCTCCAGCAATATCACTTTTCATGCGCTCGACCGATTCGCCGCTGCTTTTTATATTTGCGCGCAAAACAGCCGCGTGTGAATCGCAGTCGGCAGCTCTGGCCTCAGTCTGCGACAGGCGCTCGCGCGCCTTGTCGGCCTCGATGTCCTTTTCGTGCATGCGCTCGGATATGCTTCCTGCCGAGGCATACAGCGCTTCAAGGCTGCGGTGAGCCTCGTCAAGCTCCGATTTTGCCGTTTCGTAATCGGCGTTTATCACCTGTGCCTGAGTGTGCAGCTTATCGAGCGTTGCCATCCAGACGGATATTTCGCGCACTCGCAGCTCATCGCGCAGGACGAGATATTTCTTCGCCGTTTCCGACTGGCGGCGCAGCGGCTCGACCTGAAGCTCAAGTTCATCGATCTTATCATTTATGCGAAGAAGATTTTCCTCGGTTTTTTCAAGCTTGCGCTCGGACTCCTCCTTGCGGCTGCGATAGCGCGATATGCCGGCAGCTTCCTCGAAAACCTCGCGGCGATCTGAGCTTTTGTTGGAAACGATCTCGGCAATCTTACCCTGACCGATGATCGAGTATCCGTCGCGTCCGAGTCCGGTGTCCATAAGCAAGCTGTTTATATCCTTAAGGCGCACGGCCTCGCGATTTATGTAATACTCGCTTTCGCCGCTGCGGTAATAGCGGCGCGTGAGCATAAGCTCAGTGCTGTCGCAATCAAATATATGCTCGGTGTTGTCGATAACGAGCGATACCTGCGCAAAACCGAGGGCGCCGCGCTTTTCGGTTCCGCCGAAAATGACGTCCTCCATCTTTCCGCCGCGCAGAGTCTTTGAGCGCTGCTCGCCCATAACCCACAGGATAGCGTCGGATATATTCGATTTTCCCGAGCCGTTCGGCCCGACTATTGCGGTTACGTCTTTTTCAAATATGATCCTTGTTTTGTCCGGAAAGGACTTAAATCCCTGCAATTCGAGTGCTTTTAAATACAAAGGTTTTACCTCTTAAATAAGTTCATTCGTAATATTTTATAATAAAGCGCCGTCTTAATCAAGACTGACAATGCTTATTTCACCACTTTTTACACTTGCTTCATGAATTTTCAGCTCTCTGAGCGAAAGCTCGGATACGAGTGCATCCACATTGCAGCGGTGCTGCCCCGTCATCTTTGACACGTCCGAGCGGTTCACGCCCAGAACGACGCGGCTTCCGGGCTTCACCCCGGCAAGAAGCCTCCGCGCTTTTTGGAGCATTATCCGCGAATGTACAAGCTCGCCAAGCGCCGGATGATATGCGCCTGCGAGTGCGTCTCCGCCGGACAGATCCTCTGTCGGATTTAAGCCCATACGAATTATCGGAATGCCTGCCTCATTAAACAGCGGCACTATCTTTGAGCACACGCGTACAGCGTCCTCTACCGTGTGCTCCTTATATGTTCCGGCGCGCCACATGTCGCAAAGGACCGTATCGCGTACGATGACCGTCGGATATATCCTGACTCCGTTCGGCGAAAGAGCAATTATTTTCTTAGCCGTTTCAATGCAGCTTTCGTCCGTATCGCCGGGAAGGCCGGTCATCATCTGCAAAATAAGGTCAAAGCCTGCATCTTTTATGAGCCTTGAAGCGTCTGCGACCGCCGCACTGTCATGTCCGCGGCCGGATAGCTCAAGCACCCTGTCGCACATTGACTGCGCGCCAAGTTCAATAACGGTGACTCCGTATTTTTTCAGTCGCTTCAGCACAGTGCCGTCAATCGCGTCGGGCCGCGTAGACAGCCTTATGGAACTTATTGTTCCATCGGCAAGATACGGCTGCGCCGCCTCAAAAAGCTCGATCTGACGCGCTTCGGGTATGGCGGTGAAGCTGCCTCCATAAAACGCCAATTGCCGCTTTGTCCCCGATGGGGTCAAGGCGGCCGCTTCTTCTATTGCATTTTTGACGGTTTGCGCCGTGGCAGGCTCGATATGACCGGAAATTCTGCGCTGATTGCAGAAAACGCAGTCGTTCGGGCAGCCCAGATGCGGCACAAACACGGGTATTATACTGTTTCTCGCTGTCATTTATTAAGTCTTTCAAGCGCCTGACAGGCAGCTGCCTGCTCGGCTTCCTTCTTCGTTCTTCCGCTGCCGCGGCCGATGACCTCACCGTCTAAGCTGACTTCCGACAGAAATACCTTGTCGTGATCGGGACCTGACTCGCCGGCCTCATGGTATTTCAAAACCCGGTCGGGCTTGCGCTGCACAAGCTCCTGAAGCTCGGTTTTATAGTCGGACGCATGGTGCGCCTTAACGGCCTCGGGGCTGAGCACCATACGCTCAATAAAGCTTGCCGCAGGCTCGATGCCGCCGTCAAGGAAAATGGCTGCTATCACAGCCTCGGTAGCATCGGCGAGTATGGAAGCGCGCTCGCGCCCTCCGTTTTTCTCCTCGCCGTGACCCATGCGCAGATACGCTCCCAGCTCAAGCTCCTGCGCAACGCCGTAGAGGCTGTGCTCGCACACAAGCTCGGCACGAAGGCGAGTCATTTTGCCCTCCGGCAGCGTGGGCACCGTGTTATACAGGTGCTTTGCCGTTACAAAGCCGAGCACCGAATCGCCCAGAAACTCAAGACGCTCGTTGCTGGGAACTCCCTCGGCGCGGTTTTCGTTTGCATACGAGCTGTGCGTAAGGGCGTTTTTCAAAAGCATCGGGTCTTTGAACTTGTATCCTAATTTTTCTTCCAACTGCTTCAATGTATTACGCTTCTTCCGAAATCTTCATGTAATCAATATTATTTTCTATATCGCTGACGATATCAGCCTCGGCAAAGGCCTTGGCCTGGCGGATAGCGGCGAAGAATGCCTCGTCGCCGGATGAGCCGTGAGCCTTGATGACAGGCTTTGAAATACCGAGGAACGCGGTTCCGCCGACCTCATTGGGGTCGATCTTCTTTGCGATACCCTTGACATCGCCCTTTATAACAGCCGCCGCGAGTTTATTCTTCGTGCTCATCATGAACACCTCTTTAAGCTCCGTAAACAGCCACTTTGCAACGCCCTCGGCAGTTTTGAGGACAATATTGCCGGAAAATCCGTCGCTTACGACAACGTCAACGCCGCCGAGCAGCATCGTGCTGCCTTCAACATTGCCGACAAAATTAATTCTACCCTCTTCGCTTGCCTTTTTCAGAAGCTTATAAGCTTCGTGCTGGAGCTCACCGCCCTTTGTTTCCTCTGCGCCGATATTGAGGAGTCCGACACGCGGCTGAGTAAGCCCCATCATTCTGCGCGCATAGAAGCTGCCCATGTACGCAAACTGGAGCAGGTACTCGGGAGTACATTCGGCATTTGCGCCGCAGTCGATGAGCATTATGCCGTTTTCGCGGCTGGGCAGCACCGGCGCCATGGCAGCGCGGCGAACACCCTTGATGCGTTTGACGATAAGCGTAGCTCCGGTGAGCAGAGCGCCGGTCGAGCCGGCGGACACCATTGCGTCGCCCTCGCCGTTTTTGAGCATGGTAAGCGCGACGGTCATGGATGCATCCTTTTTGCGGCGCGTTGCGGTGCTCGGGTCATCCTCCATTGTAATAACGTCCCGTGCATCGACGATCTCGATATTGCTCCTGTCCTCGCCGAGATATTTTTCTATCTCTTCCTTGCGGCCGACGAGCACAAGCTCGACTCCGAGCCTGTCGCGCGCATAGACAGAGCCTTTGACTATGGCTTCGGGCGCGTTATCGCCGCCCATTGCGTCAACTATTATTTTCACAGCCGAAGACCTCCTTTTTCATAAGTTCTTCAATTATTGCCAGACTCCTTGCGGAGATCTCGGCGTTTTTATTGCGTTTGCCCTTGACTCTGTAGCCAAGCGGCGAAATTATACCAAAGTTCACGTTCATCGGCTGGAAATCACCGACGCTGCCGCCGGAGATGTACAGGCTAAGAGCGCCGATGGCGGTCTCCTGCGGAAAATCGACCGGAGCAAAGCCGAGCATACGCGATGCCGTTTCAATGCCG
>ERZ779877.2147-NODE-2147-length-14991-cov-3.872255_pt1 | contig 14991 bp, 19 predicted proteins | sample MGYA00511556_ERZ779877 | MGnify/ENA primary metagenome ERZ779877 (study PRJEB29588, sample SAMEA2159338) | human gut metagenome | biome: human gut; feature: human-associated habitat; material: faeces | place: Denmark | collected 2008/2010 ...
TGGTTGCAATCATAGATTCGGGAATCGATTATGCGAATATAGATTTTCGAAATGCGGACGGAAGCACGAGGATTCGGTATCTGTGGGATCAGTCTCTGAATCCGGCAGATGGGGAAACAGCACCGGTTGGATACAGCATCGGTGTGGAGTATACGAAAGGACAAATAGATGAAGCATTAAATGCACAAACTGTATCAGAACAGAGAAGGCTTGTGAGAAGCCAGGACATTTCCGGACACGGTACGGCAGTGGCGGGAGTAGCAGCAGGAAATGGAAGCAACAGTGGAGGACGTTATGCCGGAGTTGCCATGCAGAGTGAATTGATCGTTGTAAAACTTGGTAATCCCATACAGGAAGGATTCCCAAGAACGACAGAGCTAATGATGGGGATCGATTATATAATAAGAAAGGCACTGGAGCTTCGGATGCCTGTAGCTGTGAATATCAGTTTTGGGAATACATACGGCGGACATGACGGGACGACACTTCTGGAGCGGTATATCGATGATGTGTCCAATATATGGAAGAGTGTATTTTGCATCGGAACCGGAAATGAAGCGGCAAGTGCCGGGCATACTTCCGGTAGAATTATTTCAGAAGGAGAAGAGACAATCCAGCTTGCAATTCAGAGCAGACAGTCATCGATCAGTATCCAGATATGGAAAGAATATACGGATCAAATAGAGATTTCGATCATCAATCCATCGGGAGTGCGGGTCGGACCGGTACCGGAGATATTGGGACCACATCGCTTCCGAATTGGTCAGACAGAAATACTGCTTTATTATGGGGAACCAAGTCCTTACAGCATTTCCCAGGAAATCTATATAGATCTGCTTCCGGTAGAAAGTTATCTGACAGAAGGAATATGGAGAATTGTTCTAAGTGCCGGGAAGATTGTGACAGGACAATATGAAATGTGGCTTCCAAGCGACAATGTATTGAACCGTGGAACAGGATTCTTGTTTCCAACAGATGCTACGACGCTCACAATTCCATCTTCTTCCAGCCGTGCAATATCCGTAGGAGCATATGACGCAAGGACATTTGCATATGCGGATTTTTCGGGAAGAGGATTTACCAGACTTACAAATATGGTGAAACCGGATCTTGTGGCACCGGGAGTGGAAGTTATGACAACAACAGTGGGCGGAGGATATGCGGCATTTACAGGAACATCCTTTGCCACGCCATTTGTGACAGGAAGTGCAGCGCTTTTGATGGAATGGGGGATTGTGAGAGGAAACGATCCATATCTATATGGGGAGAAGGTGAAGGCGTATCTGAGACGTGGAGCGAAAAAAGTACCGGGATTTGACGAGTATCCGAATGAGGAAGTGGGGTATGGGGAGGACGTTATAATAAGGTTACATTGAAGAAAGTCAGTAAAATCAAGTGTTTCCGTTCATTTTCCCAACACAGAAACGAAGCACTTTTACCATGATTTTGAAGAAAATCTGCCCGGGTTGGATTCAAAATGATATGGAAAGAAAGATTTGTAGCAATGACGTAACATGAACAGTTGGTTCTGTTACAGACAACAGTTTAAACGAAAGAGAGGTCATAGGGATATGAAACTGACTTATACAAATGTAAATGGATACCTGATTCCGAATCTCACCTATAAATCCGGTGAGCAGATGGAGCAACTTGGCAAATATGGATTTCTTCGCAGAGATTATCTGAAGAACCATCGAAACTCAACGTATCAGGTGATGCTTTTACAGGATACGATTGGCGAGCATCTTCTGGAAGTGGACAAGGCAGCAAGAGAACGGGAAGAAGTAATTTTGGAGCAGTTGGAAGAAAAAGAACCACTGCCAGATAAGGAGAAAGATCAGATGGCATGGGTAAGAGCTGCCAATCAGCACAGAGCGATTGCAGAAGAGATTATCCTGAAAGAATTGATTTATGTATAAGGATTGTCAGTAACTAATCTGGCAGGTAACTGATAAAAATAGAATATTGTGAGTGAAGTAAGGCGTGAGTCATAAAATATGGCTTGCGTCTTTTTCTTTGCCTGAAAGGAAGTGATAAGTTTGAACAAGAAGTTTTTGAAGCATTATATGGAAACCAATCCAGAAGGGACAGCACAGACCTATATCTTTCTGGTGGACAATCAGGATATAGCGTTGAATATTGTGATGTCAGGTTATCAGGCACTTTGTCTGGTGCAGGAAGATGACGGATATTATTTCAGTGCAGATTCCTTTATAGAAGAAATGAGAGCTATTCAGTTTACTGGAAGCTGTCAGTGTGCCTATCATTATGTGGCTTCCTGTACGGTGAAGTGGGTAAATGATAAGTTACTGACATTTTTCAAAGACGCTGGTCTTGATGGAAAAGCAGGCTGGCAGTTGTTCAAAGAGAAGGAGTACCTTGGCAAACTGGATAATCAGAAAGAAGTTGAGAAATTACTGGAACAGTATATTCTTCGGTTTGAGCGAGATCCGAAAGAAGAACCGGAACTGAGCCGTTTTCACTTATTTGATGCAAAAGGAAATGTGAAAGGTGTCCGGGATATGGAGATTGTAGATTACCTGGTGGAGAATGTTCAGTTTTTTGTGGTGGGAATCACACCGTATTATTATGAGCATGGTGTTTTCCTGGAAGACCATGATGGGGTAAGAATGAAATACCGTATCCAGAAGCTGATCTATCGTGATCAGGTACAGAGTGGAGTGATCAAAAGAATCTATAATCTACTGATCGCACAGCCAAAAGTTCACCGAGAGGCATATGAACTAAATAAACAGCCTGTGCGGTGGATCAACTTCAAAAATGGATATTATGATCCGGTTACGGGTGAAATGCTGGAACACAATCCAGATTATCTGACAATCAATCAGATACCATTTCCCTATTATCCAGAAGATTGTGAGCAGGTGTTACAAGGTGGAGAAAATATAAAAAAGTATCTGGCATCGTCTCTTCCTAACAAAGAAGAACAGCAGACATTCTGGGAGTATTTTGGATACTGCATGACACAGGATACGCAGTTTCAGAAATTCCTTACACTGAAAGGAAATGGTGGAACCGGAAAGTCTGTGGCAGTATCGCTGATCCAGCATGTAGTTGGAATCACCAATATGTCCAGTATTTCTTTACAGGATTTAAATAAACGATTCTATGCGACTGGAATGTATGGAAAGCTGTTAAATGCCTGTGCGGATATTCCCTGCAAAGCAATGGAGAACACCGATGTATTAAAGAAAGCAGTCGGTGAGGACACACTGATTTATGAGAAAAAAGGACAGGATGCAATTCATTTCCACTCTTATGCGAAGCTGCTTTTTTCTACCAATGAAATGCCGCAGAATCTTGAGGATAAGTCAGATGCTTTTTACCGTAGACTACTGATTCTTGATATGAACCGGGTAGTAAAAAGTGGTGAAAAAGATCTGCACTTAAAGGAAAAGGTACAGGCAGAATCCGATTATGCAATTCATATGGCGATGATTGCATTGAAAAATCTGTACGAACAGGGAAAGTTCACGGAGAGCGAACACAGCAAAGAATGTGTAAGAGAAGTGCAACGGACGTCAGATAGTATCTGTGCTTTTATTGATGAGTCATTGGTGCGTGCCAAAGGAAAACGTCTGAAACGAAGTGAAGTGTTCCATATGTATGAGGAATACTGTAAAGAGAATGGCAGACAGGGGCATGGTAAATCCAACTTTTTCAGGAATATGACAGATAAAGGTTTCCTTCTGAAGCAGTACAATGGTGAGTTTTATTATCAGGATATTGCAGTTAAGGAAGAAGATTTTTGTCCTGTAGATCCAGAAGAAAGAATACCTTTTGAAGAAACAGATATAGATTATAAACAGTTACAATTAAATATGAATCAGGGAATTAAGGGCATTTAGGGCAAAATAAGCAAAAAGAAATGTTACCGGAGCAGGAGAAATAACAAAGATAGCTGCCAAAGTACATAAAATTTTGCTTTTTTTACACTGACTGCCCTTTTTCATGTATCAACGTTTTAGCTGATACAAATATAGGTTTTTCCCAAATTTGGGAGAAAGTCAAAAATAAATATTAAGAAAGTATGAGGTATGATTATGAGAATGATGAAAAACAACAATAATGAGACAGTTATGGTGATCGGGATTGATCATGGGTATGGAAACATGAAAACTGCCACCAGATGCTTTCCATCCGGTGTAGCCAGATATGACAAGGAGCCAATCTTCCAGAATAATCTTCTTGTTTACAATGGCATGTATTACCAGATCGGAGAGGAACACAAGGAGTTCTATGCAGAGAAAACGCAGGACGAGGACTATTATGTGCTGACACTGGCGGCTATCGCAAGGGAACTGGATGGGAAAGGTATGAACCGGGCAAAGGTACACATTGCAGCCGGACTTCCACTTACCTGGGTAGCTATACAGAAAGAAGATTTCCAGAAATATCTTCTCCAGAATGAATGTGTGGATTTTACATTCCGCAATAAAGAATATCATGTGGAGTTTGCAGGAGCTGATATTTACCCACAGGGATTTGCAGCAGCTTTTTACCGTTTACAGGATTTCAAAGGAATCAACATGCTTGTGGATATTGGAAACGGGACTATGAACATCATGTATATCAATAATTCCCGTCCATTAGAGAAGAAATGCTTTACAGAGAAATATGGAACGCACCAGTGTGTGCTTGCAGTCAGGGAATCTTTGTTGAAAGAACTGGGAACAGTGGTGGATGATCTGGTGATTGAGCAGGTGATCCGTACCGGGACAGCAGATATTGGTGAGAAATATCTGACAGTCATTCGTAAAGCTGCCGGAGATTATACGAAAGAAATCTTTCATAAGCTGAGAGAACGGGAATATAATCCAGAACTGATGCGTCTGTATGTGGTCGGCGGTGGCGGTTGTATGATCCAGAATTTTGGAGAATATGACAAGAGCCGGGTGACAATTGTACGGGACATCTGTGCCACAGCGAAAGGCTATGAAGCAATGAGCGTAAGGAAAATCCAGAGAAACGGAGGGATGCTTGTATGAGAAAAGAACGGAAAATCATCAACACAAATATCCGTTTGAATCTTTGTGATGAACAGGACAGGCAGGCATGGGAATATTTGCAGACGATGGACAGGGAAAAATATAAATCGTACACCAGAGCAGTTGTAGTTGCTTTAAACGATTATTTTTCCAGAGAGTACAGGAATGAAGCAGATCCGTATCTGGAAACCAGAGAAAAGGAAGATGCGTTTTTGGAAAGAGTGGAAACAGCTATCCGGGATGGAGTAAAAGAATCCGTCCCGATGGCTATAGCGAAGAATCTGATGGAAATGCTTGTACCGTTTGTAAAAGAATCGGTAGGAGAAATTAATCTGCCGGACAGAACACTAACAATGGAGAAAACGGATGAAGAGATCGCAGAAGATAATCTGGACTGGGAGAAAGAAGCTGATATGGATGCAGCACTGGATTTTGCAGACAGTTTTTAGCTGATTATAAAAGAAAAGCAGTCTGGCTTACATAAAATAAATCAGACTGCTTTAAGTGGAGCTATTCTTTTTTCTTGGGTAAGGACGTTTATCATCTGTCAGGTTTAGCAGATAATCAACGCTGGTATTATGAAATTCAGCCAGTTTAATCAGAATGTGAGTAGGGATATCGACATCACCACATTCATAATTACTGTAAATACGCTGACTGCAATTTAGGATTTCACCCATATTCTTCTGCGTAAGGTCACGATCTTCACGCAGATCCCGTATTCTCTGATACATGTGTTTCACCTCTAGCATAATAATAACTTAGCGAGATATTCACTATTGAAATATAGCGGGAAATTCGCTACACTGAATTTAAAAATGTAGGAGGGAGAAGTACAGAGTGAAAGAGAAAGTGAAAAAGGTGCTGGTGTGGATTTTTGAGTTTGTCTTATTTTGTGGATATTTCTATGTTTTATTCGTGAATCTGGTATGTGGATTTGGATATGGAGGGATAAGCAGCAGAGGACAGGCAATAAAGATTTTGTGTGCTTCGTTCTTTCTTGCAGCGGGATTGCCAGGATTGATCTGGTATCAGCATCGCAGACTTATGAAACTGGAGAATTTATTACATGACCTGCTTGAAATTTGCGACAAAATAAAATAGCAGTAACAGGAAAAAGGACTGACAGTAAAGAATAGTTTTACGAAAACAGAATAGCAGAAAAAGACAATGGCAGTGATGGCATTTCAGACATTATGAATTGGAGAAATGTTTATGACTGCTATTTTTATGTCTTTTAGCAGAAATGGAAAGAGATCCAGAAAAAGAAAGACAGAAATAACAGGGAAATATGGCAGAAAGGTGTTTGCAGATGAGAGGGGTGTACAAACAGGCAAAGAAAAGATATAGGGTGCCGGATACGGCACATGATTGTCCGATACTTCGCATCGGAGTGATGCAGGAACAGCCTGTTTCAGAAAGAGAAAATCTATCGAAATGGGAGCTTTTCTATTTCTTCCACAGTCTGTCCCTGCACCACAAAACCACTGTCATCTCAATTTTGGCTTAATAACGCAGAGGAGAATGTTGCTTACTTGGTGCTGGTTCAGTGGCGGGGAGATGACAGGCAAGTTTCGCAAAGTGGCAAGCCACTCTGCACCGGAGCCAGCCTTTGGGCTGTTCCTAAACTTGCCAGAGGGCTCCGCCCCTTGGAACCCCGGCACGTCAATGGCGTAAGTATTCCTGCGAAATGTCCACCGGACATTCCTACGGAACACTTACTGATTGACTAGGACGCTGTCCTGCACCTGTATAAGAGAGCGTTGCACTCTCTTATAAATCTCCTACCAATATGCCGCCAGAACGCTGTGGCTGTTAACAAAGAATGAAAATCAAGCAATGAAAGGAGACAAAAGCCTATGAGAAAACGAAATCATACAGTAACCATACGGATGAATAAAGAGGAATACGATTTGTTTCAGAGCAAGGTTAAAGAATCCGGAAGAACACAGCAGGAAGTTGTGATAAAAGCAATCGCAGACTTGAAGATAGCAACGGCAGAGGAAATAGAAGAACTGAAAAGACTGAACCAGATGTTTGCGGATATCCTTTGTCAGCTCCGGGGAGCTACGACAAATATCAACCAGATTGCAAGAAAACTGCATACAGATGGAGAAATCCCAAACGACAGTATGTTGTATTTCCTCAATAAAAATATTCTCAAGTATCGGAAGGAGAGTGAAAGGATATGGCAGTTAATAAGACGATTAATAAGCGGACAAATACACATGGAGCAATGAGAAATTGTATTGAATATGTTTTACGACAGGACAAGACAAGTGAGCTGCTTACTTATATAACAGGCCCGTACTGTCACAATGAAATTAATTATGATCTGGTGTACAGAACCTTTTTGGAAGAAAAGAAGATGTGGAATAAAGATACAGGGAGAATGTATGCCCACAACATTATTTCCTGGCATAAGGATGAGCAGATCACCCCGGAGCAGGCATTTGAATTTGGAAAAGAGTTTGCAGAAAATTGGTTCAGTGGATTCCAGACCTTAGTGGCTGTGCATAAGGATAAAGACCATATCCACTGCCATTTGGTTACTAATTCAGTGAGTTATGAAGATGGGAGAAAGCTGCATAACACCAGAAAAGATCTGGAACGTATGAAACAGCTTACCAATCAGATGTGCCGGGAACGAGGACTGACCGTTGCCGAAAAAGGAAAGCATTTTGATGGAAGTCAGATTGAAAAAGGGGAAGTCATTGCATGGAGCAAAGACAAATATAATCTGTTCCGTCAGCAGGTAAAGGATAGCTTTGTAGCGGACTGTGCAATGGCAGTGTTAAAAGCACTGGAAAATTGTATCAGCAAAGAAAAGTTTATAGAAAAAATGAAACAGTTTGGATGGAACGTAAACTGGACAGAGAAACGGAAGCACATCACTTTTCAGAACCAGGATGGAAAGAAAGTGCGTGACAGCAATCTGTCTAAAACATTTCATCTGGATATCAGTAAGGAGGGATTGGAGAATGAATTTAATGGAAATAGGAAAAAAGCCAGAGATTCAGCCAACAGAGACAGCAGATCAGATGAAGAACTTGCCGGATACTACCGACAAGTGGAAGCAGCTTGCGAAGGAGCAGGCGGCGTCACTGGAGCTAGTGACGGAAGAGAGAGACGAGTTACAGGTGAGAAATCAGAAGATGAACGAGTTTATCCAGAAATTTCAGGAAAGGACACACAAGCTGAAAATGGAAAAACAGAAGCTATTCTTCGAGAATCACGAAATGCAAGACGAAATTCGGAAATTAAACGACGAAATTCATCGTTTGACAACCGAACTGTCCGAAACGCAGAAGCTGAATCAATCGCTTCAGAAGAACAACGACGATTTGAGGAACAGAAACGGCTTGAAGAGCAGGAGCGAGCAAGAGCAGCTCGAAGAAGAAATAAAAGACGTTCGGGACCAGAACTCTAAATTGCAGATACAGGTTAATAAATCATCTGTTGAAGCAGTAGATGAAGCACAGAAGAAACAAAAAGAAGCAGAGAAAAAGATAGAGCAGGCAGAATCCAAAGCCCGTAACGAAAAGAAACGTGCTGAGCTGGAAATTCGTAAAGCGAAAAAAGAAGTAAAGGACAGAACGGAAAGCATGAAGTCTATAGAATATTTCTGGGGAATGGGATACATTACGGTAATCCTGTTTGTAATTATACAGAACGGTGCTTTTCAGAATGATTTCATAGATTTTTTCAGGACTCCATTCATGTGGTATTTTCAATTTTGTGAATGGTTGGCACATCCAACCTATGATAACGGATTTAACCAGAAAATAGCATATACAGGTGGGGAAGTATGGGTTATCAGGATTCTGGCAATCGTAGCTGTGCTTTTCATAATGGGAATCATAATGGTGATAATTATGGAAACAATAAAACAATACAAAAAAATGTGGAACGAAATTTCACAAATGTTTTTGATTGGAAGCCTTTCAGGGATAGCAGTGCTTGGGGATGTAACTAGAAAATATCTGCCGGTGAATTTGATTTTGCTATTTATACTCATTAATATGGGTATCATGCTACTCAGAATATATCTTCGGAAGAAGTTTGATTATATGTAATTTGTTATTTTAATGACCAGTGGGTGGTACCTGACAAATGATAAAGCTGTTATTATGATTGCACACCGCCTAAAAACAGTACAGAAAGCTGAACGGATTTTCGCTCTGGAGAATGGAAAACCGCACAGCAGGGAATACATGAAGAACTTGTGAGACAGGATGGGATTTATCGTCATTTTATTGTTGAAAGAAGAGAGGCAACAAAATGGAGAGTTTAGGAGTCTAAATGTCTGGTGCGGCGATATTCCAAAGGTGATACACCAAAATGCTTTTTAAACACAGAGGCGAATTTGCTCTGATTCAGATATCCGACCTGTGCTGCAATCTCAGCTACAGACAGTCGTGTTGAGGCAAGCAGTTCGCCTGCTTTATTCATACGCATTTCACGCAGATAGACAGAAATATTCTGTCCGTAAACACCGCGAAAATAATTTTTTAGACTGGTTTCGCTGATAGAAAAATATTCAGCCAATTCCCACGCAGGATGATGCAGCCTTAGGTCTGAGGTGATGATATTTTCGACCTTTTTAGCAATATTAACCTGAGATTCAGTAAAGAAAGTGCAGGCCTGAGACTTAGGGATAGCCTCCAAATTTTGTAGTACTGAGAATAAAGCGAGCGTATATATTTTCATTTGAATGACTGCAAAAGAGGCCGGAAAATCATATAATTCCCATAGTTTTTTGAGAATTTCCTCAGTTTCGTGGGTCGCTGTCGATATATAAGTGCTTCCATGAGGACAAAACATCTTTGAGATTTTTCTGAAATCAATGCTAAATTCATTTTGTACCCATGTATTTTCTAAAGTAAATGTATCTATATCAATAAAGAATTCAAGCCCCTCATAGATGCGCTTTGGATAAACATATTCTTTTTGGGCGAAGCATTCTGTGAGAGAAAGTTCTCTGTCTTTGATGTAGACAAAATTTTTGTTGTTCAGGATCATTTCACAACGACCTGTCACACAATAGTTAAGAAGCAATGGACCTTTTGTAATGGAGCTGTCTGATCGAAGGTCGGGAGCCGTCCAGGTTGGAGAATTTATAAAAATATATGCCAGAGACAGACCGGGAAAAAGTGAAAAAAAGGTCATCGAACCTTTACCTTCCTTCGTATTTAATATAAGCTCCATACTATATTCAGCCTGTTTTATGGATATACCTGGTATTTTGATACATTTTTTGATCACGTCGTTAATTTTCATAGAAGATCTCCCTGATATAAGTACTTTTGCCCTGTAACAGATAATATTATAGGATTTGAAGAGAGCAGAGTCAACAATAAAACCCAATGCTGTTTGGAGCTAAAATGATATTTGGTTGTAGAGATATAACAAAACATATGGTATTTTATGGAGTAGTTAGATAGAGCTAATTATACAAGGGAGGTATTCTGTATGAATAACAAATTACAGGCGAAGGACCTGATTAATCTGGGACTTTTCACAGTCCTTTATTTTGTACTCGGATGTTGTGTGGCAATTCCGATTGGCTTTGTTCCGATATTTCTTCCGATTCTTGGTGCATTGTGGACACTGATCACAGGAATTCCATTTATGTTATTCCTGACAAGGGTAAAGAAGTTTGGTATGGTAACGCTGATGGCAATTCTGAGTGGCCTTTTGATGGGACTTACCGGAATGGGATATTGGGGTGTACCTTTGGGGCTTATCTTTGGGCTGCTGGGAGATTTGATTCTGAAATTTGGCAATTATAAAAGTGCTAAAAGGAGCCTGATTGGATATGCAGTATTCAGTCTCTGGATGGTTGGTACATATATTCCAATGTACTTCATGGTAGAAGATTCAAGAGCCAGCTTCGCAGCCAGTTTTGGTAAAGAGTATGCAGATAAAGTAATGGCTGTCATGCCTATGTGGAGCATTGTTCTTGTGATTGCAGGTATCTTTATCTGCGCAATCATTGGAGGAATGATTGGAAAAGCGTTGCTCAAAAAACACTTTGTAAAAGCAGGAATCGTGTAATGGATGAGATATTATCTGCTACTGTTGACAGCAGAAATGGAATTGTTTTAGATCCTAGAACAAAATTGTTTATGCTTATAACGATTACAACATTGATGTTCAGTACCAGCAATGATGGAATCATGAATATAGTGAAACCAATACTAAGCCTTATACCATTTGCATTGATTTTGTCAGAGCACAAATTCAAAACAGCCGGTAAATATGCAGTTCTCTATGCGGTATGCTTTGTACTGGAGCGGCTGGCATTGAATGTTTGGAGTGGTATGATTTCTTTTCTGATATTGGCAGCAACATCAATTATGACGCGTTTTGCACCGGGAATTATGACAGGCGCATATCTGATTTCTTCTACATCTGTAAGTGAGTTTATCAGTGCAATGGAGCGGATGCATGTCACAGAAAAAATCATAATACCGTTGTCAGTTATTTTCCGTTTCTTTCCTACAATCAAGGAAGAATATCAGGCAATCCGGGATGCAATGAAAATGAGAAATATCCGTTTTGGTGGTAAAAATCCATTCCTTATGATTGAATACCGGCTGATACCATTGATGGTATCCGTAATAAAAATTGGTGATGAGCTGTCTGCAGCAGCTCTAACAAGGGGACTTGGTGCACCGGTCAGAAGAACCAATGTCTGCGAGATTGGCTTTCATGTACAGGATTTTAGTGCCATTGTTGTTTGCTTTGCATGCTTTATATTGTTCTTTTTGCATCAGTATATTGTTTTTTGAGGTAGTACATTATGATAAAAATAGATCATGCAACATAGCTGCTCTTGTTGCAGATTTATAATCTAAATTTAACTTTTTACAAATACAATAACAGTGGTATGCTGCTGTATAGCAATGTTCAAAACAGGTTGTTTCGTAATGCTGTTTGAAATTTTTCATTTGTTGAACTGTATCATTTGTTATTAAAGGATATATAATATCTTGAAATTCTTTATTTTGACTTATTATATCTTTCTTATATTGTTCCATAAAAACCTCTTTTAATTATGTACTTCTTTTAAATTATAGCACAAACAAAACATAGATTGCAACATTTTGTAAATTTAATTTATAGGTTTAATGCCTCATGTCATCTTATGCAAAGAACCAAAACTGAGATTTATTATTTAGAAATATTAAAAACTAGTTTGTTAATAATATTTCTAAAATTTGAACTGCATTAGTAGCAGCACCTTTTCTTAGATTATCAGCTACTACCCACATATTTAAGCCATAAGGAACACTAAAATCTCTTCTAATTCTACCAACAAAAACTTCATTATTACCATTTGCTTTAGAAGCAATAGGGTATTGTTCTTTTTCTATATTATCTACTAGAATAATCCCAGGAGAATTTTGTAACAACATTCTAACATCATATAAATCAAAATCTTTTTCAAATTCAACATTAATAGATTCACTATGGCAATTAACAACAGGAACCCTTACTGCTGTTGCTGTAATTGGTAAATCAGGCTTTTGCAAAATTTTTCTTGTTTCATTTATCATTTTATGTTCTTCTTTTGTATATCCATCGTCCATAAAAATATCAATATGAGGGATACAGTTATTGTGAATAGAATATGGAAATTTTTTTAAAGAATCCCCATAAGATTTATTTTCTAAATCTTCTATGCCTAAACGACCACTTCCAGAAACAGCTTGATATGTTGAGTAGACAATTCTCTTAATATGATATTTATTATCTAAAAATTTTAAAGGAATAACAGCTTGAATAGTAGAGCAATTTGGATTAGCAATAATTCCTGTGTTATTAAAAATTTCTTTAGGGTTTATCTCTGGAACAACTAAAGGAACTTCTGGATCCATTCTAAATATACTACTATTATCAATAACAGTACATCCACTTTTAACAGCTATTGGAATATATTTTTTAGAAACTTCACCACCAGCACAAAATATAGCATAATCAAAAGATTGTTTAAAAGAGTTTTCAGTTAATTCACAAAGAATATAATCTTCACCTAAAAAATTAATTTTTGTACCAGCAGATTTCTTAGAAGAAAATAATGTATAAGTTACATTAGAAAAATTTTTTTCTTCTAAAACTTTTAATACAGTTCTACCAACTAAACCACTACTGCCAACAATTGCAACTTTATATTTTCCACGCATATAAAATACCTCCGTTTATTTTATCTATATAAACATATGCAATAAAAATGAAAAAAGTTATTTTTTATTTTAAACGTAACGAAAAAATAAATAAATTTGAATGAAAATATTGCATTAATTTGTCAACAATAGTATAATATAAAAAGTGGCATAATAATATTATAAAAAGATCTTAAAAAAGAGAGGGAAAAAAATGGATTATTTATATATACTAAGAGAAGCTTTGGTCTGGATTATAACAATATTTTGGTTATATCAATTATTAGTAAGTTTATGTTCTTTAGTAAAAATAAAAGATAAACCTTTAAAAGTAAAGAAAGACCATAGATTTATGGCAATCATACCAGCACACAACGAAGAAGCTGTTGTTGGAAATTTAATTGAAAGTTTAAAAAAGCAAAATTATAATAAAGATTTATATGACATTTATGTAATTGCAGATAACTGCACAGATAACACTGCAAAAGTAGCAAAAGAAGCAGGGGCAATTGTATATAAAAGATTTGACGAAACAAAAAAGACAAAAGGGTATGCCTTAAATTGGTTTTTACAACAAAAAATAGAAGAAAATGCTCCATATGATGCATTTTTTGTATTTGACGCAGACAATATAGTGCACCCAGATTTTATTAAAAATATGAACAAAAAATTGTGTCAAGGTGAAGATGTTGTTCAAGGATATAGAGATATAAAAAATCCAACAGATAGCTGGATTACAGCAGGATATGCTATTTTCTATTGGACAATGCACAGATTTTATCATTTAGCAAGATATAATTTAGGATTATCACCATTACTAAACGGAACAGGATTTATGGTAAGATTTGATGTAGTAAAACCTCAAGGATGGGATACAAAAACATTAACAGAAGATATAGAATTTTCATTAAAAAGAATAATAAAAGGCAAAAAATTAGGATGGGCAACAGATGCAATATGTTATGATGAACAACCAGTAGGATTTGTTCAAAGTTGGTCACAAAGAAGTAGATGGACAGTAGGCCATATTCAATGTATTCATGAATATACAAAGAAATTAGCTATAGCGGCAAAAGAAAACAAAACAATGATGAATTTTGATGGATTACTATATATAGTAGGAAGTATACCAATGTTTATTCTTACATTGTTGTTACTAGCAACTAACTTTTTAATGTATGCAGGTGATGGAATGACACAAGCAGAATTAATGATGAATATGCTTAGATATTTAGTTCCAACATTTTTATTACCAATTGCAACAGGAGTTATTGCAATGTATTTAGATAAAAGACCTATTAAACCAATGCTAAAAGGTTTAGCATGCTATCCATTATTTATGGGATCATGGTTGCTAATCAACTTTAAATGTTTATTCAAAAGAGAGACAACATGGGAAAAGATTAATCATGTTAGAAATATAAAAATAGCAGATGATGGTTTACAAGAAGGATTACAAGAGGAAAGAAATTAAAAATATAAACACAAAGAAAGTTGACTTTTAAGCCAACTTTCTTTAATATTTACAAAAAGGAGAAGAAAATGATAAAAGAATTATTAAAAAAAGAAAATTTATTACATATAGCAATAATTTTATTAGGAACAATATTAATTCTAATACCAGCTTTTCATAGTAATATATGGTTTGATGAATCATACAGTGTAGCAATATCAAATCATTCTTTTAGTGAAATATGGACAATAGGCGGAAATGATGTACACCCTATTCTTTATTATTGGATGCTTAAAATAATAAAATTTATTGGCCTTAATTGGTTTTAAACCTTTTTCAAAAATAATACATTCATCGTTAT
>ERZ779877.2149-NODE-2149-length-14982-cov-2.349099_pt1 | contig 14982 bp, 13 predicted proteins | sample MGYA00511556_ERZ779877 | MGnify/ENA primary metagenome ERZ779877 (study PRJEB29588, sample SAMEA2159338) | human gut metagenome | biome: human gut; feature: human-associated habitat; material: faeces | place: Denmark | collected 2008/2010 ...
TGCCTTATCCAAATCTTTAGAATTTAATAGATTTGACATATAGAAATAGTCATACATTTCTTCTGATAAGTTAATACTAATAGGAACTTTAAAGCTAAATGTCTCTGATACAATTTGATTAATGGTTTGTTCAAGATTTGTATAAATCTTTATTCCAAAAGCATCAACTTTTAATTCTTCTTTGTTCCTTGTAATTTTTGCATATTTAATTATATTTTTATCAACATATATTTATTGTTTTATAAAAGCATTGGTTAAAAAAGATTTAGCTTGGGAAGAAATTAAACATGAAAAAACACAGATTGATTAATTCTGTGTTTTTATATTTTAAAGTTTTTGCTTTCATATCTTTATTTAATACTTTCCCTGTATCATCTAATAATTCAGGAGTAAGTGATTTATAACTAAACTTAACATCTTGTAATTGTGTTTTTCCAAAGTATTCAATCTTTACTAAGTTTTTGAATTCTTCCCAACGTCCTGTATGTCTAATAACTCCTGGACAATCTTTACCACTAAAATGGTTATGTTGTTTGATTCTATCAAAACTTAAATCAAATTGTAATAATAATTCAGCAACTAGTTTTGCTAACTTTCTTAATGTAACATTGTAATCAGCTCCAGCATTGATACAAGATTCTATACCAATACCATTTCTGTTTCCTCCACCAATACTCCATGCTTTAAATGTATTATTGTAATATGTATCGCCATATTCATGTGATCCATCCCCAGCATGATAAGCTACTTCGTCAAGTGGTAAACTTTGATATATTCCATCTTCACCAACTGTAAAATGCCATGAAATATATGTATTATCAGCTTTATTATTAGCCTGTACTTGATTTAGAGCAAAGCTTTGGGCTGTATGTGTTGGTGATCCTCCAGCAGTGTCATGAATTACAACATATTCTGTTGATTTTTTCTTTATATTTGTACGTACACGTCCATATGTATATTCAAGCATATATTCTTTGTTAATCTCAGCATCACCAGGGAAGTAGAATGGTAAATATCCCCAGTTTGTCTCGTAATACGCAGCACTCTTATATTTATAAACTTTGACATTATCATAATATAATACTTTGATGAAATCTTCTATTTTTTCTTCTGTAGAATTGTATCTTTTATTCCATACTAAGTAATCTACAGTTTTTGTGATTTCTTCTCCACGACATGTCATTGTAGCTTTCAATACTTGAGCATCACCTAAAATAGGATCTTGAGCGATGTTAGCAAATTTTAAGTTTTCGCCTTTACTATCGGCCCATTTAATTGTTACATCATAATCAGAACATATTTCTGGCAATGATGGGTCATCATAATAAAGAATGCTATTTTTAGGGAATGATTCAAAAAGCCATTCCAATGTTTTTTGTGCTTTATATTCTATTGATTGCCCTTCAACTAAAACCTTAGCCTCTACAAATCTAGATGTTTTTGGTGTTGTTGTTCTTATGTTAAGTGTTAAAGTAACTTCTTCATCATGGAAAGGTCTATTATATTCTCCAGTTGCTGATAAGTATTCAGGTTTATCGCTTTCCTTAACTAATATTCTACTTGAACCATAATCTTCAAACTTAAAACTAAAGATTTGTGCAGTATTGATTACTTTAGGAATAGAATCATAAAATTTCTTTAATAAAACATCGATGTAAGTTCCAACAATAATAATAGAGAAATCTTTTGAAACTGTGTGGTCTCCTAGTTTAAATACTAGTTTACCTTTAGTTTCAACGTCTAATTCTTCTCTAGTTATTACACCTTCTGCAGTTACATTTTTATCTAATTCATATGAAACTTGATAATCTTCATATTCTGTTGGTAGATTTTCATAAACATCTTTTCCAATTTCTTTGATGAAACTTTCCATTTTTGATAAAATTAAAGAATCATCAACTTTTTTCTCAACATTTATTTCAATTTCTTTTGATATTTTAGATCCATCTTTTGCAGTAAATTTAATTTTACCTAAGCCTTCTTTAAGTGCTTTAACTTTATTATTCTCTACAGCTAAAATATCTAAAGTAATAACTTCAATTTCAACATCTTTATTTGTTGCATTCTCAGGAAGAACAGTTATTGTGATTTCTTGTTCTTCTCCAGTAAACATTGAGTTAACAGTACTTACTTCAATACTAGAAACTAAAATTGTTTCGCTTTTCTTTTCTTCAATGGTTACGGTATATTCTTTTTTTACATTAGATCCATCTAATGCTTTTACCGTTATTATTACTGTTCCTTCTTTTAAGGCAACAAGTTCATTTCCATTTGCTTTACAAATAGTCTCATCACTTACTTCTATTGAATATTTTTTGTTTGAAGCATCTTCTGGTAGTATAGAAATATCCAAATTTTGCTTTTCAGAAACTAACATTTTTTCCTTTCCTTTAATATTAATTTCCGTAACCATAACACTTTGAGGAGTATTTGGTTTACATGAAATTAGTACTAATGAAAGCATTAATAAAAATACGCTTAAAATTTTCTTCATAAATGTTTTCTCCTTTACTCTAATTTCAATAATTTTGATTTATAATTAAATGTTAGTGGTTCTTTTGTTCCATATAATATTATATCTAATTCTTCTTTAGTTAAATCTTCTATTTTTTTATTTAAATCGATATTATAATGTTTTGCTACAGTATCTAATTCTGTATACATAATACTTGATTCTTCATCTAGGTTTATTGGTTTGATTGCTCCTTCTAATATTGATTTGTTTTTATCTGGTATTACTAAGTCAACATCTATTTTGTATTTTACTCCTAAGCCTTTACAATCAGGACAAGCCCCATAAGGAGCATTGAAAGAGAATATTCTTGGTTCTAATTCTTCTAAAGAATAATTACAGTATGGGCAAGCATATTCTTCTGATAAAACTATTGGTTCTCCTCCTATTACATCTATAATTACTTTACCCTTGGCTAAATTAGCAGATGTTTCTAATGATGAATATAATCTACTTCTTATTCCTTCTTTTATTATTAATCTATCTATTATTACGTCTATATTGTGCTTTTTAGTTTTTGACAATTCTATTTGATCATTCAAATCAAAGGCATCTCCATCTATTTTTACTCTTGTATATCCACTTTTTCTCAAGTCATCTATTCTATCTTTGTGAGTACCTTTTTCTCCTCTTACTATTGGGGATATAACCATTATTTTAGTATTTTCTTCTAGATCTAATACTTTATTTACCATTTCCTCAAGAGTTGCTTTCAGCTCTTCTCTTTCCATCGGAATTTCTATTTTCAGAAATCCTGCACTGTTATAAAATCTGTCCAGATGATCTTCAATTGCAAAAATCTTATGATTCCTTGCATATGATTTCTTCGTATTTGTTTGATTGATACCATTTATACAACTCGGCCGCACGAGCCACCAGCCACGGATGAGAGTCTGCATTCAATGACAAGAATTTGATAAGACCCTCCGCCACGCCATTGAACATCGCATCAAATTCACAAGCCTGCTTGATGAACGAATCCACCCGCATGTCGGCATAGTATTTGATCGGTACACCAGCCATTTTCATCAGCACCTTCAGAGCAGCATTGATGTCTTGACAAGCCAACAGCCCGATTCTGTCTGCCGTAAAGTCCGATATTCTGTACCATTGCAGGAGCTTGGTCCGCACCAATGTGATCCATTGTTCCCCGCCCGGAATTGTATTCATAATAGGCAGATACAACGATTCCAAAAACATATGATAGGGCTTATGTCCGCATATCTGATGTCCGATCTCATGCCCAAGCAAAAAACGGATCTCGTCCTCCTCCAGCAAATCGACAGCACCGCTCAGAGCTGTGATATGGGGTGACCTGGCTCCTTCGGTTGTGGCCGCTATGTCGTAATGCCACATCAGGGACATTTCCGGCTTAGGGCTGTTGTCGAGTATCTGGCATGTTTCGGTCAAGAGGAGGTCCAGCTCGGGCAACGACTCTTTTGTCACTTTCAACCCGTCGCCGGCATACTCTATTGCAATGTACTTCTCCCGAAGATGACACACCACATTCAACATGAAGGCTTTAAAGCCTGGAATGGCATCAAGAACCTTCTTGGCGGCAACGTCATCGTCATGCAAGATCGAAAGCACGTCCAGTCCCCTTATCGCTTTCCTACCCATAACGCATCATTCAAAAGGAGGCAAGCCACATCGGTTGCAAATTTTCGCATTCCGGGCCACGATCTTTCCGCAATTGTGACAAGGCACTCCTGCATAATCTTCCAACACCTTATCATATTCTCCCGACTCTATCCACTTCAACAGCTGTCCGGCACGGAAAACAGTCCAAGGATGAGTGCTCGAAGCGATGGAGATGGTGCGGATGGCCGTGTCGGCAATGCCGCTCGACATCTTCTCAAACTCTTCCGCCTGTTTCAGGAAGGCGGTGTTGTCTATCTTGTCGAAATACTTGATCGGCATTCCGGCCATCTTCACAATAGCCTTGATCGCCTCATCTTTGTTCTGACAAGCCAAAAGTCCGGCACGGTCGGCCGTGAACTCAGACATGCGGTTCCAATACAGCAAGGCATAATGGATAGGAGTCAGCAATGTCTCTCCCAAGGGAATAAACCCTACCATGTTGGAAAAGACTTCCGCCATCATGTGATACAACACATGGCCGCTCTTCACGTGCCCCATCTCATGTCCGACCACAAAGCGCAGTTGCGGATCGGACAGCAGATCCACAGCTCCTGAATATAGCACCATCAGCGTGTTTTCCTTGGTGCCTGTCGTATATCCGTTCACGGCATAGCCCCATTCAGTATAGACTTCCGGAAGTTCTTCCACATCCAAAGTCTCGCCTACGTCCTTGACCAATTTGTAGAGTTCCGGACAAGACTCTCTGGTCACATGGAAATTGCTACCCTGAAGGTCTACCAAATGCCACTTCACATAAGCCCAATTCAACATAAAGTTGACCACCTTGTCAAAACCGGGCAACGACCTCAATTTGCTTAAGGCCGCTTTGTCAAAACTATGTTCATACACCTCCGGAGAGATGTCCACCAATTTCTTCAGTTCCATATCCAACAAACTTAAAAGATTAATAATAAAATAACGATTATCACCCCAATAAGGAGATAATCTTCCTTATATTGAGTATATTTTTCGGGCAGGAATGCGTCAAGCAAAGACGCTTTTTTCTGCTCTTTTCCTGCTCGTTCAGCATCATCCTGCTTGTTTTTCGAGGCATCTGAATCTTGCTTGCACTCGCGCAACGCCCTCACTTCTTCCGTCAACTGCTCTACTTTTGCTTTGAGCATAAGGATCAGTTGTTCCAATTCTTCCGGTTTCCGCTTTTCTTCCTTGGATTCCAATGCTTCCTCTTCCGGTTCTGTTGTCACATTCTTCTTAGGGTCAGGCTCTTCCGGTTCTTCCTGACGCACAGGAGGATCCGGTTTCCTCGGTTCGTCGCTTTCCACACTATCGATCACGGGGAAATGTCCTTGCAACACCTGTCCTTGCATATCCAGTATACAGCGCACGGCCGACGGCTGCAAATTCTGCTCACGCATAGCTATCCGAACATTCGCAACTCCGGCCAACATCAGAAAAACCAATGTGTTGCGGGCGTGATCTATCTGTATGTCACCCGTCTCCGACAAATCTGCCAGCCGTCTGAACAACGCAGGCAAATCGAACCTGACCCCATTGACATCCGGATCGTAAGTAAACAGGGAAGTGGCAAAGTCTCTCCATTCCACATAATGATCCCTGACAGACACTGCCATTCGATCCAATTGGGCAATGCCCGCCTCATCGGTCGCTATCAGCAAGAGATTAAAAGGTATGTTTCTTCCTACCTCGTCCACCTCCATGCTTGGTATATCCCGCATGGCCAGGCATGTGCTTCCGTCTGACAAGATGCGGTACATCGCCACATAGCCTCCATGGGAAAACATCGCGTCGCATTCATCCGGAAAGCCCATGCTGTCTCCACGAGTGACAAGGCGGATCTGCTCCAGCTTCTCCTGCCGCTCGATCTTAGGCAAGTCCTCGGGTCTTTGTCTTTCCTTCATCACAGGGAGCAAAGGCAAATAGTAGCTTGGGCGGTCACAACGTTCGCTGCTGCCAAGATACATGTCCTTATATCCCCCACACGAATAAAATCCATATACACGTATCATAGTTGTACTTTTTTAAAACTACATTCATTCAGGATGCGGATCCCCTCACCGCTTTTCTTGATCAGGTTCAAATCATACATCCTTTCTACAATGGCACTCATCTGCTGAAGCGAAATTCCACCGAAAACATTTCTCAATGTCTTCCACAAGCCGATGGTGACAAAATTGAGAAAACCGTTCAAGGTACGGTGATTTTCCTCTTGCTGTATTTGCAAGTCTATCAGCTTGGAGAGCATGAAATCAAGGATGTGGAACGCCAGCTGCTCGCAGTTGTGAGGTTTATACGCCTTGGTCAGCACCTTAAACCACGAATTGGGACGGACGATGTCGGTGTTCGGAATCAACACAACGGATGGGTCGTCCAGAATCTCACCGACAGCAGGATCCATTTCCGTGCCATCCGACAGTCTGACCCGTCCGTTGTCCAGCACCGCACAAGAAGACTGACACTCCTTCTTGAAAAACAACCATTGTCGTTTCGTCCAACGGAAGCGGTAAGCTTCCCTATGTTCCTGAAAGACGACCGTCCCGATGGTCTGAATGGGAATGATCTCGACCTGCACACGCTTATACTTGGACAGCGCGGTCAAGGTGGTCTTATAATCCTCCTGCACATACCGGGTGACGGTGTCCAACTGATTTTCCTTGGCCCACTTCTCACACTTGATGGGAGCGAATATCACCAGCTTGGCATTGTTTCCGTCGTTGTCATCGATTTGAGTCAGACATGTGTGGATCGAATCGATGCAATTATACTTGTGGTTGACTACCGAATCCACCAGATCGTTCCGCAGCGACTCCATCATGAAGGGAGTGTCGATGGCCACGATAAACACATCGTATGACTTCACCAGTTCGATGATCCCCTCCTGCTCCTGCTTTCCACCATCGAAAAACTCGCCGTTGACATCGGTGAACACAATGGTCATGGTTTCGTTTTTCTGAGGAATGGACAGTTCCAGTCTATAGTCCCATTGGGTGTTTGTCTTGCCGGAGTTCACCAGGATCGTCTTTCCCACATGGTCCTGCAGAAGCCGCTTGACATCCTCCAATTTGGACTGAATGGATGCCTGTTCCACCCCCTCCTTCTTCACAAGCACGGTCTTGTCCTTGGCCGTGAGCAGACAACTGACCGGTCCCGTGACAAAGGAATCCATGATGGCGGCCAGCGCCGAGCTTTTCCCGACCCGCTGTCCGCCCATCATCAATACTTTAAGCTCCTTGCCCATATTCTATTTGGCCTGATTGCCACAAACGAATCCTGCGATAAATCCAACGATAAAGCCCACGGCGAAGCCGCCCCAAGGAATCCACTTCTTCGTGTTTTTTCCCCGTCTGTTTGTCAACATAGACCTGACCAAAGCCAGCATCCGTTTGGAGTCGTCCTGCGGAAAGACTTCTTCCAAAGAAACGCCAGTTACCTTCATCGCCTGCAGACCTTGTTCCTCCACGGCCAACTTCAGGTTCAGTCCGTCCGGAACGACGATCCAAGCAGCGTTGTCCTGCCCCGGATCGATCTCACACTCGCCATGCAGGGTCTGAATGACAGCCGAAGAGGACGCTGCCGCCTTCCGCACCCAATCGTTCAACATCTCCAGATGGAAGCAAAGTCCGTTCTTTTCAGAATCGTATTCAAACAGACTTGAGAGCTTCCGTTCCGTTGTCGTCAGATTGGAAGCCATATAAGCAGCCAACCTACCCAACGTCCGCCGGTCATCGGGCGTGGTTCCGGTCAGGACGATCAGAAAAGGAATGGCTCTTCCGGCCTCATCTTTCTCTTCTCCTTCAATGTCACGGATGGCCAATAGGGTTTCACCCGACCGGTAGGCCACATACATCACTTTATAGCCTCCATGAGAGAACACCCTGTCTGCTTCGGCAGGCAGGCCGTATGATTCACTCTGACTCAACAGTTTGATGGAAGGCAGAGCCGACAGCCTCTGCACTTTCTCCCGCAAGGCATCGTCCTGATTGGATTCCGCCCGTTTTTTCCACACGGCCAACAAGGGCAGAAAGAACACATCTTTCTCCTGCATCCCGGCGTTTCCAAGGAACATGTCCTTGTATCCGCCCACTGAATAATACGAATAATAACTTAACATATCTATTTCCTGACTAAACCGTTAAAAAAAGACACCACAAATCAAAAGGTCAGAAGCACCTTTTCAGAGTCTTTAAACCTTCCACATTGTCTTTGATCAATCCTCTTTGGGAGAGTCCGGACAATGCTTTCTGCAAATCCTCCTTGGTGATGGATCCAAAAATGAAACTTGCCAGTTTTCCCCAAATACCTCCATGGGCATTCTTCTCCATCTTGTTGAACATGAAACGGATGATGTGGAGCGGAAGCTGTTCGCAATTGTGCGGATTGTATTCAGCCTTCCGATCGATAGGCAGATGATACCAAGCTGCAGGCCTTTGAATGGACGAATGTTCCTTTCCTTCTTTGTCCAAATAGACAAACGTAGCCTCCATATCTTCCTCCACTACTTCCGAAGGTCCCACCTTGTGATGTTTTCCATCCTTCAGAATGACCAGCCGGTCCGACTCCTTCGCACATTTTACCTTTTTCTTGGTCAGTGAATTATACAGTACATAAGCATCCCGCAACTCCGAAAACAAGATGTCGCCCGCCGTCTGGATGGGAATGATACAGACCTCCGTCTTCCCTGTTGCCTCTAAATGCTTGATGGTGGTGGCATACACCTCTTCAACCTTCTGAACCACCTCATCGATCGTCCCCTCCTGAATCCATTTCTCACATTTGATGGGCACAAAAATCACTTGTTTCTCCTTACGACCCTTGTCGTTGTCTATCTGGGTGAGAAACGTATGGATGGAATCCAGAATATTAGCCGCCGCATTTTCCGACTTGCTTCCTGCCATCAGATAAGGCGTGTCAACCACCACCACAAACACATCGCAATCCCGAATAAAATCGACCACTTCAGGATGATGCTTTCCTCCCGCATCAAAAAATTCCCCGGCAGAATCCCGGAACTGCAATGTCGTGCTTTTGTTAGTCCCCGGTATCTGAACACGCAGCTTATAGTCCCAGAAATTCCTTGTCGGTCCGGCATCCACTAAGAAAGTGCTGTTGCCCCCTTTATCAATGAAACGCTCCAATTCCAGTCTTTTGTTGGTCAAAGAATCCTGAGGTTCAGGCTGATTAGTCACAGGATCCGGTTTGGTCTCCAATATCGTGTCGTCACATACTGTCAGGTAATCGTTGGTAGCGCCGTGGATCATCTGATTGAAAAGGCTTGCCAAAGCCGAAGTCTTTCCGCAACGGCGACCACCCATCATTAACACTTTCAACATATCGCTATTCTTTTTATTTAATGTTCAAAATCGTATTGGTCACAATCACGGAATATCCCATGCTGTCCACCATGATATTCTTGGATATCTTCTTGACTTCGAAGAAAAACTCATCGTTGTTCTTGAGCGTGGAAACCAACGATGATTTCATCCGCTCCCACACATTCTTGGGATGGGCCACACTCCAGGCATAGAAGTTCGCCACATAGGTCAAGAGGTAATACATGGGCTGCACGCAAAACAGTGGCTGGTATTTCGGCTCATTGCCGCAAAAGCGGAATTTAGACAGCTTGGATATGCCGCCACGCTGGTTGTCGACAAAGCGGTCAAATTCCACATCTCCCAAGGTCTGAATGGGAGACACCACACAAGCGATGTTGGCAGTCTTGCAGAAATCGATCAGTCCGGCATAAGCCTGTTCCACCGCCTGTCTCACCTCGTCCATCCGGTCGTCGTGGAAATAGCGTTCGCTCTTCAGGGGAACAAACAGGATCAGCTTGTCTTGAATGGATTCGGCATGATGCGTCAGGAAGTCAGAGACCTGCTTCACATTGTTCTTCTCCTCGTTATACCGTCCGCCTTCCTCCATCAGATAGGGCGTGTCGATGGCTATGATCACAATGTGCGACTCGGCTATGAACTCCGACACCTTGGAAGGCTTCGAGATCAGGAACTCACCGGGGAAGTCCTTGATCTCAATGTCCACCGTCTTTTTCCGCCCCGCAAACCCCATCTCGAAACCGAATGTGGTCTCTACGTTGCTTGCCGCAATGACACCGGTCTGCGGCTCGTCGTACACATCCTTTTTCTTCTCGAAGATCTGCATCAGTTTCAAACGCTTATCTTGCAGTTCTGCCGCGCTCTCCTGTGCAGGTCTGAAATACAGTCGGGAACCGGCCACACTGTCTCTGGTCTCACTGAAAATGGAAGCCATGACAGAAGTCTTGCCCACGGCACGCGGGCCCATCATCGTAACCTTAATGACAGGTACGGCAGCCACCTTTTCGCTGACCGCATCTTTCAACTTATTTAAAAAATCCATATCAATTGATTTTAAAATTTCCACTTACCACTACTGTTTGCAAGGCTTTCACTCTGCCTGTCCAGTCGCCGAAGGCTTTTTCCGTCTTGCCGGCAGCCATGATCTCCTCGCTCCATATCAGTCCCATATTCTTGCGGTAGAAACGACGGAAATCTTCCACTCCTCCCTGATCAGTCATCACCTTGATGTGGAACTTATGCACCCGGCTATAGAATGAATGGCTGGGTATCAGCGTGAAATCTCCGATCCACGTCTTCAGCCCCTGGGAAACCGGCCTGATCCGGTTGCAGAGTTCTTGCCAGACATTGCCGGCTTTTTCCTCGAAAACATCAGAGAACGCTCCCCGATAAGGGATGAACTCCCGGCGCGTCCGGTCTATCGGATACAAGGCACGCGTCACATTGTATTCCACCAGCCCTTCGATATTGATCTGGTAGTCCAAGATAAACTCCAAAGCCTTATGCAAATAAGGATAGGTAGCCTCGTCCACGTAATTCTCCATGACCTCCCGCAGCCACTCCACAGTAGGCCCGTCCTCTTCCGTGCTGACAGGAAGCTTCTTCATCCGCCCTTGGTTGTAAAGCACCTCTATCAGATCGGTTTTGACTTTTTCCTGCAAAGGAGTGAGCACCGTCACGTTGACATTCTCAAAGGCCGAGAAAATGTCATTGCGCATCTGCTCGATACATTCTTCAAAGAGTGCCGTCGGTGTCAGGGAAGCTCCCGTCATAAACCGTCTCAGCAAATCTTCTTCCTCTGGTATGAACATGTCCAAGTCACCGATAATCTTGTTATATTCCTGCTCCAAACGGACACAGGGCTTTTCCTGGTTCTTGGCATAACCAAGCTCATCCAGCTGATTCAATGCATACCCGAAATCTTCCGTCAAGGCCTTGAAAAGCTTTTCGTCGAACAAAGAAAGCAGGTCGGCACTCATCTCCACCCCGGCCGAAGTCACGGCATTGGCCGCCTTCACTAATGAAAGGCATTCATTGTAAGCCTCCTTTGCCAACTCGCCGGCGTGAGTCATCAGCATGCCATCCAGCTCATCCAAGTTCTCGGCCAAAAGCTTCAGCAGGTTTTCTATCAAAAGAGTTGATACTTCTTCGAGGCTGCTTCCATCCACATCCTGCACCCATGCCACAGGCTTCTTTGCTTCTTGATAGCCATCTATGATCTTCCTGATTTTCGGCATCACTTGATTCACACTAGCATCGTTTCTCAGCGGAATGTCTTGAGTCACTTTATTAATGACATACACAATCCATTTGGACGGCATACGTCCAGAAAGCCGTTCGGATATTTCATTCAGCAGCTTGGTCTGTTCCTTAGGGTAATCAGGAATGCTCGTTGGCCGGAAAAGGTCGATAGCGGCATCACAATCTTCCAGAAGCACCCGGTACATTTCTTCTTTAATGGATGCCGAGTCTGCCGCACTGCCTATCCCGATAGTATCCACCAATTCAATCTTCTCCATGGAAGGAACCTTGAATCCATTGTAAATATCTACGTCCTTTACAACCACATATTTATAATAGTTCACCCGGTAAACCACTTTGCCGCCTGTCTTTTCCACCCGCACCGAATTTTCCACCTCAGTGGGAAATTCTTCATACTGAGCCACATGTTCGGCTATTACATCTTCATCCGAATAAGACCTCACGCCAGCCCCGATCAAAGGTTCATATTCGTTATAATGCTCAATATAAGCATCTTTAAACTTTTCGTATTCAGCGATCAATGAAGCATCAGAAGCATCATCCAGAATGTCGGGCAACTGCAAGTCGAGAATGTCTTGGGGTCTTCTCAGCGAGAAAGTCCGATTCGGGAAGAAACGTTTCAACTTGTCGGAAACAATCTGCAGAAATTCGGCAACAGTATAATAGTTCACAACCACTTCCAATGGTTTCTGCGAATTGTGAATGACAGACACCGCCCCCGTACAGCTGTCTCCACTATAAGCGGGAATCACCTTGTCGGACAAGCCTGAGATCGTCTTCAAGAAAGTGCTTTTCCCCTGACGTTCCCGCCCGATAAAGGCAATGCGTATGGCTTCGCGCTTGAAACGCAGTCTCAGTTTCTCCAATTCATCAATAACACGTTTCACACTTTCCTTCGCCTTCGCGCACGATACATCGCTGAAGCGAATCAACGACTCCGGATCAGACTGCAACAGGCGATAGTAATCTCCTCTCTCCTGTTCCATCTCTTTTCTGACCGTCTCCACCAAGCTGTCAAACTGCTCGATCTTCTCCAGAACTTCGCGCAGACTTCCCAACTTACGGTCTATCTGCTGCAAACGCCCCTTGCCTTCGTAAACACCCCGACCCAATCTCTTATCAAGAATATCTTCTATTTGTTGTGTTAATTCCATCATTTTTTGCAGTTATTATATTGTTAAGCTTAATTAAATTCTCGTTTGATAAACAGGAACATTTGCATCAACTGATTATGCTATGATAAACTTAAAACCATTGAGGGTTATAAAAGGAAGCTTGTAGATTAAATGTATAATCACTCTTTGCCATACCCAAGTATAAGAACTGACCATCAACAATTATCGTAGCAATTTTTAATGAAGGTACTTTTTCACATCCTACCTCTACTTTAGATATTATTTCACGCATAATGGAAACTGGCGAATTTAATCGATTATCACACAGTTCTCTTACAAGCATTCCTTTTGCAAGCCCCATTCCAAACGCTTTTCCAATCAAGGATACAACAATCCTATTAGGAGCACAATCCTGCGGAATCAAAACCAAGCGTTTTGTTGTTATAGCACAAGTCAAATATTGGAAAGAAGCCGTACTAGTCCCTCCATTTTTTAGTATCTGGCAATCCTCATGCATAACCAACACTCTCTCGTCATCATCAGGATGCCACACCGAGTATTCCACACTTGTTGTTATTGGGTTGTCACTTTGTTCATCATTCTCATTGCTTCCGAAAAATATGTCTAATAGTCCCATACGATTTGGCTCTAAATTTCCAGTATCTAATTTATGTCAACTTATCAAGTACATGAGCAATCAAAATACTAAAATGCAGTTTTAAGCATCCCTTAATATTTGAATGTGTAGGAATAAGTCCCTTTTTGCAACAACGAAATATCGCTACCGTTTAAACTTACGTAAAATCTTTAACACGTTCTCACCTCCGATATTTGAACGCGTGCGAGGCTTTTCTTCCCAGATTCGTTTTGCAATCTGGATAGCGGTAGGATTGCTTGTCAGGCATGTCCATGAGTTCTGAAAATACCCATTAACATACAACGCGACAGTTGTTCCTTTGGAGAATTCGAATCCATTGTGTGAACCAATGAAAATAAAATCGCTATAAACCCATATGCCATCAACGTCAACTTGGGTTTCTCCATCAATAACCAATGAAACATTGGATAAATTCATTCCATAATATCCATTATTCGCATTGTTCTGGCAATAAAAATATATCTCTTTGTCGAACCATGCATCTGGATCTCCACAACCAAACCCTCCTTTAAACTGCGCATTCGCAAACAAGGTCGTTATGGCAAGCACTGAAGTAAGTAAAACTCTTTTCATTTCTATTTTCGTGTTAAAATATTATTATCCAAAGTATATTTGTTTCTTAGGTTGGTAAGAACGTCCATTGTCCGTGCTGCCATAAGAAGTCTGAATGCACAAAGAGTGCCATTGCCTCCCAAAGTGACGAAAACAACACCTCCAACACCACCACAAACGGCCAAAACTGCAGGGAGTCCAATCATCATTCCAAAAGTGATTGCAGGACCACCAGCCCAAAAGAAAGTGGAAGCGACAAGTGCCGCAGCAACAGATTTCCAAACCACCTCAGATGGGTTCTTAATCTTCCCCACACCTTTTGCCAAATCTTTATGTAATTCAATTTTTGAGTCAAGCCTCATGATGGCTTTCGCCAAATCTTTTTCTTGATTAATCATATCTGCCTTCTGAAAATTTATGCGTATTAAAACTGATTTCCAAATAATTCATTCCATTCGGTATGTATATTTGTTTTTATAAAATAACATACATTCAAATAAAAATGTTAATACTTCCCATAACCAATCCCAACAAAGCTCCCAGCCATACAATAGCTTTAAGTTCTTTGTCCATGACTTGGAAGATGAGTTTTTCAGTCTCGTTCACGTCCATTTCGTTGATGCGCTCTCGAACAATCTTACTTATATCGATAGATTCGAGAATCTTTGGCAGATGCTCTTTGATTATGGTTCGATAAACGGACTCGATGGTATTGACCGCTTGCGCCAATTGCTCCTCATGTCCTTCGAGCAGCTTGCAAACAGGCTTATTCAATACGCTGTCAACCTCACCACTCACCATATTTGACACGATTTCTTCAGAATTGTTTTCAAGCATCGTGTTAATTTGCTTAGCAAGGAAATGTTCGGCAGGTTCGCGAAGCATACCTAAGAACTTTGCGATAATATTCCCTCCGAATAGTCCAGCTGCCAT
>ERZ779877.2156-NODE-2156-length-14952-cov-2.823052_pt1 | contig 14952 bp, 13 predicted proteins | sample MGYA00511556_ERZ779877 | MGnify/ENA primary metagenome ERZ779877 (study PRJEB29588, sample SAMEA2159338) | human gut metagenome | biome: human gut; feature: human-associated habitat; material: faeces | place: Denmark | collected 2008/2010 ...
GTATAGGGGTCGATGCTCGTCATCGACCCGCGGGCGGGTACGGGTCTCCGTCCCTACAGAGTGGCGTTCAAGGCGAATTACATCACCGCGGCGGGCTCCTTATGTCCCTCGGCGGGCTTGTCGTTGGCGATGAGAGAGGTTGCCTGCGGCACACCACGGACAGCGCGGGCGGGGGTGCGGCCCGGGCGCACAAGGGCGTGCTTCAGCACCTCGGACAGAGTGCTCACGGGGATGAAGCGCACCTTCTCCTTGACCTCGGCGTCCACCTCATACAGGTCGCTGGCGTTGTCCCTGGGGATGAGCACCGTCGAGATGCCCTCGCGGAAGGCTGCCATACTCTTTTCCTTCAGACCGCCGATGGGCAGCACGTTGCCGTGCAGCGTGATTTCTCCGGTCATGGCCAGGTCGTGGTTGACCGGGATACCGGACAGCGCCGAAATCAGCGCCGTCGTCAGTGTGACACCTGCGGAGGGGCCGTCCTTCGGCACAGCGCCCTCGGGGGCATGGATGTGCAGGTCGGTGTTCTTGAACTTGTCGGGCGTGATGCCGTATTCTTCGGCGTGGACCTTGGCGTAGGTCACGGCGAGCTGGGCGCTCTCCTTCATGACATCACCGAGGCTGCCGGTGATCTCGATTTTGCCGGTGCCGTTCGGGATGACGGCGACCTCAACAGGCAGCATCTCGCCGCCGACACTCGTCCACGCCAGACCGTTGGCAATGCCCACGGCGTCCTTGCGGGAGATAAACGTCGGCTTGACCTTCTCGGGGCCGAGCAGCTCCTTGACCATCGCTGCGGAAACGCTGATTTTCTCGGCCTCCCCTGCCGCGATCTTCTGCGCACATTTGCGCAGCACCGACGTGATGGTGCGTTCCAGATTGCGCACGCCTGCCTCGCGGGTGTAGCCGTCAATGATGGCATACAGTGCGCTGCCTGTCAGGGTCACGCGCCCCTCCAGGCCGTTGTTTTTCAGCTGCTTGGGCAGCAGATGGCGCTTGGCGATGTTGAATTTTTCGGTGCGGGTGTAGCTGGGCAGCTCGATGACATCCATGCGGTCATAGAGCGGGCCGGGGATCGTGGAGGCATCGTTCGCCGTCGTGATAAAGAGCACCTCGCTCAAATCAAACGGAATATCGAGGTAGTTATCCTTAAAGGTGCGGTTCTGCTCGGGGTCCAGCACCTCGAGCAGTGCGCTGGACGGGTCTCCCTTGTAGTCGCCCGCCAGTTTGTCGATCTCGTCGAGCAGGATGACCGGGTTCGTGGACTTGGCCGTCGTGATGGCGCTGATGATGCGGCCCGGCATCGCGCCGATGTAGGTGCGGCGGTGGCCGCGGATCTCGGCTTCATCGTGGACGCCGCCCAGGCTCATGCGGGCAAATTTGCGGTCCATGCACTCGGCAATGGAGTGCGCAATGCTCGTTTTGCCGACGCCCGGAGGGCCGACAAGGCAGATGATCTGCCCCTTGACGTCCTGGTTCAGCTTGCGCACAGCCAGCAGCTCGAGAATGCGTTCCTTGACCTTCTGCAGGCCGTAGTGCTCACGGTCCAGCACCTTGCGGGCGTGGGCCTGGTCAAGGTCGTCCTCGGTGGCGGTGTGCCACGGCAGGGCCAGGCAGGCATCCAGATAGCTGCGGATAACGCCGCTCTCGGCGCTGCTGCCCTGCATACGGGCCAGACGGTCACACTCTTTCAGCAGCTTTTCGGTGGATTCTTCATCAAGGTTCAGTGCCTTGACTTTCCCGCGGTATGTATCGGCCTCGGCGCGGGTGTCCTCGGCGTCGCCGAGTTCCTCGCTGATGACATTCATCTGCTCACGCAGGTAGTATTCGCGCTGGCCCTTGTCCATGCGGGCGTTGACCTTGTCGTCCAGGTCGCGCTCGATGTCCATGATCTGGCATTCCTGCCGCAGCAGGGTCAGCAGCTTTTCGAGGCGGCCCAGCAGGGTCGATTCGTTCAGGATAACCTGCTTGTCCTCATACTTGAACAAGAGGTTGGCGGGCATGTACTCGCTCAAATACAGCGGCGAATCGGAGGAAACGATGTTATAGACGACATCCTTGGAAATTTGCGGGCTGTAGGACAGGTACTCCTCAAAGCAATCCTTCAGGCTGCGGACGAGAGCCTCGACCTGGTTGCGCTTGTCGGCAGGGATGCCGCGCACAGCCACGGGGCGCACCGTGGCCTGCAAATACTTTTCGCCGACGTCCAGCTCTAGCAGACGGGCACGGGTCTTGCCCTCGACGAGGACCTTCACGAGGTCGTCGGAGACGCGCAGCACCTGCTTGATTTCGGCAATGACGCCGTAGGCATACAGGTCGCGAAGGGCCGGTTCTTCCTCATCCATCTCGCGCTGGGCGACGAGAAAGACGCTGCTGTTGGCGTGCATGGCGGCCTCGATGGCGGCAATGGACTTGGTGCGGCCCACCTCAAAATGGACCACATTGTTGGGGAAAACCACCAGCCCGCGCAGGGCGATGGCAGGCAGATGCACCACATTGCGGGCGATCTTGATCTTTACTTTTTCAGACATTCTTACTCTCCCATAGCCTGCAGAACAGGCGTCTTGTTTGCGTTTGCGGCAAGCTCCGGCGGTAGCAGGATGCGCGCCGCACTGTGCGCGATCTCCGCGTGCATCCGCAGCTGGGGCGAGCACTCGCCGTCCAGCGTTGTGATGAGTGGGTTGCCGTCCAGCACCTCTATGTCAATGCTGCCTGTACGGAAAAACGTCATGTACGGGGCGAATTTTTCGGTGACGGTGTCACCCTCCGAAAGATGCTCCCCTTTTTTGTAGCTGCCCAGCAGCCCCGGCAGCTTTAAACGCGGCACGGGCCGCAGCAGCACCACATCCAGCAGACCGTCGGTCATGCTGGCGTGGGGCGCGGCGCAGTAGCCGCCGCCGTACTGCTGGCCGTTGCAGACCGCCAGCATCATGAAGGTGTCCTCCAATTGGCGGTCATCAGCGGTGATGCGCAGACGGTGCCTGAAGGTGCTGCACACGGCCTCGAGAATCGACAGTGTGTAGGCCGTTGTCCCGCCGCAGAAGGGCACGCGCCGCCATTTGGGGATGCCGTTGGCGACCTGGGCGTCGATGCCCGCGGCATAGATGTCGATGCCGCAGCCCTGGGGCGTGCGGATGACGTCCGCTGCGAACGGCTGTGCGGCCAGCTGTGCGTCAAGGTCCAGAAACTGCGCCTGCGTGCCGAAGTTGCGCACATAGTCATTGCCGCTGCCGCAGGGCACGCAGCCGATGGCGGCGTTCGGGTGGCCGACGGTACCCTGCAATATTTCGTTCAGCGTGCCGTCGCCGCCGCAGGCGTAGAGGTATACTTCTTCCCCGCCGGCGGCGTATTGAGCGGCCAGGTCGCGGGCCTGCCCGGCGCGGCGGGTCACCTCAATGGTAGGATGAAGCCCTGCGCGGCTGGCAGCGGCGTGGATCTGCGGGATGAGCGCTACGCTGGCGTCCACCTTGCCCGCCGTTGGGTTTATGATAAAAATATGCTGCATCGGTTTGTCCCTTTCAGCATCGGTTGCTTGCGGTCTACAGATACTAATTATTGTAGCTTTTTTGCCGCAAAAGTGCAATACCTTGGAGGAAATTGGTTGACGGAGAGATTGGCTTCCCCCTCGGGGAAAGCTGTCAGTGGCCCCGACCACTGACTGATGAGGGGCGGATATGCCGTTGCTGCCCGGTAAAGTGCTGCGGCGGCAAGGTTTGCCCTCATCCGGCCCTGCGGGGCCACCTTCCCCCGAGGGGGAAGGCTTAGGAGTTCTCCCACACAGCCAGAATTTCGGTAACCTTTGCAAATATCGCGGCACTGGAGGCTTCGGGCTTTAAAATGCCGTCCTGCAAAACGGTAATGGTATACCGCGGGTCGTCCGCCGGGTAAAAGCCGCTGAACCAGTAGTTGAGCAGCTCCTCGCCGTTCTCGTCGAAGAAGATCATGCGGGCGGGGAGGGACTTCGCGTCGTCGCCGGTTTTGCCGTCATGGGTGCGCACCCACGTGCCGCGGATGTACTTGCCATTCTGGAAGATTTCGGCCACGCCCTGGCCGACGAGCTGAATCACCGGGCGCTGCGGGGCGTTGTTGAACCAGCTAACATCGGTGCGGAGCACGATCACGTTGGCGTATTCCGTCTGCGCGCCGGTGAGAGCGTCGTAGTACGGCGCGCCGTTGCGATAGCGCTCGTACAGGCCGGTCATCTCGTTGTATTCGTAGGAAGAGACGTAGGCCGGTTTCGTGGTCTTGTAGTTGATGGTGATGGCGGAAACGTCCACGCCGCGGTCAAGGCCGGTCTCGGTGAACTTGAACGGGTGCTTGGTCGATTCGTTGGTGAACAGGGAGGCGACGGCGTTCATGTTGATCTGAACGTTGTGCGGCGCGACGTGCTCGCCGTCGTTCTCGCGGTGGAACAGATCGCTGTAATTGCGCTCGGAGCCCTCGACGAACGGGAACACCCAGCGGCCCTTCTGGCGCGCGTCGGAATGGACGGAGAGCGCCCAGTCGTCCACGTCAACGACGATGTTATTGCCGTTCGCCCAGTTCTGCCAGCCGTAGAAGACCCACGCGCTATCCCAAATCTCGCGCAGGCTGCCCATCGGCACGCGCGCGGAACGGACAGGACCCGCGAAGGACGGGATCGTGCCCATGAAGAGCATGGCGGAGCGGGTGGAACCGTCGGCCTGAACCGGCATTTCATAGGAAATATCGGCGGAAGCGACGCCCCAGTGCGGCAGCGCTTCCGGGTGCGCGTCGATGTTGACGAGGATCGGATAATAGTTGCCGTACCAGCTCTCGCCGGTCAGCGGATTTATGCCGTCGACGACCGGGTTTTCATCCGGCACATTGACGGAGATCTTTCGTGAAGAAGTGATTCCCTTGGTGGGCAGCTCGAGGTAGTAGGAATCCTCCGCAGCGGCGACAGCGCTCGTGCCCATCAGGCAGACGGCTGCAGCCGCGAGGAACCATTTGTACATGCGATGCAAAATAACACCTCCAAAAATGTTTCAAAAAGATACCAACCGAAACAATGATACATCAAAAAAAAGATTATGGCAAGTGTTTTTAACAAAAAGACGCAGTTTGGAAACAAACAATTCAGGAAAATGATGCCCGGCTTCATTTCTGCCGAGGCTGTAAAGGCGCCGACGGCCTGATTGCGCGGGACAAAAATGCGGCGCGGCGCATAAGCTGCAAAAAGCGGGGGAAAATGACGCTCAAAGGCAAATTTGCAGGAATGGAAATTGAAATGTGCAAAGTGGACGAAGAATAACGACAAATAAAGGCATAATGGCGATTGCAAAACGGGTAAAATGGATGTATAATGTTCTTGAAATTCATTTCAGGCGGCAATGAAGTCGGCTGACCCGGTTTAAGGGGGCGTTTGTCTTGTCCTTGGAGCTTTCTCGTATGTGCGCGTCGATTGCGCCGTCTCCCACGCTGGCGATCGACGCAAAGGCAAAGGAAATGCGCCGGAGCGGGCGCGACGTGGTGTCCTTCAGCGTCGGTGAGCCGGATTTCGTCACCCCGCAGTATATCCGCACCGCCGCGCACGAGGCGCTGGATATGGGGCTGACCAAGTATACGCCGGCGGCCGGCACGCTCGGCCTGCGCCGCGCAATCTGCGAAAAGCTGCGCTGGGACAACGGACTGGAGTATTCGCCCTCGCAGGTGATCGTCTCCAACGGCGCGAAATTCTCCATCTACGCCGCGCTGGCCGCGATTGTGAACCCCGGAGACGAGGTCATCATCCCGACGCCGTGCTGGGTTTCCTATCCGGAAATCGTGCGCATCGTCGGCGGCGTGCCGGTGCTGGTGCAGGGCGACGTGAAGAAGGGCTTCGTCACCGAGGCGGAGGATCTCGCGCCCTACGTCACCGAGCGCACCAAGGCGCTGATTCTCAACTCGCCGAACAATCCGAACGGCTGCATCTGGAACCGCGAGCAGTTGGCGGGCATCGCGAAGCTGGCGGTGGAGAAGGGCTTCTACGTCGTCTCCGACGAAATCTATGAAAAGCTGATTTACGACGGCGAGGAGCACGTCTCCATCGCGTCACTGGACGAGGATATCTTCCGGCAGACCATCGTGATCAACGGTGTTTCCAAATCCTACGCGATGACGGGCTGGCGCATCGGCTACACCGCGGGGCCGATTGAGGTGATCCGCGCCATGAGCAGCCTGCAAAGTCAGGTCGCCAGCGGCAGCAACTCGATTGCGCAGTACGCCGCCGAGGAGGCGCTGCGCTCCCCGAAGGGGCGCGAAGCGATTGAGCGCATGCACAGGGCTTATGACGAGCGCCGCCGCCATATTGTGCAGCGCCTCAACGCCATCGACGGGCTGACCTGCGTGATGCCCAAGGGCGCGTTCTACGTGATGGTGGACATGAGCGCGCTGATCGGCAAGCATCTGGGCGACCGGCAGATCGGCGGCTCGATGGATTTTGCCGACATGCTGCTGGAAAACGCGAACGTCGCGCTGACCCCCGGCACGGCCTTCTGCGCGGAGGGCTACTGCCGCATCTCCTACGCGACCTCGATGGAGCAGATCGACAAGGGCGTTGACCGCATCGAGCATTTTGTGAATAATCTGGTGTAAAAGAATAGATAAAACGGAATCAATTCCCTTAAAATGCAGGAATTTTAACGAGTTATTCAAATTCCTGCATTTTTTAGTATATTCAAAAATGTGAAAACGCTGTCAATATCAAACATTGTCGGCGGATTATTGTTTGCACATTCTAACAAATATGAATAAAGGACTTTCAAAAGCGCGGGATTTATGGTATCATCGGGGCGAGCAGACGGCTGAATGTGTCCGGGAAAAACGGACAGACTAGACAAGGACGAAAAAGCGGAGAAGCCGCGTTAGAAAACCGTTAAGAAAAGGCCGGTTTTCCGCCGTCCGCCGCGGGAAATGCGGCGGTTTATCCGATTTAAGCGGATGGATTCTGTACAAAGAAACGGGAAAACGGTTCAACGTCAAAGCGCGCGGCGTTTCCTTGGCGAGTTCGTCAGTTGTGCGAACATTTCGGCCATGCTACAATAACCACGTTTTCATCAGCATCAACGACCACCCATAAAGGAGAGTTTGCATGGTTCATTTTGAGCAGTGGGAAGGCTTCGAGGGCCGCATCTGGCGCGAAGAGGTCAACGTTCGCGACTTTATTCAGAAGAACTACAAGCCCTACGCGGGGGACGAGCGTTTCCTCGCCGGCCCGACGGAGGCGACGGATAAACTCTGGGGCATCCTCCAGAAGCTGCAAAAGGAGGAGCGCGCGAAGGGTGGCGTGCTGGATATGGAGACGCACGTCGTCTCCGGCCTGACGGCTTACGGGGCGGGCTACATCAGCGAGGCGGACAAGGCGCTTGAGCAGATTGTCGGCCTGCAGACGGATAAGCCGCTCAAGCGCGCGTTCATGCCGTTCGGCGGCATCAAGATGGCGGAGGAAGCCTGCCGCTCCGGAAGTCTTGGTACGCTTCTTCTTGCAGACGCCGCGGCAAACGGCATTTCGCTGCGCGGCGCCCGGCTGCTGGATCTCGGCAGCGGCGTTATTAAGCACGCTTCGGTCCGTGAGCTGCAGCACTGCCTGCATCTGGATGCGGATGGCATTGCCGCCGCAGCAAAGGAGATACTGCATGAAAAAGATTCGGCTTGATCAGCTTGTATTTGATAAAGGCCTCGCCGAGAGCCGCGAGCGCGCCAAGGCGTATATCATGGTGGGCAGCGTCTATGTGAACGGCCAGAAGGAGACAAAGCCCGGCACCTCCGTAGCGGAGGACGCAGCTGTGGAGATGCGGGGTGAAACGCTGCCGTATGTCAGCCGCGGCGGGTGGAAGCTCGAAAAAGCGCTGCGTGTGTTTCCCATCGATGTGAAAGACGCCGTGTGCATCGACTGCGGCGCTTCCACCGGCGGATTCACGGACGTTCTGCTGCAAAGCGGCGCGGCCAAGGTCTATGCCGTCGATGTCGGCTACGGTCAGCTTGCCTGGAGCCTCCGCACCGATCCGCGCGTCGTCTGCATGGAGCGGACGAACATCCGCTATGTTACGCATGAACAGATCCCGGAGGAGATGGACGTTGCCGTTGCCGATCTGAGCTTCATTTCGCTCCGTCTCATTCTGGGCGCGGTCGGCGCGCTTTTGAAGCCGGAGGGCGAGATGGTATGCCTTGTCAAACCGCAGTTTGAAGCGGGCAAGGACAAGGTAGGGAAAAAGGGCGTGGTGCGTGACCCTGCCGTTCACGCAGAGGTGCTGCGCGAATTTCTGCGCTATGCGCCGGAATGTGGCTTCGGCGTGCGGGGGCTGGATTTCTCACCCATCCGCGGCCCGGAGGGAAATATAGAGTATCTTGCCTGGCTCAAAAAGGGTGCGGAGAGCATTCCGGAGCCGGACATCGACGCGCTCGTCGCCGCGTCTCACGCGGCACATGGAAAGGACTCCGAAAAATGAAAGACGGATATGTTCTGCTCTGTCCGAACGCCCACCGCGACCACGGCCTTGCTTCCACGCTCGCCATTGCCGAGGCGCTGCGCGAGCGCGGACATGAAGTGCGCATCTCTCCCTTCCTCAGCGACGGGCTGGAAAACACCTGGCCGCGCGATATTCCGACCGCTGCTCTTCCGATGGCGCTGCCCGGCGCGAGGCTCGTCGTCTCTCTCGGCGGCGACGGTACGATTTTGCAGCTTTCCCGGTATCTCGCCGGTTCCGGCGTTCCGATCCTCGGCGTCAATCTCGGCAACAAGGGCTTTCTCGCCGAACTGGAGCAGACAGAGACGGACTGCATACTGGAAGTGGCCGACGGCCATTACACGGTACAGACGCGCATGATGCTCGATCTCAAGCTCTTCCGTAAGGGCGAGCTGGTCTATGAGGGAAGCGCTCTCAACGAAGCGGTCGTCCGTGCCTCGGTGAGTGTTGTGAAGCTTGAAGCATTCAGCGACGGAAGAGAAGTTACGGCGTTTTCCGGCGACGGAATGATCGCCTCCACGCCGACCGGGTCTACCGCTTACTCCATGGCGGCGGGCGGGCCGATCGTTGAGCCGTGCGCCGACTGCATCATTCTCACACCGATCTGCACGTTCCGCCTTGCGGCGCGCTCGTATGTACTGAAAGCGGACCGCGAAGTATCCATCCGCACCGTGGAGCAGGGAGACAAAGAGGTCTTTCTTTCCGTGGACGGCGTGGCCGTTCCGTTCCTTGACGGGGACGAGCTCGTCGTGGCGCGCTCCGATAAAACGCTTCTTATGGCGCGCGTTAAAGATCGCAGCTTCTTTGACATTGTTTTTGAAAAATTAGTCGATAAATGAAAGAGGTGAACGCCCCGTGAAATCAAAGCGACAGGAAGAGATTCTTGCGTTGATTCAGGAGCAGAACATTGAGACCCAGAACCAGTTGATCGAAGCGCTGCGCAAGCGCGGCGTGAAAAGCACGCAGGCGACGCTCTCGCGCGATATCCGCGAGCTTCGACTGGTAAAGGAGCTTTCCCCGGATGGCGGCTACCGCTATACCGTCCCCGCGCGGGAGGATTCCGGCGATCAGCTCGACCGGCTGCGCAAGATCTTCCGGGAATGTGTCGTGAGCTTTGATACGGCGCAGAACATCGTCGTCATCCACACACTGCCCGGCCTCGCCAATGCCGCGGCGTCCATGCTCGACAATCTGGATGTTCCGAATCTCGTCGGGACGCTCGCTGGGGACGATACCGCGTTCCTTGCCATGCGCAATGTCGGTACGGCGCTGGACTTCTGTCGGGAAATCGAGGCTATGCTGTAATGCTCAAAACACTCCACATTGAAAATATCGCCGTGATCGAGCGCGCAGATGTGGAATTTTCTGCCGGACTGAGCGTACTGACTGGCGAAACGGGCGCAGGCAAATCGATCATCATCGACTCGCTCAACGCTGTACTCGGCAACCGCGTCAGCCGCGAGCTTGTCCGCTCCGGCGCGGATCGCGCGTCCGTCACGGCGTCCTTTGAATCGGCGCAGGCGGAGCGCTGGTGTGCCGATAACGAGATCGACGCGGACGACGGCGAGATCATATTGCAGCGCCGCATTTCGACGGACGGCAAGAGCACCGGCCGTGTGAACGGCGTGCCCGTCACGGCGTCGCAGCTGCGCGAGCTGGGGGCGCTTCTACTCGATATCCACGGGCAGAACGACGGCCGTCAGCTTCTCGACGAGCGGCGGCATCTCGACTATCTGGATGCCTTCGGCGAGTGCGGTGAAGCGCTCGCGGCTTATCGCGAGACGTATGATGCATACCGCGCCCTCGTTCGCGAGAGCGAACGGCTCTCCATGGACGAAGCGGAAAAACAGCGTCTGGAAGAGAGCCTGCGCTACCGGATCGCTGAGCTCTCCAAGGCGGAGATCCGCCCCGGCGAGGAAGCGGAACTCACGGAGCGGCGTGATCTTCTCCGCAACAGCGAAAAGCTGACGGAGCACATTTCCGCCGCCCTTGCCGCGCTCTACGATTCAGACAGCAGCGCTGTTGCACAGTGCGGCGATGCGGAGTATAATGTTTCCCGTGCCGGCGCGTGGAGCGCCGATCTTGCGGAGACCGAAGAGATCATCCGCTCTGCGCGGCTCGCGCTGGAGGACGCTTCCGAGCGGCTGCGCGAAAAGCAGCAGCTTCTGGACTTTTCCCCGGAGGAATATGACCGGCTGGAGGAAAGGCTCGCCCAGCTGCGGCGTCTGGAAAAGAAATATTCCACAGACGAAGAAGGGCTCGCTGCGCTTCTTGCGGATTCCGAGCGCCGTCTCGACGAGCTGGAATACGCGGGCGACCGGCTCGCGCAGCTGGAAAAGGAAACGGCGAAGGCGTATGCGCTTGCCGAAAAGAAAGCATGCGCGCTCACCGATATCCGGCAAGCTGCGGCAAAGCGGCTCGAGGAGCGCGTTGTCGGCGAGCTTCGTGATCTCAGCATGCCGTCGGTCCGCTTTGAGGTGCGGCTTCTTTCCCGCGAAGGGAAAAACGCCCTGTCCGCCTCCGGCGCGGATGAGGTAAGCTTTGTCATGTCGGCGAACGCCGGTGAAGCGCTTGGCCCAATCAGCCGCATTGCTTCCGGCGGCGAACTTTCGCGCATCATGCTCGCACTCAAGAACGTCTTTGCCGAAAAGGATGGCGTAGACGCGCTGATCTTTGACGAGATCGACACCGGCGTATCCGGCGTTGCGGCGCAGCGTGTGGCAGAAAAGCTCGCTTCCCTCGGCCGGACGAAGCAGGTGCTCTGCGTGACCCATCTCCCGCAGATCGCGGCGATGGCGCAGCAGCAGTATCTGGTGGAAAAAGCCGAGCACGGCGGGCGCACGTATACGAACATCCGCCTTCTCGACCGTGAGGGCCGCCGGTATGAACTGGCACGCCTGAGCGGCGGCGACATGATCACCGATATACAGCTTGCGGGAGCCGAGGAGCTTCTCGCACGGGATGAGCGGTTCCGCGCGTCCCTGTCATAAGGAATTTATCCGTATTACGCGGAAAAAGAATAAAAAGGAGACAGATTGATGCAGATTTACGAAGAGCTTGTCCGGCGCGGCCTTATCGCGCAGGTCACCGATGAACAGGAGATCCGCGACCTGATCAACAACGGAAAGGCTCGCTTTTATATCGGCTTTGACTGCACGGCGGACAGCCTGACGGCCGGTCACTTCATGGCGCTCACGCTCATGAAACGCCTGCAGATGGCCGGCAACCAGCCGGTTGCGCTCATCGGCGGGGGGATCGGCGATCCCTCGGGCCGCACCGATATGCGTAAGATGCTCACCAAGGCGGATATCGACCACAACGCCGAGTGCTTCCGCCGCCAGATGGAACGCTTCATCGAATTCGGCGAGGACAAGGCCATCATGGTCAACAACGCCGACTGGCTGCTCGATCTCAATTATATTGAGCTTCTGCGCGAGGTCGGTACATGCTTCAGCGTGAACAACATGCTCCGTGCCGAGTGCTACAAGCAGCGCATGGAAAAGGGTCTGAGCTTCTTTGAGTTCAACTACATGATCATGCAGAGCTACGATTTCTACCATCTTTTCAAGGAATATGGCTGCAACATGCAGTTTGGCGGCGACGACCAGTGGAGCAACATGCTTGGCGGCACGGAGCTCATCCGCAAGAAGCTCGGCAAGGACGCCTACGCCATGACCATTACGCTCCTGACCGACTCGCAGGGCAAGAAGATGGGCAAAACGGCGGGCAACGCTGTCTGGCTCGACGCGAACAAGACCTCTCCGTTCGATTTCTACCAGTACTGGCGCAACGTGGACGACGCGGACGTTATGAAGTGCATCCGTATGCTCACGTTCCTCCCGCTCGAGCAGATCGACGAAATGGCGACGTGGAAGGACGCGCAGCTCAACACCGCCAAGGAAACTCTGGCCTACGAGCTTACCAAAATGGTTCACGGTGAGGACGAGGCCGGCGCCGCGCAGGAAAAAGCGCGCGCCATTTTCGGCGGCGGCAGCACCGAGCATGTGCCGGAAGCCGTCATTTCCGAGAGTGACCTCGTAGACGGCAAGACCGACATTATGAGCCTCCTCGTGCTGAGCGGTCTCTGCGCTTCCCGCAGCGACGCGCGGCGCAACATCCAGCAGGGCGGCGTCCTGTGCGGAGAGGAAAAGGTCACCGACATCGCCAAAGCGTTTGACGGTGAGGAACTGCGCAAGGGCGTTGTCCTGCGCCGCGGCAAGAAGAACTTCAAGCGAGTGATTTTGAAATAATGGCAGAAAAACGCTTTACCGCGGGCATCGGCGCGGCCAACATGGATCTGCACGGCCGCAGCCGTGCCGCGCTGATCCTGCATGATTCCAACCCCGGCTTTCTCCACACGTCGCCCGGCGGCGTCACGCGGAACATTCTCGAAAATCTCTCCCGCATGGGCGAGAGGACGGCTCTGTTCTCCGCCATCGGCAACGATCTTTACGGCCGCGAGATCCTCGCCTCCGGCGAGGCGGTCGGCATGGATATGTCGCACATGCTGCGCTGCCCGGACTGCGGCAGCTCCAGCTATATGGCGCTCATCGACCCCGAGGGCGACATGTTCATCGGCATGTCCGATATGCGTATTCTGGAGCACATCACCCCCGACTGGCTGGAAGGCCAAAAGGATGCGCTGCGGAAAGCGGACGCGATCGTCTGCGACCCCTGCCTGACGCCGGAGGCTCTGGAATGGATCACCTCCGACGCGCTCGCAGGCGTGCCGATCTTTTCCGACCCGGTTTCCACAACGTATGCCCGCCGTCTTGCCCCGTTTGCCGGAAAGCTCCACTGCCTGAAGCCCAATGTGCTGGAGCTCGCGGCTATGACCGGCTGCGAGATCACCGGCGACGCCGATATGGAGCGCGCTGCGGATGTGCTTCTCGAGCGCGGTACGCACTGCATCGTCGTCAGCATGGGACAGCGCGGCTGCTACTGGGCCGACCGCAGCGGCGCAAAATTCCATGCTGCGCTCCGTCCCGTGAGCCAGATGGTGGATGCCACCGGCGCGGGAGATGCCTTTATGGCCGGACTTTTATATGCTTACCTGCACCGCTTTCCCCCCGAACGGGCGGCTCGCTGGGCTCTCGCGGCGGGCATCATCGCCGTCACCAGCGCCGGCACCGTCAGTCCGGGGATGAGCGCGGAGCTCGTCAATAAAATTCTGGAGGAAAATGAACTATGAACAGCTTTGAAAAGTATCTGGACGTTCTTCCCGAGATCCAGCAGGCGCTGGATGAGAATAAGCCCGTCGTCGCGCTCGAGAGCACGATCCTCAGCCACGGCATGCCGTATCCGGAAAATCTGGATTTTGCGCACCGCGTGGAAGAGGTCATCCGCTCGCTCGGCGGTATTCCGGCGACCTGCGCGATCGTCAAGGGCCGCCTCAAGGTCGGTCTCACGGCGGAGGAGCTGGAGATCATGTGCCGCGCCGAGAACATCGGCAAAGTCAGCCGCCGCGACGTGGCGGTGTATGTTGCTCTCGGCCGTACCGGCGCGACGACCGTCGCTTCTACGATGATCATCGCGGCCATGGCGGGCATCCCCGTGTTTGCTACCGGCGGCATCGGCGGTGTGCACCGCGGCGGTCAGGATTCCATGGATATTTCCGCCGACCTGCAGGAGCTTGCTCACACGCCTGTTACGGTCGTCTGCGCCGGCGCCAAGCAGATCCTCGATATCGGACGCACGCTCGAGTATCTTGAGACGATGGGCGTTCCCGTCATCGGCAACCAGACCGCCGATTTTCCGGCGTTCTTCTGCCGCAAGAGCGGCTTCGGCGTGGACTACGCGGCGCAGAGCGAAGCGGAAATTGCTTCGATCATCCACGCCCAGCGCGGCATCGGCTTCACCGGCGGCATTCTCGTCGGCAATCCGGTCCCGGAAGAATACGCGCTCGACCATGAGTATATGGAGCGTATCATCACCGTAGCGCTGCAGGCCGCGGACGAGGCGAATGTCCACGGTAAGAACATCACGCCGTTCCTGCTTGCCAAGGTCAAGGAGCTGACCGGCGGCGAGAGCTTTGAAACGAACGTGCAGCTTGCGCTGAATAATGCGCGCTGCGCTGCGCGCATTGCCGCGGCGCTTTGCGAGCTGAAAAAAGCGGAATAAAAAATCAGCCAAAGAACTGCCTTTCGGCGGTTCTTTGGCCGTATCTGGGCATACTACGAAACGGAAAATACGCTTTGTAAAGGAGTAGAAAAAATGTCGGAAAAGAACAAGTATTCCGGGACAAAGACCGAGCAGAACCTCCGCGCCGCATTCTCCGGGGAATCGGAAGCCCGCAACAAGTATACGTTTTTCGCCAGCAAAGCAAAGAAGGAGGGCTATGAGCAGATCGCCGCTCTCTTCCTGAAAACCGCGGACAACGAAAAGGAGCATGCGAAGCTCTGGTTCAAGGAGCTCAACGGCATCGGCGACACAGCGGAGAACCTGCTGGCGGCCGCTGAGGGCGAGAACTACGAGTGGACGGATATGTATG
>ERZ779877.2157-NODE-2157-length-14952-cov-2.223535_pt1 | contig 14952 bp, 5 predicted proteins | sample MGYA00511556_ERZ779877 | MGnify/ENA primary metagenome ERZ779877 (study PRJEB29588, sample SAMEA2159338) | human gut metagenome | biome: human gut; feature: human-associated habitat; material: faeces | place: Denmark | collected 2008/2010 ...
ATTGGTTAATAGCGCCGGGGCGAGGCCGGCCCGAGAAAGCAAGCCGACAGGCGCAGCTTGATTGGCTGCCGGCTACTGCCCGAGGGTTAAACCCCTGTAGAACGCCCAAAAATGATCAAACTATGCAAAACTAGCACGTTTTGAGCAAAATTAACACGAAAAAATCCTTGACAGTATGGTATAATAAAGCGAATAAAAACAACCAAGAATCCATATTGGAAGTACAATACGCCAATGACGGTAGTACAGATGAGTGGAATCGTATTCCTTGGAATATAATCCCTAAATGTAGTAACAATGAAGTCCTTATGGGTATCGCTGGTTCCAATTATGTAGGTGCATGGCCTGGTGGTACCGCCGGAGGTTGGAATGTTCCCACGGATGAAATGATCCAATCTTATGAAAAGGGAGACAAACGTTTAGAGGCATCTATCGCAGTGGCAGAAGGAACGTTGGATGGTGATAACTTCACATTCGAAGAAGTTAAAAGCCCGATCGGTTACACGCCAGCTGCAGGAAAAGACTTCCGTTACTTTGTAAAGAAGTATTATCATCCACCTTACACCTATTCACTGAGGGCAGACGATAATTTCCCGGTTTACCGTTACTCAGGCGCCTTATTGCTATTATCAGAGGCATTGGTGAAACAAGGTAAGAACGCAGAAGCTTTGCCTTATATTAACCAAGTAAGAGAAAGAGCGGGACTTAAACCTTTAGCGTCTGTAACATTAAACGATGTTATGGATGAAATGCGCCATGAGTTGGCCTTCGAGAACAAACGTTGGACGGATTTAATCCGCAATGATCAAGCCATTGAAAAAATGACAGCATTCGGCAAGACCATGAAAGCTCTCTATCCGTGGATTTTACCTTCCGCATTCAACGTCACGAAAGAGCGTTTCGTATACGCCTTCCCGAGACGTGAAATGGACATCAATTATCTATTGGAACAGAATCCCGGATATTAATATAATTATTCCTTTTGAAGAGGGCCGGCAATAGCCAGCCCTCTCGGAGATTACACTAATTTTATAGCGGATTTATATAAACAATTTAATAGCATGAAAACACAGGAATTAGTCAAGAATCTATCTTTCGCTATTACATGCGGATATTTATCTTGGGGCTTAACGAGTTGTGATGGGCAAGAAGCCATGAGTTCCGATAATTGGGCTACATTGGAAACCGGATTTAAAGATCCGAAAGCAGAATATCGAACAGCACCTTTCGCCGTATGGAATGGTAAGGTGACAAAAGAAGAGGTAGAACGGACAATCCAAGAGTTGAAAGACGCCGGATCTGGAGGAGCATTTATACATCCACGTCCAGGTCTCATTACCGAATATATGTCAGACGAATGGTACTCTTTGTACAGGCATGCTGTCGACTATGGAAAAAAAAATGATATGAACATCTGGATCTATGACGAGAACTCATATCCCAGTGGTTTCGCAGGTGGACATGTTCCCGAACTGATGCCGGAGTCTTATAATCAAGGACAAGGTTTGGCTTTGAAGAAGGTTGAGCTATTACCCGAGAAGTTAGACAACTGTTTTATCTGCCTAAAAAAAGAGGGTGACAAATGGAAAGACATCACAAACGAAATAGACTCCTATAAACAAAAGAAAGGGGAATATTACCTGTATGAGAAAACATTTTATGGACGTTCGGATTGGTATGGTGGATATTCTTATGTAGATGTCATGGTAAAAGGCGTAACCGAGAAGTTCATCGACGTAACGATGCAAGGTTATGAGAAAGTTGCTAAAAATGAGTTTGGCAAGACCATACCGGGTATTTTTACTGACGAACCCAATATCCAGAGTTCCGGAGGTCTGCGCTGGACTCCGGATTTGTTCGACGTATTCCAGCAAAAGTGGAATTACGATTTAAGGCCTTTATTACCTTTATTAGAAGAAGAGGTTGGTAACTGGAAAGAGGTGCGTCATAACTACATGGAGACCTTGTTACAATTATTTATCGATCGATGGTCAAAACCATTTCATTCCTATTGCGAGCAAAACAATTTACAATGGACAGGCCATTACTGGGAACATGGCTGGCCTTATATGAATGACGGACCAGATAATATGGCCATGTACGCTTGGCATCAAGTCCCGGCCATCGATATGTTGTTCAACCAATTTGATGATAAAAGTCCCGTCGCACAATTCGGTAATGTACGTGCGGTAAAAGAGCTGAGAAGCGTGGCAAATCAAATGGGATATACCCGGACTTTGAGTGAGACATACGGTGGAGGAGGCTGGGATGAGACCTTCAAAGACTTCAAGCGTTTAGGTGATTGGGAATACGTATTAGGTGTCAATTTTATGAACCAACATCTTTCGCACATGACATTGACCGGCGCTCGTAAATACGATTACCCTCCAGTATTTACATATCATTCTCCTTGGTGGTCTAACTACAAGAGCTTGAATGATTACTACGCACGCTTATCTTGGGTCATGAGTAAAGGTGTACAAGACAATGACATATTGGTTATCGAACCGAACTCTACCCTATGGAGCTATTATTCTCACACAAAGAGTAGCAAGCAATTGATGGAAGTCGGGCAAGCCTTCCAGACCTTTGTGACAACTTTAGAAAAGAGGCAAGTAGAATACGATCTGGGCTCTGAGAACATCATCAAGGATCAAGGAGCCATAAAAAACGGTCAATTCGTCATCGGAAAAGCCGCTTACTCAACGGTAGTTCTTCCTCCTTTGATGGAAACTTTAAATAAACCCACATTCGAGTTACTACAAAAATTCGTTCAGCAAGGAGGTAAAGTGGTACGCTTCTCTTCTCCCAATCGGATTGATGGCGCAGAAAACGGCGAATTAGCCAAAGTGTTGAGCGCACAATCGGTCATATCCTACGATCAATTGAATGAAAAAGTCATTCAAGATGCTTTTCCTCCAAAAGATTGCAAATTTTCCTTTAAGGGAGGCGACTTATTCCATCAACGTCGTAAGTTTGCAGATGGGGAATTGCTGTTCTTAGTCAACTCATCCATGACCGAGTCCGTAGAGGGAACCATAGCCACAGTCGGCAAATCTGCGATCCGCCTAGATGCCATGGAGGGTAAGATTTATTCCTATCCTTCCGTTGTAGACAATGGGTTATTACATACAGATTTCCATTTGGAACCTGCAGGAAGTTTATTACTTTATTATTCCAACCATATATTGAAAGGATATCCGGAAGCACCCGCTATCGCCGGAAATACGAAATTGGCAGCTAGCAAAAGTGTTGAAGTAAAACGTTTGAAAGAAAATGCATTGAATATTGATTTCTGTGATGTATCCGTAAAGGGAAAAACTCAGAAAAACATTTATTTTGCACAAGCCGCCGATATGGTATTCAAGGAATATGGTTTTACAAATGGTAATCCATGGAACACTTCTGTACAATACAAAAGAAATATCTTGGATAGGGACACCTTCAAGACCGGAGGATTCGTCGCAACCTACCATTTCAACGTGAATGATAAGTTTGATTATTCTACGATGAAACTGGTAGCTGAACGTCCTGAGTTTTTCTCCGTGAAAGTAAACGGACAGCAAGTACAGGCCATTCCTTGTGAATGGTGGCTAGACCGCTCTTTCGGAGTATACGCAATCGGAAACATGGTGAAACAAGGAACCAACACGGTCGAGATGAGTGTGACACCAATGAGTATATTCGCAGAGATCGAACCAATCTATGTGATCGGTGATTTTGCGGTTGTTCCTGAAAACAAAGGATGGAGTATTAGCGCTCCGGTGGAGAAACTGACCTTGGGCAGTTGGAAAAAACAAAAACAACCATTCTATTCTTGGGATGTTTCCTATACGAAGGAATACGATGTGAAAGATACCTCCAAATCCTACACCATCCAGTTGAACGCTTGGAACGGTACGGTCACCGAAGTCTACGTGAACGGAGAGAAAGCTGGAATCATTGGGTTTGATCCGTATCGCTTGAATATAGCTTCCTATTTGAAGCAAGGAAAGAATCAAGTGGAAGTCCGTGTAATAGGAAGCCACAAGAACTTGTTAGGCCCGCATTACAACAACCCGAATCCAGGTTTAGCCAGTCCTTGGCATTGGAAAAATATCCGCAAGCAAATACCTGGATCTGACTATCAGATGCTGGATTACGGCTTGATGGAAGATTTTGACCTCGTTTATTAATAGAGATAAATGGCATCAAAGCATGATTATACCCTCCTGATTTTCCAGCAAGAACGTATAACATGTTTTGATGCCATTTTTTAATCACAATTGATTTTTTAGCTATGTTTAAACATTCATATAAATACGCCTTGATGGTATGCTTGCTGTTATTGAGCACATCACCCATATTCAGTCAAAAAAGCGATGAATTGAGACATTCATTCAACGCTCCTCCCAATCAAGCGAAACCCCGTGTGTATTGGTGGTGGCTCTATAACCGAATAAACAAAGAAGGTATTACCCGAGATTTGCAGGAGTTCAAGGAGAAAGGGATCAGTGGCGTGAATCTGATCTGCACCGGAGGATATGCAGGTGACAAAGCTTTAGAAGGAATCAAGTGGCTCAGCCCGGAATGGCGTGAACTTTTCCGGCACGCCGTCAGTGAAGCTAAACGACTAGATATTGAATTGGGATTCAACCTGTCCGGAGGATGGACAATGTTGGGGCCTTGGGTTACGTATGATAACGCAATGAAAAAAGTAGTCCAATCAGATACGATCATCGCAGGAGGTAAGAAAGTCTCCATGAAACTGGCTCAACCGGAAACCGTGGAGGGCTATTATAAAGATGTCTGGGTACAGGCTTTCCGTATTGACACCACCAAGAAGTTGGTAGACGCAGAATCTGCAAAAGACCTAACCCTATACATGAAACCAGACGGAAACTTTGAATGGAAAGCCCCCAAAGGAAATTGGTTGATCCTCCGCACAGGATATACCTTGACCGGACATACTTGGAGCCGTTGGTTCGCCTATCCCCAAGGAGACACTTTCGCAGAAGGAGCCGGATATGAGATCGACTATTTAAGCAAAGCGGCCCTCGACAACCATTTCAACCACTTGGGAACAATTATTCTCGACGAAGTCAAAAAGGCAGGAGGCAATTTAGCCTATTTCTGGTCGGATAGCTGGGAATGCGGGAAATTAACATGGACACAAGATTTCCCTGAACAATTCATGCACTACCGGAAATACGATTTGAAACCTTATATGGCCATATTATCCGGATATATAGTTAAGGATTCTCTCTTTTGCGAACGTTTCCAGGAAGACTTCGATCGCACGATTCAAGATTGTATCGCCGATAATTACTACGGCCATTTTTACGATCTCTGCCATAAGAACGGATTGAATGTCGGCAATGAAGCCGGAGGACCTAATGATATTCCACCCCAGGATGTCTTAAAGAATCTAGGACGATGCGATATTCCTGCCGGCGAGTTTTGGGTTCATTACAAATTGCCGGAAGACGGAATGAACTCCCGGAAAAGTGCCCGGTTGAATTTGAAACAAACCGCCTCTGCTGCTCATATCTATGGTAGACGTGAGGCGCAAGCAGAAGCTTTCACCCAAATGGAACAGGATCGTACTCATTGGTCGTTAGGCCCGTATGATTTGAAACCGTATGCGAATGACGCATTCTGCGAAGGAATCAACCGTTTTATGTTGCACCAATCAACCTGCCAGCCACCCGAGGATGGAAAACCAGGTTATGAGTTTTGCGCTGGACAGCATTTTACACCCAATCTTACTTGGTGGGAACAATCATCCGCATTCTTCTCTTATTTATCACGATGCCAATATCTATTGCAAGAAGGTAAATTCGTAGGCGATGTATGCTATTATATTGGCGAACAGACTCCATCACTGGTTCCTCCTCACTACATCATTCCGTCGTTAGGTTTAGGATACGACTGTGATTATACGAATGTGGAGGTCTTGTTAACGAGAATGTCCGTAAAAGATGGTAGGATTGTCTTGCCGGACGGCATGAGTTATCGCTTACTCTATCTCCAAAATTGTGTCTCACCAGATAAGGAAATATGCGAGGCCGTTTCTCGCTACCAACAATTAGAAGTTCCTACCGAAGCATCGGAAATGATGTCCCTAGATGTGCTTAAGAAACTACGTGAATTGATTATGGATGGAGCAACCGTCATAGGCGCACCACCAACAATGTCCGCTGGACTAGACAACTATCCTTATGCGGACAATGAGGTACGTAAACTGGCCTCAGAGATTTGGAGAGACTTGGATGGGAAAAACATCACAGAACGTAAATTAGGTAAAGGAAGGATCATCTGGGGCAAAACCGCACGCGAGGTTTTGCTAGCGGATGGAATTGGACAAGACTTCGCCTATCTGAACCAGACTGCAGAACCGGAAAAATTCAATTACATCCACCGTTCATTAGACGATTGCGATATATACTTTGTCATCAACCGGACAGGCAAACAAACTTCTAGCCAATTTACGTTCAGAGTTCAAGGTAAACAACCCGAGATTTGGGACCCTGTGACAGGCGAGATGAGAATAGCCTCCTCTTTCACCCAGCATGATGGATATACGACTGTCCCCTTAGAGTTCGTTCCGTACGGCTCTTACTTTGTCGTATTTGACAAGACAATCTCAACGGATAAGCAAGGAGAAGGCGATCGTAATTTCAGCAAGCTGGAAATAGCACAAGATTTAAGCCACTCTTGGGAAGTGATGTTTGACCCAACTATGGGAGGCCCGCAAAAGGCCTTTTTCGAGGATTTATCCAATTGGATAGATCGGCCAGAGGAGGGGATCAAGTATTATTCGGGGACAGCCACTTACCGGAAATCATTCGACCTTTCTTTCCCCAAAGGGAACGATGGACATATCTACTTAGACTTAGGAAATGTCAAGCATGTCTCATCGGTTCGGATCAACAACAAGGACTTAGGAATCTTATGGTGTACCCCGTGGCGAGTAGATATCACAGACTATGTAAAAGAGACTGGTAACTTAGTAGAAATCGATGTGATCAACTTATGGGCCAATCGAGTGATCGGTGATTGGAAACTTCCAAAAGAACAACGATTTACACGTACTCATGATGTTTTTCGCTTTGATATGTTAAGAGCTAGTACCCCGCTTACGGACGCAGGTTTGTTAGGGCCTGTTAGCATTCTAAAAGAGAAGGTATGGGATATGGTTACCCCTATTACAAAATAAATAATGATGAAGAAGATATTATTTTTTATAATCGGAATAGTGTTTTGCTTATCTTCTTTTGCCACAGATACACGAAGTACCGCCTTGGACTTATCTCCCGCAAAGTGGATATGGTATCCCACAGGTAGAACCTTGCAAAATACATTTGTATTATTCCGGAAAGATATCATATTGGACAAGAAACCTCATAAGGCTATCGGCTGGATATTGGCAGACAGCCGATATCGCTTGTTTGTCAACGGAAAGCGAATCCAATGGGGGCCAGCCCCTTCCGATCCTCGCTGGCAAGAGGCTGATCCAATAGACTTAACCGCATTTCTCACTGAAGGGAAAAATGTAATCGCTGTAGAAGTTTGCTTTTTCGGTTCTGGAGATGGTACACATCCAATGGGAAAGCCCGGATTTATACTAAACCTAGACATGGATCAAGAAAAGTTAGTGACCGATGCCTCATGGGATTGTTTTCTTGCTAAAAGTTGGCAACCGGGACAATATAAACGTTGGTTCCTACGCTCCTTACAGGAAGAATTCGATGCTCGGCTATATCCATACGGATGGGATACCTCCGATTTCAAACCAGACGAAAATTGGACAAAGGCTATCCTTGTAAGCCAAGATGGCAAGGAACCTTCCGTGTGCAACAGCTCCTCCGAGTATGTCTGGGAAATATTCGGTAACAAGCAATTGTCCGAGATACGGAAAAGAAGCATTCCCGCTATGCGAGAATTTGATTTCCATGCCACTACGCTAGAAGAATCTATGTGGATCCATTGGAAAAGACCGGTGGAAGATTATTTTGATTTGTTGGTATCAGACGCTTTCGAGACAATCGATAAACCTATCACAAGATCTCTCGGGGATGGTGAGTGGGAAATATCACCACAGGGGAACTACGCAGCCGCCCTGACATTCTCTTTTCCGGAACAAGGTGTCGGATGGCCTCATTTCACGATCGACGCACCCGAAGGAACCATAGTGGAGCTACTGGTTCATGAGGCTCATCAGAAAGGAGGTCCAGCACTTATCAACTCGCATTTCAATTCATGGTCACGCTTCATCTGTAAAGAAGGAATCAACCATTTTGAGACTTTCGATTTTGAGAGTTTCAGATGGTTACAACTGCATATCCGCAACTTCAACCGTCCCATAAAAATAGCTTCAGTGGGTATGCGCCGTCGTATCTATCCTTGGAAATCGGATCCTACTATCGTTATATCGGATGATACCATCCAACACGTAGTCAATGCCGCCGTGAATACATTATACAATTGCGCCCAAGAAACTCTAGTAGATGGAATGGCTCGCGAAAGACAACAATACAGTGGAGACGGAAGTCATCAACTACACGCCGTAATCCAAACACTAGGTGATATAACGTTACCGTATCGATTCGTGAACACTTTCAGCCAAGGGCTTTCCATTGACGGATATTTCATGGATAGTTGGCCCGCATGGGATCGTTTAGCTCGTACGGTTGAACGACAAATGCATTTAACAGGTTGGGGCCCAATATTGGATCATAGTATTGGTTTTTGCTTTGATGCTTTTCATTACTATATGTACACAGGCGATCTACAAGGATTAAAGGAGGTTTATCCCAGACTACTCTCCTTCTTCAGCTATCTCTATAAATTAACTGACAAATCAGAACATCTGGTTCCGGTGGAGAACTTAGGAATGTGCTCTGTCTATATCGATCATGAGGCTTATAAGCAAACGAAACATAAGCAACTCGCACTCAATCTATATATCGTTGCCATGTGCCAAAATGCCTTATCTACATTATGCCAAGCGTTTGGTGATACTCAAAAAGCAGATGAGATCAATCAGTATGCGGCGGACATTCTACAAGGATGTATCCAAAAATTTTGGGACAAAGAACAACAAGTCTATGTAAACAATCTACCATGGAAAGACGAGGAAGGAGAAATTCGTTACTGCGATCGTTCCTTATCGACCGCCTTGATCTTTGATCTATGTCCAAACGGAGAGACCGCAAAAACATTGGATTTATTAGAACAGAGTCCAGCAGAAATGGGGGTGTCGTATCCCTGTAACGCCGTATGGCCTCTATGGGCTTTGGCTAAATACAGGAAGATCAACACTGTCTTATCCGACCTAAGGGAAAAATGGGGCAACATGAGTTCCGTATGGGCCAATAATACGTTGCAAGAGTTTTGGAAGGCTTATCCCGACGAAGGTTCTCAATGGAGCCATTGTGCCATGTATCCCTTGATTGCCCTCAACCAAGGCATCGCTGGAGTATATCCACTCAAACCCGGTTGTGAGAGGATTAAGATGGAACCTCAATTAGGTGATCTTGAGCATATCCGTTTTGACGTGCAAACCCTCAAAGGAGCCATTCAACTCTCGGCGCAAGGCATAAAAGGGAAACGTGAACTACGATTGCAAGTACCGGACTCTCTCTCTATCGAGTTAAGACTGGATAAACGAGAAAAGGTGGATTTGCCACTTTTACGCACGGAAAAAGACGGAATCAACGTATATGAGATCACACATCCCGGTTCTTATGTATTAAAACTAAAATATACTTAATTGTTGGCCCATAACATTCTAAATTCGTTACTATATGAAAGGAAATAGAGTAATTTTAAACACAGCCATTCTCTTGATAAGTTCAATGAGTTTATTAAAGCTGTCTGCTCAGAATGAAAATTCATGTGTACCTACGAATCTTCGTTGTGAGCATTTGGAACGTCCTTTAGGAATCGACCGCCAGTCTCCCCGATTTAGCTGGAATTTGTCTGATACCCGAAATGGAGCAAAGCAAACGGCTTATCAGATTGCGGTAGGAAAAGACTCTTTGGCGCTATCTAAGGGGAAAGGTACTATTTGGAAAAAGAAGATATCCGGAGACCAAATGCTGACCACCTATACGGGAAAGGCCTTAGAACCTTGTACACGTTATTATTGGAGTATCAGCGTTTGGGACAAGGACAAGAAGAAATCCCAATCGGTTATCTCCTCCTTCGAGACCGGCTTATTGACCCAAAGAAATTGGCAAGGCAAATTTATCTCAGACGGAAAGGATATGGAGTCTCGCGACACTCCCTATTTCAGGAAACAAATCTCATTAAACAAAGAGGTTGAATCCGCTCGTACCTATATTGTCGCAGCCGGTCTCTACGAGTTATCTATCAATGGAGAGAAAGTCGGAGATCACTACCTAGATCCCGCTTTTACGGATTATGGAAAACGTTTGCTGTATGTGACACATGACGTGACAAATCTTTTGCGACAAGGGAAGAACGCAATCGGTGTAATCTTAGGAAACGGATGGTATAATCATCAGCCAGTCGCAGAATGGAATTTCCACAATGCTCCATGGCGTGACAGACCATCATTTTGTATGGATATTCGTATCCGTTATACCGATGGAACAGAAGAGATCATTGCCTCGGACAATAGCTTTAAGACAAACTCCGGGCCTATCACGTTCAACGCTATTTATCTAGCGGAAAACCATGACTTCCGCAAGGATATGCCCAATTGGAATAAGCCTTCTTTTGATGACTCCTCTTGGCAAACAGCGACAGAAGTAGAAAAGCCGGATGTTATCATATCCTCCCAAACAATGCATCCTATTCGTATCACAGACTTTCGCAAGCCGATTGAGGTGAAAAAACTAAGTGATACACTTTATCTGTATAACTTTGGGCAGAACTGGTCGGGTATCACCACTTTTACCGTACAAGGCGAAGCTGGAACGAAAGTAAAATTACGTCATGGAGAACAATTGGATTCCCGGGGTAAACGTTTGTTTGATGATAACAATACCCAATTCTATCAAAACGTAAACGAACCGCTCAAGTATGGAAAACATCCGGAAGACGAATTGTTCCAAACGGATGTGCTTATCCTAGACGGGAAAAAGAACACGTTCACTCCGCATTTCAACTATAAAGGATTCCAATATGTGGAAGTATCTTCCGATAAGCCCTTGGAACAGGACAAACAAGATATGACCTCCCATTTTATCCATACCGACTTACCACAAATCGGCACATTCGAATGCTCCGACTCTTTGATAAATCGTTTATGGCGTGCTACCAATTATTCATATCTGTCGAACTTAGTTGGGTATCCTACCGATTGTCCGCATCGTGAGAAAAACGGGTGGACTGGCGACGCACATTTAGCCATCGAGACCGCTTTATTTAATTACGATGGTATCACCTTGTATGAGAAATGGCTGGCGGATCATCGGGATAATATGTATGAAAACGGTTACACTGTATCATTCCCTCCGGAGGCTGGGGCAGCGACATCGTAGACTGGACTTGTTCCGTAACGCTTATCCCTTGGGCGATCTATGAGTTTTATGGAGATCAGACCTGTTTACGTGATAATTACACCGAGATGAAGAGACATACCGATTACTGGTTGAGTAAGTTCCCCGAAGGTTTAGTAGGAGATGCCGGATTGGGAGACTGGGTACCTCACAAAGCTGTAGCTAACCGAGAATTGTCGGCCTCTATCTACCATTACAAAAACGCAGATATCATGTCACGCACAGCGAAGCTATTCGGTTATGAGGAAGAGTATAAATATTATAAGAACGAAGCGGAGAAAATAAAAGCAGCGATCAATAATAAATACCTCAACAAAGAAACCGGAATCTACGCTAGCGGTTATCAAACAGAACAGAGCATGCCACTCTATTGGGGTATCGTGCCAGAAGAACTGAAAGCGAAAGTCGAGGAACGTTTATCCGAACGTGTACACATGAATAAGGATCATCTGGATTTTGGCATCATGGGTTGCAAGACCGTACTGAACGCATTGACCGAAAGTGGGCACGTAGAACAGGCTTTCCGTATAGTCACACAACAGGACTATCCCTCATGGGGTAATTGGTTGAGACAAGGGGCAACTACTTTGTTTGAGAACTGGGATTATAATGGATTGGCGTGGGGATACTCACAAAACCATATCATGTATGGAGAAATTGGTGCCTGGTTCTATAAAGCTCTTGCCGGAATCAATCTTGATCCACAGCAACCCGGTTTTAAAAACATCCTGTTAAAACCGCACTTCGTGAAAGAGCTTACGTATGTGAAAGCCTCTTATCATTCACCGTATGGAGAAATTATCTCCGCATGGAAAAGAGTGGGCGACAAAGTGATTTATCAAGTGACTATCCCCGCTAATACAACGGCGACTTTATATTTGGAGCATAAAGACGTACCGAAAACTTTATCATCAGGATCTTATGAATTTAAAATTAAATAGAGTAGATATGAGAATTTTGAATAAGACGATTTTATCGGGAATGCTGCTTCTACAAATGTTCGCAATTTGTACACAGGCCTCTTCCTTGAAAGTGAACCACCTCAAATGCGAAGAATTGGTAAATCCGTTAGCAATAGATAATACGACACCTCATTTTAGTTGGCAATTGAATAGCGGCTGGCAAGGAGAGCAACAGACTGCTTATCAAGTCTTAGTAGCTTCTGACAGGGAACGACTGAATGAAAACAAGGCCGATTTATGGAATTCTGGTAAGGTGACCTCCTCCGCATCTACTTGGATTCCCTATCAGGGAAAGCTTTTGGCCGCTAAAAGTTTTGCTTATTGGAAAGTACGTATTTGGAATAAGGATGGAGAAGTATCCGAATGGAGTACTCCTGCTTCTTTCGGTATTGGCTTATTGTCCCCACAGGATTGGAAGGCGCAATATATCGGTATAAACAATGAGGATCCTCAATCTCCCTTATTGAGAAAAACGTTTGAATGGAATAAGAAGGGAGATAAGATGCTGTTGCATGTCAACTCTTTAGGTTACCATGAGGTGTACTTAAACGGTTCGCTGGTAAGTGATGTTGTATTGACCCCAGCGGTCTCACAATTCAATAGACGGTCACTTTCGGTCACCTACGACATCACCAACTCGTTGCGAATCGGTAAGAACGAATTGGTTATCTGGCTGGGAAAAGGTTGGTATCAAGACCAACTTCCTGGTGTCGTAAAAGGCGGTCCCTTTGTCCGTGCCCAATTAGAAGTGCGAAATAACAACGTCTGGGAAACCTTTCAGGCCACAGACGCTTCTTGGCTGGCACGAGAAAGTGGTTACACTTCATTCGGGACTTGGCGGCCTCATCAATTCGGAGGCGAGGAGATCCATGCGAAAAAGCTGATCGCCTTGGATGCCGTTTCCCTGAACAAGGTAAACTGGGCACCAGTCAAAGTTGCCGATATTCCAGAACACACCACCTCCCCACAAATGGTAGAACCCAATCGAATCCAACTAGAATTTCCCCCGTTGTCCATAGAAGCATCCGGAGACACTGCCTGGATTTTCGATATGGGAACCAATCTGACCGGATGGACAAAGATCAAGTTTCCTCCTTTAGAGAAGGGACAACGGGTTCGCATCAGTTATTGCGACTTTTTGGATAAACAACAGTTCCGGGATAACTTATATGAGGATTATTACATCGCAGCAGGCAAAGAGCAAGAGTTTTTTATCAACAAGTTCAATTATAAGGCATATCGTTACCTGAAGGTGTCCAACCTAAAGCAGGCACCGGCATTAAACGATGTTACGGCCTATTTGATCCATACGGATTATTCAAGTTCCTCTTCTTTTGCTTGCTCTGATGAAGATTTGAATGCAATTCATGATATGATACAATACACCCTACGCTGCTTAACCTTGGGAGGATATATGGTAGACTGTCCTCAAATTGAGCGTTTGGGATATGGTGGCGATGGGAATGCGTCAACACCCACGGTTCAGACGATGTTCAACCTTGTTCCGCTGTATACGAATTGGATGCAAGCTTGGGTGGACTGTATGCGCACTAACGGAAGTATGCCTCATACGGCTCCAAATCCGTATGCAGCTGGTGGTGGACCATTTTGGTGCGGTTTCATGATCGCAGGTTCTTGGCAAACGTATGTGAACTATGGCGATGCTCGTTTGTTGGAACGCTATTATCCATTCATGCAGCAATGGCTGGAATATGTAAAAGAATACACGGTCGATGGCTTATTGAAAACATGGCCGAATACGGATTATCGAAACTGGTATCTGGGAGACTGGGCAACACCGGAAGGGATTGACCAAACAGATCCCCGATCGGTAGACCTAGTAAACAATTGTTTCGTAGCGGTTTGTTATCAGACAATGGCTAAGATCGCTCAAACATTAGGCAAGCCTAACGACCAGAAACTGTATGAAAGTAAAACCGAGCAGTTGAGAACATTGATTCATAAAACATTTTACGATTCAAAAGAGGCTAGTTATGGTACTGGCACACAGATCGAGTTGGTTTATCCGATGCTTGCTGGAGTTACTCCCGAATCACAGTTGTCTAACTTGTTAAACACATTGTATAAAAACACCGCCGAACGTTTCCGCGGACACCTAGCAACCGGCCTAGTGGGGATTCCCATAATTACGGAATGGTGCATCAAGAACCAACAAGTCAACTTCATGCACCAAATGTTGAAAAAGCGTGATTATCCGAGCTATTTGTATATGATTGATAACGGTGCGACCACGACCTGGGAACACTGGAACGGAGAACGCAGTCATATCCATAACTGCTACAACGGGATCGGTACCTGGTTCTATCAAGCCCTAGCAGGGATCATGCCGGACGAGGCTCATCCAGGCTATAAGCATGTACGAATCTCTCCGCAATTGGCTAAAGGGATCTCTTGGGTTAAGGCCTCGAAAGAAACACCTTATGGCAAGATTCTTGTTCATTGGGAGAAAAAAGAGAGTA
>ERZ779877.2160-NODE-2160-length-14950-cov-2.482981_pt1 | contig 14950 bp, 19 predicted proteins | sample MGYA00511556_ERZ779877 | MGnify/ENA primary metagenome ERZ779877 (study PRJEB29588, sample SAMEA2159338) | human gut metagenome | biome: human gut; feature: human-associated habitat; material: faeces | place: Denmark | collected 2008/2010 ...
CGGTTTTTCCTGCTTGCTCCGCAGCATATCTCCGCCGATCTTGTGGAGTGCTTCCGAGTAGCTCAGCGCGGTGCTTTCCGCGAGTCTGCGAGCTTGTTTTTCTATGTCGTCGAGGTCACACTCCAGATAGAAGGCCAGCACTGCGGCGTATTGCCTGCACCTGAGCGCCTCCAGCACGTCCCTTGCTATTTTTCCGTCGGGGAAGTAGTGCCTCGCGTCTATTTTGAGATAGTAGAGCCCCTCTGTGTTATTTTCTTCTTTCACGCTTTGCCCTCCTTCGCTGCGCGCGGTTTGGGCCTTCCTTTCGGAACGGTGACAGAAGCCCGGCTTTGATCGCGCACTCAGTACAGAGCATTTTCGCGCCCTGTTCTTTGGCGAGGCGGTCAGCTTCCGGGTGTTTCCAGCATTTCCGGCCGCATGTCGGGCACTCGACTGGCTCCCAGTCCGGGTGCTTGGCCTGCACGTCGCCGTTCAGGTTCTTGTCCAGTGGCAGGCAGATGATCCCGCCCCGGTCAGTCTGCTTTCTCGGCGTCAGATCGAAGCCGTGAGCCCGGAGCTGTTCGCGGGTGTTGTTGGTGCTTTCTTCCTGCTTTACCTCCAGTACTTCCACCTTGTCCAATGGCAGGCAGAACGAGCCCTGCGGCTCCCATTTCTTCGCCTTCCAGTTCTCTGCGAACTTCTCCAGCGTATCGAACAGACAGAGGCCCGCCTCGGTTTCGGTCTGGAATACGGTCTGCATGACTGCCTCGTCCTCTGAGTCCTCCCAGCCGTAGAGGTGCCAGCTCTCGCGGTTGTCGTAGTCCCACTGTGAGAACCAGAGCACATGGCCGTCGATCGGCCAGCCGGTGCCGGTTACTTTTCCGGTGATAACTTTCGGTTTATATTCCATGATTTTGTCCTCCCTTAGAAAAATCTATTTAATGAGATAATGAGCACGATCACGGCCACGAAGGCGATCGTGATGTTCTGCTGTCTGAGTCCGTCCTTTTCTCCGATAACTCCAAAAAGCAGGAGAGCAGCCACGAGGGCCAGCACTATGTTTATGATTAGCATGTTCTTGTCCTCCTTTGGTTTGCCGGGAGAGCTTGGCCCTCCCGGTATGTTCCCGACATTTATGTCGGCCACATTATGCAATAATCGTGATCTTTTCGCGTTCCGGAACGTCTGCCAGTGCTTTGACGAGGTAGTTCTTCACATTGTCCACCGCCTGAGACTTCCAGAGGCCACCGTCAGCAGCCACCAGCTTGAAGGCAGGGGCTCCGCCGCGTCCCTCGCTGATTCTGAACACGAAGTCACTCGCGGGCTGCGGAACTTCCAAAAATGTGCGGTACGGGATCAGGTTCACCGGATTAGGAACGAAGGCGGCGTCCTTCGTGGTTACTCCGGTTTTGATGATTGCCTGTTGACTTACGCCGTCGTCTGAGAAGGTTCCCTGCTGTGTGTTCACGATATTGCTCGCCATAATGGTGACGGCTTCGCGGTCGTCTGTTTTCTGGAAGCATGACTGCATGGCCACGAGGAAGCTCTCCTGATCATATTCGCGGCCGTATTCAAACTGCGGCAGCAGGGCGTTGACCTCGAACAGAGTCTCACGGTCACGCTCGGCCAGCAGCCCGGAGTAGAGCAGCACCTTTGTGGCGCTTACCACCTGAATGATCATTCTGTCGCGGAGTTCCTCGCGGCTTTCCTTGATATAGTCCACCAGAGAGGTGAGAGTGGTCGCTTTGATCGGCTCGGCCTTGTCGGCTGCGTCATAGCGTCTGAGATCCTTCGTGCAGTATGTCCGGCCGTTAATCTCGATTGTTTCCGGCTTCTCAGCCTTTACGGCCAGCCCTGTGATATATGCGATTGCTTCTTTGATTCCTTCCATTTTCTTGCCCTCCTTATGCTTCTTTTACTGGTGCGATTTTTACCACTTTTATGTTGTTGCGTCCGCTGGTTGTCTGGCGGTCGTCCGCGGACTGTCCGGCGGTTTCGTATACCTCGCCGGTGTCCGGATCGTAGTCACGGCCCGGAACTAATTCGGCAGCGGCAGCAGGTGCCTGTTTTCCTCTGTTTTTAAGATCCAGAGGCTTGCCGGTCGGATTCTGTCCCGGTGTAGGAGCTGCAGCTTGTGTTTCCTCTGGTTCCTGATCCTGATCGGCGTCCGTGAAGTCGGAGAGATCCATCTGTCCGCGGATCTGCCCGTCGTATTCGGCGATCTCGATCTGGCCGGTTCTCATATTGACACCCATCACCATTTGCGTGTCGATTGCTTCGGTAGCTGCGAGCTTTGTCGTGACAGCGATCTGGGTTCCTACCATTTGGCGGGTTTTGTTCGGCGTAAATTTAATATTTACCGTGATCTGGCGCTTGGTGGTTGCTTCTGTGTTCGGATTCTGAATATTTTCAGCCACCTGCATGAGTGCCTCGTTGAGCTTCTCGGCGAAGGCTCCGCCTGCGAGAGCTTCGAGGTTGATCTTTGCCTGTACTTTCTGCTTTTTCATGTGCTTACCTCCTTACCGCAGCCCATACGGCTGTATTTTTTCCGGTTCTTTTACTCGGTTTCTTTCCGACGACTTCCAGAACTCCGGCGCCTTTTAGCTCTGTGAGTCTCGGCGCCACGAAGTTGCGGTCGTAGTATTTCAGGTGGCCAGCAGCCACCAGTTCGTCGGTGATTTCTTCCACGGTCATTGATCGGTTTCCGAGGGTTTCCAATATTAGCTTGCAGCGTTCACCGCTGCGTGTTCGTATGCCGTCGTAACTCTTGCGGCGTGTCTGTTTAGTGATCCCGTCCATGGTTTCCTCCTTTACTAAAAACAAAATGTAAGTTGTCCTGTTTCGTCTGCCTGCGTATTCACTGGTACGGTAAAGCCTTCCCAGTGCTCATAAGCGTGCCCGGTCAGGCACTCAGCCGCTAAAATCAGCACATTTATGTCGCTGGCGTTTTTCATCCCTGCGTATTCTTTCACATGCTGTTTTATTTGTTCCAGCAACGGGAGCAGACCGTCGGCTTCGGCCGCCTTTTCAACGTGCCGGGCCCAGTCTTTGATCTCGTATACTCCGCTTGGCGTTTTGTACGTTTCCACGCCTTCTGTGATTTTTCTCCCCTTCTGGTCCTTTCCGACCACCGTTGCTGTGAATATTCTCGAAGATAGTCTGGTGTAGTTCTCGATCATCTGGCCACCTTCTTGGTGGTTGCTTTTCTTATGGGGCAGTTGATACCGTTATTCATGCACGGATCCGGGGAGGCCATGTGGTGCATACAAATTTTTAACGGTTCGCCCGTCTGTTTGTTTATGAGCTTTCCGCTCAGCATGGCGCAGGCTTTTGAAATTACAAAAGGCCCGACTCTGCGGAGCTCGCAGTATTCGCATTTCATGGCGTGTCTCCTTCCTCGGTGTAGTCGATCTCCACACCTTCCAGCAGTTTGAGGATCCCTGCGATATATTGCACGCGGTACGGTTCCAGATCTTCGAGTTTCATGTGCTTGCGTCCGTAGATCTGTTTCATGTCTCGCCATACTTCCCACGGTACCCGGTAGAAGTTTTCCAGCCCCACGCTCACCATGATGAAGGCAGCAGCTCCGAGCTTGTGGTGCAGCGTCAGGCTTTCCACCTGCTCAGGGGTGAGGCGGCTCTGGTCGATCTTGTCGCTGTCGGTGTGTTTCGCCTCAAATACCACGGCCCGGCCGCCGGTGAGTGTTCCCTTGAAGTCCGGCTGTCCGGCTTTGGTGTAGCAAGCAAGGAAACGGCCCTGTCGGTCTGGCTTCCTGAGTGGCTTCATGGGCTCCGGAGTCTTTTCAACGAAGGCCACGCCCTTGTCGCAGTACCAGTTCAGGCTTGCGGTGATCATATTCTCGAAGTGTTCACCGGCTCGCTTGCTCTGGAGTCCTTTCTGGCTATGCTGCACCCGTGCAAGGGCGGTGCTGGCTGTCGGATCCGGGTAGCCTTCGCCATTTCTTCCCGGAACCGTGTCCCAGCTCATTGATCTACCTCCGAGTCTGCGCCTTTGTCGGCCTCCAGTGTGATGTCGTGGCCGGGGTGTCGTCTGAGCTCGATCGCAAGGTCTAAGATCATTTCGCCATTGATCCGCACGGTGGTGGATTCAATCGCGGCGACGCCGTTCAGGTGCCCGACGTGAGAAGGGAGAACGATCAGTGCGTCACCGATCGGAAGTGTTTCGGCTTCGCAGTTTCTGTAAAGCTCGGCAGCGTCCCGGATCGGGATCTGGTGCTGCTTTGCGTATTCGATCTCGCTTCTCATGCCCTCGCTCGGATTCTCGATACCGTAAACCCAGAGCTCGTCGCACATGGCCAGAAGTGAGAGGCCCATGTCCATGCCCGCTGCGCGTTCCTCCGGCTTGGTGTCGTCAAGAAACTGGGTAAAATATACATGAGGTGCGATCGGGATCACGTCGTCCCAGAGTTCGACAGCTTCGCGGCAGTAGCGCTGGGCCTTTTCTATGTTCTTTTCAATGTCCCCGCGACACGGGGAGCAGATGTAAACCAATTTTTTTCTCATGCGCTTGCTCCTTTCTATAACCCCATAGCTTCCAGCACGCCGACGGCGTACTCTATGGCGATAACATCACCCGCGAACCGGTCGTCGTCTGGGTGGAGATCTGCCAGTGTTTTCCGTTCATTTGCCAGTTTCCTGAGTCGCTCTGTGGCGTTGATTGTGCCCAGCGTTGCGGTGGGCTGCTCTGTTTTCTCTGGCGCTTCTTTCGCCCGGAGAAGCTCGTCATTTTTCAAAATCGTTTCTTTGATTTCTTCCGGAGCGTCCGAGAGGTCGGTTTCTTCGCAGGCTTCCTGTTTTGGTTCTAGCTTAGCGGGTGCTGGCGTATCGTATAACTTGCCGAGTTCCCAGTCCTCACGGTGCAGGTTAAAGGCGTCACCTAATTGGATAATATCCGGGTAGTTTTTCAGTGCGATAGTTTTCGCCGGTTCGTCGATCTCGTAGGCGTAGTAGGTTACGTTCGTATATCCGAGACTCTCCAGAACGTATCGCCCAGTTGCGATTCCGTCGAACATAGAGAGGACAACGATCGGCTCGTCTTTTTCCGCGTCTATGTGGCTTAAAATAAATTTAATTACCTCAGCAGTCCAGCCATTCCCCAGTGCTTTGTAGCGCTGGCTATCTGCGACGCCTTCGGTGTACCCATCCGGCATGGTCTGGAGTCGTTCGCACTCAACAGGTTTTAGCTTGCGGATCACATAAGCGCCGTCCGGAAGATTTATCTCTTGTACCCCGTAGCGCGTCTCGATTTTCCCGTCTTTTACGACGTGATAGGCGTCTTTTTCCAGCGTGTAGTCTGCGAGATCTATCGGGCACATATAAAGCCCGGTTTTTCCTCCCTGTCCGCCACCGTTCGCAGTGATGTTTACGCTTTTCCCGTATGGAGAGTAGACACGGTGAGCCTGAGCGCCTGTTTTTATATCTCCGAGTCGGATCGGTTGGGCTATGAGGTTATCCTTTTGCACGGTTGTGAGGGTGTTTGTTTTCCTGTCCGTTCTTGGTTCAAGGTGTTGCCCAATTTTCCCGTCCTCTTTGTATCTGCCCCGGCAGGCTACGCAATACGAGGCGCCTTTTGCAACATGTGCCAGTTTATAAAACTGTTCGCCCTCGCTGGAGTCTAAAATGTCGTCAAGAACGATACCGCGATCGGCCGGCTGTCCTATATCTCCAAAATTATGAACGTAAAAACGCTGGCGGTTCTGAGCGCTTACCAGTGCGCTGTTTATGTAGTGAAGTGGTGCGCCGAGCTCGCGGCTGATCTGTTCTTTGATCGCCTCTGAGGCGCTTCTGTTATTTTCGTAGAGGAAGTAGTCGGGCTTAAATTTTTCTTTTGCTGCGAGGTAGCATTTGAATAGCTCCCAACCTATGCCACTTGCTTCGGTTTCCCTCCCGTTATGCTGGGCTATGCTCCAGTGGGTGCAAGGGCTTCCTCCGATCAATAATTTTTTCATTCTGGTGTTTCACCTCTCAATTCTAATTTTGTTCGTTCCGCGATCTGACTCTCCAGCCGGAGGGCTCCGCGGGTGAGTGCTGCTATTTCCTGCTCTTTCCTGCGGCGTTCGTTTTCCCGGTACTCTATCAGGCGTTGACCTTTGTCCGGAAGGGATCCGGCCGCGTTGTCGATCTTCTCGGTTAATTGTGCCGGTGTCATGCTGCGGGACTTTTCCCGTTCGTACATTGGCGTGTACTGTTGCATGAAGGCCACCCGATCCATGCCGGGCTTGCCGCCTATGTATGCGCTGCGGTGCATTTCCCAGAGGGAAGTCCAGCCGATTGACTCAACGGCCCGCGCCACCAGAGGCGGGAGCTGGCGGGAGAGATCTCCGTGGTTGAATTGTCCGGCGCTGTACATGAGGTCGCTCACGGCCAGCCATGCCTTGTCCGGCTCTATGAGTTCCGGGTGCTGGATCTCCAGCATGATCTCCCGGACTTCGGCCACACTCGGCGGCCATTTGTTTGTTGCAATGTGTTTTTTTACTGCCAGCGCTACGATCCCGGATTCGTCTTGCTCAAACATCATGGCCCAGAGATTCACCGTGGCCTCGATTGCTTTCGCGTCCTTGAACTTGTCAAAATTCGGGTAGGCGGTGACGACGATCGCCACCAGTCGAGCCGCGTCTGCTTTTGTCATATCTCGAAGCCTCCTTCCTCGTCTGCGATTATCCCCGCGAGCACGTCCATGGTGTCAGGTTTTCCACAATTTCCACCCGGTCGCTGTTGATAGCTTCCGGATCCGGCAGGTGGGAGAGGTTCGTCGTCCCAGCGTCCCTGATTGATCCATGTTGACGGGTTGGGAATGAAGCGGCCACCTTCTCGCAGCCATTGTTCCGAGGTTTTAGCTGTTGCCACTGTCTGCATGATCTTCTCGAACAGTTCAGCGTCGGGTTTTGCCTTTTCCCATGCCTTCTGTGCTGCTTTCTTGCCGACTTTCTTCGGGTATGCAGTCCAGAACTCTGCGAAACGTCGTTCCTGAGCGCTTGGCTGCTTCTCGGCTGCGGGGGTTATGGGGGTATCCCCCTTATTTTCTGGTCTACTCTGGTCTACTCTGGTCTGGTCTACTCTACCTGCGGTCTTTTTCTGGTCGCTCTTGCTTGCGTCCGCAGACTGTCCGGCGGTCGTCCTCCGGTCGTTTGACTTAGCAGCAGCGCGGCGGGCTCTCGAACGGTTTTTCTCATTTTCTCGCTGTTCGATCAGCTTTCCGGTGTACTCGCTCCAGTCGTGGATCTCCAGAACGCCGTCCTCCGTTACGTCCAGCAGAGACGCAGAGGTCAGGGCGGCCACAAATTCCTCCGGATCTTTGTCCCACTGGGCCGCTCTTGCGATCATTCTGTCGGATATTCCAGCGAGGGATCCGTCCGGTGCGTTATCAATGGCCCAGAGCCAGAACGAGATCAGCAGGCCGAGCATGTGAGCCGGTTCAATGTCGAGCTCGTCAGCAGCAGCCAGCACCTTGCGGTGGTCTTTCAGTTGTTGGTGAATTTGGATCCATGCCACTGTCGGCACCTCCTTTCGTGGTTTGTTTCTGGTTCGGCCGTAGAGTTCCGCCGGTCTGTCCGGCGGTCGTCCTTCGGTCGGTGTTATTAGTTAAAAGGGAGCTGTCCGTCGTCCGGTATGTCCATGAATCCGTCGTTGTTGGCGGGCTGAGGATTGCCATTTGCGTTGCCTCCGTTGCTGTCTGCGAAGTAAATGTTTGAGGCCACAACTTCCACGGCCTTGCGATTCTGGCCGGTTTTCTCGTCCTTCCATTTACGGGTGGAGATCCGGCCCTCAACTACGATCTGGCGGCCTTTGGAGAGGTAGCGGCCGCAAAACTCGGCGCGTTCTCTCCAGCACACGATCGGGATATAGTCTGGAGCGGTGTCTTTGTTCTTGCTTGGTACCTGCACGGCGAGGTCGAAGCTCGCCACTGGTGTGCCGCTCTGTGTGTATCTGATTTCAGGCTCCTGAGCCAGACGGCCCAGAAGTTCTACATGATTAAGCATTGTCTTGTCCTCCTTGCTGCTTTGCGTTATCCATAGCGGCGCAGGCTTCGTCATACTGGGCCCGCGTCAGGTTGTGCGGATCCTGCTGTCCGTATTTTTTCAGAATCCAGTCATTGATCGACTGCTGAGAGTACCCGGCGTCCTCACCTTTACGGTAGAGGCGGGAGAGCTGAGCGTCTGAGAGTGGTCGTGCGGCGCCTGAGCGCCCCGTCTGGCCGTTCTGTGCCTGCGGCTGGGTGTTTCCTTGCCGGTTCCCGTTCTGAGCTCCTGCGTGCTGCTTCTGGCCCTGCTGAGGTGGCTCGCTGCTGTGGTCGCTCATGTCCGGATCGTCGTCGCCCTGATCAATGCCGAACTTCTCGAACAGGTAGTATTTGAGGCAGTACGTCCACGCTGAGCCTTTGGCCTTGTCTGGGCCTCCGTCATTCGTTCCGATTGCATGGAGGGTAACTTCCAGAGTCTCGTCCGGGTTGTCTGCGTTCGTCCAGCGGATCGTGAGGTCGGCCTCGTACACCCAGACAATGCGGTCGCCGTTTCTGGTGTGCTGCGTGAAGTTGGAGTAGTAGATCGGATCCCCGTTTTCGCTGTGCCGGGTGGCCTGCTCGCCTACAATGTCAAAATTGACGCCGAACTCATTCATGGCCGGAGTGAGAAGCTGGTACACGTCGAAGATCTTCGCGAACTTGTACTTTACACCGTCGCTGTGGGCCTTCTGAGTGATAGAGGGAACGGCTTCGCGCAGCTTGATGAACTTCTGCTGCAGCGTCAGCGGTACCGGTGGGGTGGTGGCCGTTTCCTTGGTTGTTGCCATGTGTTACCTCCTTACACGTCCACCGTGAAGGTGTCCGGTTTTTCAATGATCTGCACACCCTCTACCAGTTCGCCGGTGGTTTTGTCTACGATCTGGCCGCCTACAATTTCGAGGCGTTTCTTGAACTCGCCCCACTTTGGCTTTTCAGTATTCTGGATCATATCCTCATTGCCGGAGGCTTTCAGGTAGGCCAGAAGTGTGTCGTCGTCCTGTTTCATGGTGCTGCCGCCGATTTTCTTCACCAGAGTGCCGGAGAGAAGGCGGTAGCTGTGTTTTGTCTTGGTTGTCTTGTGCGGGACTGTCTCGAAGTATTCCGCGAGCTTTCCAGTGAGAAAACGGGTGCCGTTTTCATATCTGCGCTGAGCGGCGTCAATTCTCTGCTGGATCTTCTCGATCTGGCTTTCGCCAAGTGCGGTGATCCGGTCGAGCTCGGCCTTTTCTTCTGCGATCTTCTGGCAGGCCCAGTCGGCGCAGCCGTCGTCAGTGATACGCCACACCGGGCGCGGAGCGCTTTCGGTTTCTTCCGCGTCGAACATGTTCATGTCCATGCCTTCCAGCTCGTCCAGTGTTACGGCCGGAGCCTCTGGTTCTGTGGTAGGCGTTGCGGTTGTTTCTTTGATTTCTGCGGCCTGCTCGGCCTCAGCTATTGCTTTCTTTGTTGTTGCCATGGTTCTGTTCTCCTTCCTTTGCTTCCAGAGCCTCGCGGACTTTCTGGAGCTCTGCCTGCGTGTCTTTCAGTTCTCTGTCCTTGTTGTTGAAAAACTGGTACCACTCGTCGGAGCTTTTCTTGTACTGCTCGGCCTCGGCCTCAGCAGCAGCGGCACGTTCCGCCATGCTGGCAAGTGCGGCCGTGAGCTCTGCGATCACGCTCGGCTTGTTTTCGTTATTCATTCGGTTGCCTCCTTAAAAAATCGGTGTCCGTTAATGGTCATTACATAGATCTGGGACTCGTGCCACTCGCTGTCCACGAGAGCGGGAGCATAAAAGTATTTGATCGGCTCGGTCGTTGCCACGATCCCGAAGTCGAACACGTCCTGCACGGCTTCGAGGGCTTCCTGAGTCGGTTCCGGGCGGCGCTTGCTATATGCGTATACGCGCAGCACTTCGTCCGGCCGGATCCCTTCGTCCTCGCAGGTCTGGAGAATACACTGAGCTACTGCGATCTTTCCGGCGAAGGGTTCGCCTCCGGCCTCTGCCGTGAGCACCTGAGCGATCTCCAGTCGCTCGGCGTCGGTGAGAGCGTAGCGCTTCTGAAATCCTGCCTCTGCGGCCCATGCGTCTGTGACGTCCTCCCAGTTTACGGCCTGCCCGTCTTTGTAGTAGAAAACGTAGGGCTGAGATTCTTCGGCCGCCGGGCTGCTGGTTGCGATCGGGGCGGTTTTTGTCTGGGTGTGTTCTGAGAACATACCTACGACGCCGCGTACTGCGAACACGATCACCACGGTGGTGACTGCCAGCCCGCCGATCCTTTTCCAGTTCAGGCGCTTGCAAAAACGGCGCAGCCGGTATAAAATAGGCTTAGGCTTTCGCGTGGTTTTTCGATTGCCTGTGCGGCTTCCCGGTTCCGACGGGTGGCCGCTTCTTTTTTCTTTGTACCCGGTGTATTCCACCGGGCTGTATACTTTCAGCGAGCTGCTTCGCATTTCTGTTACCTCCTTCTTTGTCTGAGTTTGGCCGGGAGCGTATAGCTCGGAGCCTGCATGTATTTGTTGAAATTCTGCGGCCAGTAGGCCACCTTTTCGATCCGTTTCCCACTTACTCCATACTTCGGGTTATATCCGAACACGTTCACATAGCTGAGAAGATCGGAGCGTTCCGCGTCCATGGCCTTACACACCTCAAACAGTGCCGCCACGTCGTCGATCGCTCTGTGGGAGTTCTGAACCTTGTCCTCCAGCTTATAGGTGAGGATCGCGTTCGCCAGCTTGTGAGGATATGCCCGGCGGTCTTTGTAAACGGTCAGGCTGTCCAGATAGTCGGTAGCTTTCAGGGCCTCCGGGCCGCCGTTTCCGTGTCTCCTGAGCATTTCAGCAGTAAACAGGAGGTCAAATTGTGCATTGTGGGCTACCAGAAGGACACGGCCGCCGCTGATCAACTCAGTGAAGCGAGCTGCAGCCTCAGCCTCGGTGATTCCTTCGTTTTCGAGCTGTTCGTCTGTGATCCCCGTCAGCTCGACGATCTTCTGAGGGATCCGCTCACCTTCCGGCAGCTTCACGAACACGTCGGCGCTGTCGGCCATGCGGAGGGTGCCCCGTTCGGTTTTCTCGACTCTGATCGCTGCCAGTTCAATGATCTGGCAGCTTTCAGCTTCGAGCCCGGTTGTCTCAGTGTCAAAAAATACGACTGCTTTGTATTTCGTGAATACGTCCCGGAGCTCATTCATGGTCGGTCACCTCCGTTTTAATCGTGATCGAGGTCGTGGCTGCGAGCTTTAACTGCTTAGCGGTCAGCTCGTACATGTCCACGGCTGCGTTCACCTGCGCCAGCGCGGCGCTGAGTGCTACGGCCTTGGTGAGTTCTTCGGCTGTTGCCTTTTCGGCCAGTTCGGTGAAGCCTTCCGGCTGGAACATGGGATCTCCACCACTGAAGGTGACGTTGGCGAACTCGTCAGCCAGCACTTTCTCTACGATCTCTTCCGTTCTTACTTTCTTCCCTTTATGGATATCCCATGATTCGGGGTTGTGGCAACCCGGGCATTTGTTCGGGCAACCCGCCGCATAGATGGCGGTCCGGAATCCCGGACCGTCTACGGTGGTATCTTCGATGATATCTATGATAGACAACATGGTAATTGAAAATTGACAATTGACAATTGAAAATTAGTTGTGGGTGATGCGGTCGTTCAGCTCGGATAGCTTGGCGTTGTTCCAACGGTCGGTGGTTCCTACCAAGTAACCGGTGATGCGTTGAAGTTTGTCCAAGTGTTTGCTGCCGCATTTCGGGCAGGCTTCCAGATTCGGGGTGGAGTTCTCGTAGCCACAATCCAGACAACGGTTACGATTATGGTTTACGGAACCGTATCCGATATTGTATTTATCCATCATATCCACGACACGCATGATCGCTTCGGGGTTATGGGTAGCGTCGCCATCCATCTCTACGTAAAAGATATGGCCGCCACGAGTCAAATCATGATAAGGAGCTTCCACTTCGGCTTTATGACGGGCGCTGCACTTATAATATACCGGGACGTGATTGGAGTTCGTATAATAATCCCGATCCGTGATACCGGGGAGCGATCCGAACTGCTTACGATCTTTTCCCGTGAACTTGCCGGACAAGCCTTCAGCCGGAGTTGCCAGTACGCTATAATTGTGTTGGTATTGCTCAGAGAATTGGTTGGCGCGATCCCGGATATACGTAACGATCCTTACGCCTAAGGCCTGCGAATCCTCATCTTCGCCATGATGCTTCCCGGTAAGGGCTACCAAGCATTCGGCCAGTCCGATAAAGCCGATGCCCAAGGTGCCTTGGTTGATAACGGAGGCAATCGAATCGTTAGGCTTCAATTTTTCTGAGCCTAACCACAAGGAAGACATCAACAACGGGAATTGCTTCGCGTAAGCGGTTTTCTGGAACTCCATACGCTCATGCAACTGACGAGCCGTAAGTTCCAGCATATGATCCAGTTTAGCGAAAAATAGGGCGATACGCTCTTCCTTATTCTCCACCTGCATGCACTCGATAGCCAATCGTACGATATTGATCGTCGAGAAAGATAGATTACCTCGTCCGATAGAAGTCTTCGGTCCGAAACGATTCTCGAATACACGGGTACGGCATCCCATGGTCGCTACCTCGTGGATATAGCGCTGAGGATCGTCCGCATTCCAATCTTCGCTTTGGTTGAAGGTCGCGTCGAGATTCAAGAAGTTCGGGAAGAAACGACGGGCGGTGACCTTGCAGGCCAATTGGTAAAGATCGTAGTTGCGGTCTTCCGGCAGATAACTTACGCCTCGTTTCTTTTTCCATATCTGGATCGGGAAGATAGCGGTTTCGCCGTTACCTACGCCTCTGTAAGTACTTTTTAATAACTCCCGGATGATGCAACGACCTTCCGCCGAGGTGTCGGTTCCATAATTGATGGAGCTGAATACCACTTGGTTGCCTCCACGGGAATGGATTGTGTTCATATTATGGATAAAAGCCTCCATCGATTGGTGTACACGGCTTACCGTGCGGTTGATGGCATGTTGTATGACGCGTCTATCACCGCTTAATCCATCCAAGGTCTGTGTCTGGTAATCGTCGATAGGCTTATTATATAAGTGGGAGAAATCCTGTCCGTATAAATCCTCTAAGGTCTTTACTTCCTCGATAAAGCTATTACGTACGTAAGGAGCTAGGTAGAAGTCGAACGCCGGTATCGCCTGTCCGCCATGCATCTCGTTTTGGGCGGTCTCTAGAGAGATACAGCCAAGGATACTAGCGGTTTCGATTCGTTTAGCCGGACGTGATTCGCCATGACCGGCGGAGAACCCGTATTTCAGGATGCGATCCAACGGGTGTTGTACGCAGGTCAAGCTTTTAGTCGGATAATAATCTTTATCATGAATATGGAGATAGTTGTTTGATACGGCTTCCTTGACCTCCTCGCTCAATAAATAGTCATCGACAAACGGTTTGGTGGTCTCACTGGAGAATTTCATCATCATGCCGGCGGGTGTATCGGCGTTCATATTCGCGTTCTCACGGGTGATGTCGTTGGATTTGATATTGATAATCTCCAAGAACATATCCCGTGTTTTCGCCTTGCGGGCTACGCTTCGCTGATTTCGGTAAGCGATATATTTCTGCGCTACGTCCTTCCGGCTACTGGCCATCAATTCCAGTTCCACGGCATCTTGAATCGCCTCTACGGTCATTTGAGGTTCTCCCTTGAATGAGATATGATCTGTGATCTGGCGAATCAGTTGCATATCTTCTCCCTTGTCTGTATGCAACATGGCTTTGCGGATGGCCGTTGCTATTTTTTCTTCGTTGAATCCGACGACGCGCCCGTCGCGCTTGAGTACTGTCTGTATCATAACCTTTTATGCTTAAATGTGACTGTCTTTTTTAGTTTAATTGCGGAAACAAAGATATTATAGTTATTGATAGGTTTTGCTTTTTGGAAAACTTTTTGTAGTTTAAAAAGTGTTAATCTATTGATTATTAATGATATAATTGTTTAAAGTGGAAAACTTCTAATGAAAAATAACTTTTAAAGTTATTCATTACTGATTATTATTGCATGCATAAGCATCATCTGATTTCGAAGTGTCAAATGAAGATAAATCTTTTGGGCAGATTGTGAATCTTCGATTTTTTTAGTTATATTTGCAACGAATTGGTTTATTTAAGGTTTTTAGTCCTTGATAATACTTCTTGTTGCCATTCGATTGTATTGCTTTGCTGCTCATGGTATTGGGGCAAAAGTATCATTATTATAATAATCAAAGAAAGGATGAACATGGCAAATGTATTTCCTCCGTTTAAAATTGATATAGCTGGGGCTTTTTGTGTACCTCGTGCATTGAAGGATGTCCGCGAGCAATATCAGAACGGGCAGGTGAGCCGGCAGATATTGCAGGCTGTTGAAGATGCGGAAGTGCGCAGTCTGGTGGAACGGCTGGAGCTGGGAGGCATGAAGGTTGTTTCCGATGGTGGTTTCCGAAGTCGCGATTTTTTGGAAAGCTGGGAGGGTATTTGTTCCAAAGACGGCCGGCCTTTCTCCGAAGGCTCTCCTTTGGAGATTACAGGACGGCTCAGTTTGCTACGGCATCCTATTCTGGAAGAATTCGCATTTCTTGATTCCATTGTGGACGGAGGGGTGATGAAAAAACAGCATATCCCTTCGCCGGCAGAGGTTATGACCCAGATTATTCAACGTGTGGAGCGGACTCAGATAGAAACCGTTTACTCCGACATCCGGCTTTTGACGGATGATATTGCTTCCTGCTACAAATTTTTGCTTACCAAACTTTATGATGCAGGCTGCCGCTACGTCCAGTTCGACGGGGTACATTCGGTGATAATGGAAGATACCATCCGGCTCAACAACCGGGTTTTGCGTGAGCGTCCTGCAGGGATGTATGTTGCATTCCATGCACCTACGGATATGCTGGTGCAACTGCATGGGGCCGATGCTTATTTCCTGAATTACGACTGTGGCGCGTGCGACC
>ERZ779877.2166-NODE-2166-length-14928-cov-2.992940_pt1 | contig 14928 bp, 10 predicted proteins | sample MGYA00511556_ERZ779877 | MGnify/ENA primary metagenome ERZ779877 (study PRJEB29588, sample SAMEA2159338) | human gut metagenome | biome: human gut; feature: human-associated habitat; material: faeces | place: Denmark | collected 2008/2010 ...
ACGACGGCCAGCTGCACCCTGCGCCCCTCGCGAAGCACCTGCCACCCGGCTTCGGTCAGCTTCAGATGGTTGCCTTCCTCGTATGCTATCTCGAACAGCCCGTTCTGCAACATCTGCATCAGATAGTCCTGCCAGTCGCGGCCCGGCACGTCGCGGCCCACGCCGAATGTCTTCAGCGCCTCGTAGTGCCCCTTCAGCACTTCGGGACTGAAACTGCCGCGCAGGATGTCGACCACCACCCGCAGGCTGGCCTGCTGGCTGGCCCTCGCAATGGCGCTCAGGGCCTTCTGCGCCAGCACCGTCCCGTCGAAGCGCTGCGGCGGGTTCTTGCACACGTCGCAGTTCCCGCAGTCGCAGTCCGTGTGCTCCCCGAAATAGTTCAATAAAATGCGCCGGCGGCACACGTCGGACTCGGCGTATTCCTGCATCCGCCGCAGTTTCTGCATGTTGATTTCCCGCTGGCCGCTCTCCTGCGCGAATCTGGACAGCTGCACCAAATCGCCCAAGGAATAAAACAAGACCGTCTCGGAGGGAAGCCCGTCGCGCCCGGCCCGGCCGATTTCCTGATAGAAGCTCTCGATGCTCTTGGGCAGGTTGTAGTGCACGACAAAGCGCACGTTGGACTTGTCGATGCCCATGCCGAAGGCCACCGTGGCGCACACCACTTGCACGCGGTCGTGGATGAAGTCGTCCTGCGCCTTTTCGCGCTCCTCGGCCGACAGCCCGGCGTGGTAGGCCACGGCCTGCACGTCGTGGTCGCGCAGCATCTCCGCCACGCTCTCCGTCGTCTTCTTGCTCATACAATAGATGATGCCGCAATCGTCCCGGTGGCGGGCTATCAGGGCCAGAATCGCCCGGTCTTTCTCTTTCTTCTGATAGCCCCTCTTCACCTCGAGGCTCAGGTTCGGGCGATCGAAGGAGGAGATGAACACCGCGGGGTCGGACAGTCCCAGCAGCTTCTGTATGTCCTCCCGCGTCAGGCGGTCGGCCGTGGCGGTCAGGGCCACGATGGGCACTTCGGGAAACGTCTGCCTCAACACGCCCAGCTGGGCATACTCCGGACGGAAGTCGTGCCCCCACTGCGAGATGCAGTGCGCCTCGTCGACGGCAAAGAGCGACACCTTCATGTCGCGTATTAAATAAGGTATCTCCAACACCAGCCTTTCGGGCGAGATGTAGAGGAGCTTCAGCTCGCCCCTCATGCACGCCGCCCTCACCCTCACGTTCTCCGCCTCGTCGTTCAGGCTGTTCAGCGCAGCGGCCGGAATGCCGTTGGCCCGCAGCCCTTCCACCTGGTCCTTCATCAGCGACAAGAGGGGCGAGACCACCACCGCCGTTCCCTCCATCATGAGCGCCGGCACCTGGTAGCACAAACTCTTCCCACCGCCGGTGGGCATGAGCACCACCACGTCGCGCCGTTCCAAGATTTTAGAGATGATTTCCTCCTGCAAAGGACGGAAAGTTGAAAAGCCGAAATAGCGTTTTAATACGTTCTGCATATTTATTCACTGTATTTTTCCCGTAAAACGCTGCAAAGATACGCCTTTTTTGCATCTTTTAAATGAATACTCTTGTACAAGAAATAAAAAAACACGATTTTTGCAAAGGCAAAGAGAACCAATGAATAATTATATCCGGCGAAGGGGCAACAGACGGGGAGGTTATTCAATAATAAACAAACCGAAGTATGGGAAAGTATAATTTAACTGAAAAAAAAGAGAAGAATGCGGCCTACCGCTCGTTAGTAAGAGCAGAACTGGTAGACGAGTTGTATGAGAAGATCTTAAAAGTTTTCGTTGTAGACAAGAAGTACCGCGACCCCAACTATTCCGCCAAGAAGCTGGCCGAGGAACTGAACACGAACACGCGCTACATCAGCGCCGTGGTCAACATCCGGTTCCATCAGAACTACTCCAGCTTGGTGAACGAATACCGCATCAAGGACGCGCAGTACCTCCTGACAGACAAACGGTACATGGACAAGACCATGGAGGAAATCTCCGCCATGGTGGGATTCGCCAACCGGCAGTCTTTCTACGCCGCATTCTATAAGATATTAGGGATTACGCCACGCAGCTACCGCATGTCTTATCTGGCAAAAGAGAAGGAAGCCGCAAAGGCATAACCTGACATTATCACTAACACAAAGGGATACATCCACGAGATATATCCCTTTTTTTCTTTCATATACTTGAATGCAGACAGAAACTTTCTCCTATAACGACGAACAATTCGCCGACTTGCAGATGCTGCGCTACCGCGTGGACGGCTTCGAAAGCCTCAGCCTGGAGCAAAAAAAACTTATCTATTATCTGTCGGAAGCCGCACTGAGCGGACGCGACATCCTCTGGGACCAGAACGGGAAGTACAACCTCAGGATTCGGAAGACGCTTGAAGCCGTCTACACCCTCTACGACGGACCGCGGGACAGCAGGGACTTCGCGGCCTTCACGACCTACATGAAAAGGGTGTGGTTCTCCAACGGCATCCACCACCATTACGGGTGCGACAAGTTCCAGCCCGGGTTCAGCGAGGACTTCTTCCGCAAAGCCGTGGGACAGCTGCCGCCCGACAGCCTGCCGCTCGACGCCGGACAAACGCCCGAAGGCTTGTGCGACATGCTCGTGCCCGTACTCTTCGACCCGGCGGTGATGCCCAAAAGGGTGAACCAGGCCGACGGGGAGGACTTGCTGCAGACCTCAGCCTGCAACTACTACGGCCCGGACGTGACGCAAGCCGAAGCGGAAAACTTCTATGCCGCAATGAAGAAGGCCGACGACCCGCAACCCGTCATGTACGGCATGAACAGCCGACTCGTGAAGCGCGGCGGACGGTTGGAAGAACTGGTATGGAAGGCCGGCGGACTCTACGGGGCAGCCATCGACCGCATCACCTACTGGCTGGAAAAGGCCGCGGCAACGGCCGAAAACGAAAGGCAGGCCGCCGTGCTGCGCAAGCTCATCGAATTCTACCGCACCGGCGACCTCAAGACGTTCGACGAATACACCATCCTCTGGGTGCAGGAAACCGAAGCGCAGGTGGACTTCACCAACGGGTTCACGGAGACTTACGGCGACCCGCTCGGCCTGAAAGCCAGCTGGGAAGGCTATGCCAACTTCAAAGACCTGGAAGCCACGGCGCGGACAGAGAAACTGAGCGCCAACGCGCAATGGTTCGAAGACCACTCGCCCGTGGACGCGCGTTTCAAGAAGACCGACTGCAAGGGCGTGTCGGCCAAAGTCATCAAGGCGGCCATCCTCGGAGGCGACCTCTATCCCGCATCGGCCATCGGCATCAACCTGCCCAACTCGAACTGGGTGCGCGCCGCATACGGCAGCAAGAGCGTCACCATCGGCAACCTGACCGACGCCTACAACAAGGCCGCGCATGGCAACGGCTTCCAGCAGGAATTCGTCATCGACGCGGAAACCCAACAGCTCCTCGACCGTTACCAGGACACGTGTGACGACTTGCACACCGACCTGCACGAGTGTCTCGGACACGGCAGCGGACGCTTGCTGCCCGACGTCGACCCCGATGCACTGAAAGCCTACGGGGCCACCATCGAGGAAGCGCGCGCCGACCTGTTCGGCCTCTACTACCTGGCCGACCCCAAGCTGGTGGAACTGGGTCTCACGCCCGACGCCGAAGCCTACAAAGCGCAGTACTATGGCTACATGATGAACGGACTGCTCACCCAAATGGTGCGCATCGAGCCGGGCAAAGACATCGAGGAAGCCCACATGCGCAACCGCGCCCTCATCGCCCGCTGGGCCTACGAACAGGGAGCGGCCGAAAAGGTGGCGGAACTCGTCGAGAGGGACGGCAAGACATATATCCGCATCAACCATTACGACCGCTTGCGGCAACTCTTCGGCGACTTGCTGCGCGAAATACAGCGCATCAAGAGCGAAGGCGACTATGCCGCGGCGCGCGACTTGGTGGAACGCTACGGAGTGAAGGTCGACCCCGTGTTGCACCACGAAATACTGGAGCGCTACCGGGCATTGCACCTCTCGCCCTACAAAGGATTCATCAATCCGGTCTACATGCCCGTCTACGGCGCAGACCACGAAATCACCGACGTGCGGGTGGAATACGGCGAAGCATACGACGCGCAGATGCTGCGCTACAGCCGCGACTACGCCACCCTGCCTTACAACAACGAATAAATGGACTTGCAAGAAACACTCAGAAGAATAAAAACCGAGCTGCGCCTCTCCATGAACGGCGTGGCATCGGCCTACATGCGCCAAAACGGAGTGGAATACAAACTGAACTTCGGCGTGGAACTGCCCCGGCTGCGGGAAATCGCCGCCGGACTCCCCATGGACCACGACCTGGCGCAAGCCTTGTGGAAAGAAGACATCCGGGAATGCAAGCTCCTGGCTGCCATGCTGCAGCCCGCGGAAACCTTTTATCCCGAAATCGCCGACATCTGGATGGACAACATGCCCAACGCGGAAATCGCGCAACACACCGTGATGAACCTCTTCTGCCGCCTGCCCTACGCCCCGCAGAAAGCCTACGAATGGATTGCCGCCGACGACGAAATGCGGCAGTTGTGCGGCTACCTGCTACTGGCACGGCTGTTCATGAAAGGAATGACGCCCAACGAGCGCTCGGCCAACGAGTTCATCGACCAGGCCCGCACGGCCCTGCATGCCTCGGCCCCCGTGCGAAGGGCTGCCGTTTCCGCCCTCCAAAAATACCAGGAACTGGGCGAAGAAGCGTTCCGCGCAGGGGAAAAAGTGCTGGAAGAAGCCGGATTATGAGACTTAATTGAAATTAGCAGGCACAAAGTTCCGCATTTAAAGAAAAAAAGGTTAACTTTGTGCAGTTTGAAAGAACTAATGATTATATAAGATTATGAAGAAAGGAAAAGTCGACGCCCTGTTGGGAATCGTTTTCGGAGATGAAGGAAAAGGAAAAGTCGTGGACGTGTTCACTCCGAATTATGACGTGGTCGCCCGCTTCGCCGGCGGCCCGAACGCGGGACACACCATCATCTTCGACGGCAAGAAATTCGTGCTCCGCTCCATCCCCTCGGGCATCTTCGCCAAAGACAAAGTGAACATCATCGGAAACGGCTGTGTCATCGCGCCGGACTTGTTCATGGCCGAAGCCAAAGAACTCGAAACCGCAGGATACGACTTGAAAGAGCGCCTGCACATCAGCAAAAGGGCACACCTCATCCTGCCCACGCACCGGGTGCTGGACCGCGCCTACGAAGCCGCAAAAGGCAAAGCCAAAGTGGGCACCACCGGAAAGGGCATCGGCCCAACATATAGTGACAAGGCCGCACGCATCGGCCTGAGAGTAGGAGACATCCTTGACCATTTCGACGAAAAGTATGCCGCCCTGAAGGCACGACACGAACAAATATTGAAAGACCTGCACTACACGGACTACGACATCGCTGAAGAAGAAAAGCTTTGGCTGGAAGGCGTGGAATACATGCGCGGGTTCCATCTGACCGACACGGAGATTGAAATCAACCGCTACCTGAAGGAAGGCAAAAGCGTGTTGGCCGAAGGGGCGCAAGGCACCATGCTCGACATTGATCATGGCACTTATCCCTTCGTCAGCTCGTCCAGCACCACCAGCGGCGGCGTCTGCACCGGACTAGGCGTAGGCCCGACGGACATCGGCGAGGTATTCGGCATCTTCAAAGCCTACAGCACACGCGTCGGTTCCGGTCCCTTCCCCGTAGAACTGTTCGACCAGACGGGCGACACGCTCCGCGAAGTGGGACACGAATATGGCGCCGTGACCGGACGTAACCGCCGATGCGGCTGGGGGGACTTGGTGGCCCTGAAGTATGCCATCATGATCAATGGCGTAACGCAGCTCATCATGATGAAGAGCGACGTGCTCGACGGGTTCGACACTATCAAAGCCTGCGTGGCCTACAAGAAAGACGGCGTGGTCATGGAAGACATGCCCTTCGAAACGGAAGGCTGCGAAGCCGTATACAAAGAACTGCCGGGATGGAAGGAAGACTTGTCGGCAATGACGGACGAATCGCAATTCCCGCAAGCATTCAAGGACTACATCCGCTTCTTGGAAACGGAATTGGAAACGCCCATCACCATCTTGTCCGTAGGTCCCGACCGCGCACAAACCATTATCAGGAAGAGATGACTCTCTGCCTGACCAACTCCTGAGTCAGCCCCTTCATACTCAGGCTACGCCCCGTTCCCTAGGCCTTTCCCGCCTATAGGACGGGGTTTTTTATGTCCCCTCTCCTCTCCCACCATGCAGTAAGGGCTCAGTAGAAATCCTATGGGGACAGCTGTATATTTCAGCGATTCCGGGAAGGGAAGAAAGACGGCCCTTGGGAACTCTCTTGCATGTTTCGGTGGCATCGGCTGCCTCCTGTCGCGAAGACGCCAAAAAGCCTGCGGACAGCAACAAGTCCCCAAATGGCACTTTGTCAAAACGTCAAGGCAGCCCTTGCGAGAACCGCGTAAACGGGCGCGGGACGGGAACGGGACGGTAATACGCTAACCTCGCGTGCCTAGGAAAATGCAGGATGAAAGCCGAAAGCCGGTCTTCGCGACATTTTGCCGCCCGCCACGGAACGCCGTGCGGCCGGAACCCGCTCCCTGCGTAAGCCCTGCAAAGGGAATAGCTTGCAAAAGGACAAACGGGATTTGCACGCGGACGGGCTCCATCCGGAACGGGAAAAGCCTTCCGAAGCCCTGTTTTTCCCGTTCTTTTGCACTCGCAAGAACTGCCTTGCGGCAAAAAAGTTTCGTCCTTGCGGGAGGCGGTTCGTTTCTTTGCGGAAAGTGATTCTGTTTTTACCGCGAAAAAACGGCCGCCGAGGTGGAGAAATGCTCCATACGAACAGTTTTTTCACCCGCGTTTTAACAGTCCGGCTCCAGCTTGCAGCCGACCGTCCCGTCATTGAAACACAGAAACGAACGGAAAGCCTTTCTTCCTGACAGAAAAATCCGTGCTTTAGTGACAATCCGACACGGGTGTTGTAGTTAGTTCCCCCACTGAATTTCTACTGAGCCGAAAAAACGCTCCACTCCGCAAGGGAGAGCGTGGCAACTTAACCGTACGCTTCACCCCCAAGGGGCATGGCTACAGCATGCAATCCGTCATGGTATACCACAACCAATCCCGCTACCCGTCAAGACTCACTATAAGGGCCGAAGTGAAATGAACCCTCAACGGAGCTCGTGGCGCATGGAAGCCACGTCGTTCGGGTTGGCACCCAGTTCGAGCGCCTTGTCCAAGTCGGCGCGCGCCTCTTTCTCCCGTTGGGTCTCGATGTAGAAAGCGGCACGGTTGAGCAGGTAGTCAATGTTGCCCGGATCCAGTTCAATGGCTTTCGTGAAGTCTGCTTCGGCGGCTTCGTAGAGTTTGCGCGTCTGTTCCAGTCCGGCACGGATGGCATAGAGCACGGCATGGTCGGGCGCGGCGGCCACCATGGCGTTAATCTGGTCCATGGCCTCGCGCGGGCGGTTGTCTTTCTCGTTGAGCAGCACCAGTCCGATGCGGGCTTCCTCGTGCGCGGGATTCAGCTTGATGAGCGCCTCGTAGTCGGCACGGGCTTTCTTATACAGCCTCTTTCCCGTATAGATGTAGGCACGCATGAAAAGCGCCTCTTGGTTGTCCGTTTTCCAGTCCAGCACGTCGCTGTAGTCCACCAGCGCCTTGTCTTCGTTGCCCATCTCCATGTAGAGCCGGGCGCGCGCCAACCTCAAAGGCAGCACGTGAGGCGCCACGTTCAGCCCCATCGTGTAGCTCTCCAAGGCTTTTTTCGGTTTTCCGCGATGCTCCTGCAAGCGACCTATCTGGTAGTAAATCATGGCATTGGAGCGCTGGGCCGGCTCCGCCTTCATGGCCTGCCGGAAAAGTTTCTCGGCTTCCACCGTGCTGTCGGCCGCGATGGCCTCCAAAGCCCTCCGCACGTACTCCTTATACGTGGCCTGCGACTGCGCCCATGCGGTGGCCATGCCGACGCACAGGCATAACATACACAATATTCTTTTCATCTGTTCCTCCTTTTTGTTTTTACTGCAAAGGCATGGCATTCCGGCACATCCTTCACGGCAAAGGTAAACAAAAAACAGATTTCCCCAACGATTTCCGGCAAGAAAAAAGCATACGTCCGTTAAATTTCCTGCCGCGGCGGCCACTCAACCGCCCCTCAAGGTGAAAAGACGACGTGGTCCGGCTGCGGGACTTCCACAACCGGACCACGTTTGCTCTTCGCCTTGGAGGCAACGCGTACGCCGCATGCCCGGGCTCTGCCGCGCGCTTATTTCTTCAGCGTAATCACCGTGTAAGAATAGCGCGGGAAGGTGTATTTGGCATTCTTCTTGGCAATCTTGGCTTTCGAAGGCTTGAACACCACGTTCTCCTGGTTCTCATACGTGTTGGATTCCGTCAGGTCGCACCCGCCGATGGTCTGCACCTCGGCGCTGGTCTTAAACTTGAATCCGTCGATGTTCAGCACCGCGTCTTTCGCCTCATCGCTCATGTTGGCCACGTATATCGTCATCTCCGTCTTCCCGTCGTCGACCTTCGCCGTGATGTCGAGCGCTTCGTCGCTGCTGCTGGTCTGCACCACGTTCGGCTTCCAGGTCTTCATCATCATCTCGTCGATGCATGCCGAGGGTTCAAACCACATCGCGTCGGAAGTGTAGTGGATTCGTCCCTGGTCCCACATGTAGTGCAGTCCGTGGGGCTGGAAGGTGTTGGCCGTGCCGAGCATCTTGAAGCAGTCGCCGTAGCGCTGCAGCGTGTTCCAGTTGCTGGCGTGCGCCAGTCCGCGGTCCCAGTCGCATCGGCTACCGTTCTCCTCCATGGGGTGCAGGTTCAGTTTGAATCCGGGATGGTCTTTGGCCAGCTCGCGCTGGAGCACGATGCCCATTTCGTTCTCAAACCATTCCTTGTCGTCGGCAAATCGGCGGTCGCCGCTGTAGTGCGGGTCCCAGGCAAACTTGTCGCCCTTGCCCTGCTCGATGAACCATCCGGCCAGTTTCGTGGCCCTGTCGTAGGCGTCCGTCCCGCGCTTGTAGCCGTTGCGCCCGATGTTGAGCGACACCATGATAGACATTTCCGGGTCGGCCTGCCAGGCTGCCGTGGCAAACTTCTTCACGCATTCCGCATAGCCCACCGAGAGCCCGCGCTCGTTGTCCACCTCTATGTATTTCAGCCCGTAAGGTTCGGGATGCCCATGCTGCGCACGCAGCGCGCCCCACTTCGTCGTCACCGGACCGTTGACATACTCCACGAAGTCGCGGATGTCCTCGGCCGTCTCGTCCATGCTCATGCCGATGATGGCCTCCGCGCCCACGGCTTCCGCAGCCTGCAGCATTTCGATGAAGCCGAAACTGTGGGTGGCATAGAGGTTGAAGCCCGTGCGAAGGGTCACCCGGCGCTCGTCGATCGGGCCTATCATCTTCTTCCAACGGTAGAGGTAGGTGTCGGCGCCCACGTCCACCATCGAACCGTTATAGCGGAAGGCGGCGATGCCCTGCCGCTTGAGCGCGTCGACGAACTGCTTGCGGATGGGATATCCGTTCACGCGGCCCCACTCGCCCGGCTCGAGGAAGGCGAAGCCCAGCTCCAGCCGCCCGGGACTTTTCAGTGCGATGCCGAAGCAGCCCTGCTTGGCGTCTTCGCCGGCCACCAGTTCGAAAGCCACTTTCTCATACGTCCCGTCGCCTTTCAGTTCATACCCCTTCTCGGCTATGACCTGTCCCGCGTCGTTGCGCAACGAAAGGTAGACCGTGGCCGGCTTGTCGGACTTCACGCGCAACACGCCGTCATACGGTTTGTCCTTCTGATAGCAGATGCCCATGCGGTACAGGCCATGGTTGGTCAGCCCCACTTCGCCCGTGCCGCCCTCGAAGCAGATGGTCTGCGTCTGGCGGCCGATGTAGGCCTTGCCGTCGCGCACCAGTTCATAGCGGTATTCCGGGTTTCCCGTCACGGCCTTGCTCCAATACTTCGAGATTTGCTCCTTGCCGTCGAGCCGCTCGAGCATGATTTTCTGGATGTTGCCGGGCAGGGAGTCGAAAGGCAGGAAACGCCCCCAGAACTTCCACCCGGAAATCACCATCGGGTCGCGGAACGGCCGCGAGTCGTAAACGTCCTTCGAATTGCAATCGTACTTCTCGCTGCGACTGTTCCAGCTGATGCGGTGGTAGATGTTGGCCTGCTGGATGAGGTGCGGCAAGCGCCGCTCGTCGAGCACCACGTAGACCTTGGAATAGTCGCCGCGGTCCAGGTTCAGGAAGTCCACGTCCATGTTTTCCTCAAACGCCTCGCCGTGGAGCAGCTGGCTGAAGATGCCCCCGTTCGTCTGGTTGTTCAAGTCCTCGATGTTCGTTCCGTTGAACAGTTTCGTCACCGTGGCAATCTGTTGCCCGGCATCCACCTGCAATTGCACCGGCTCCGTCTGGGCATAACCGACCAGACCGACGGCCCACAAAGCCGCCACAAAAGAAATCCCCTTGAATGTTTTCATGATCCTTTAAATTTAGAATTAAATGCTTTGATTCGCTATCAAATTGATGCAAATATACGTTTTTTAGAGAAAAAGGCGAGACACATCTTTCTTAAAATTAGAGAAAGTCTTTTAAAAGTAATTAATACACCCATCCGAGCACGCCGCACGCCACGGAATGCCCCCCCGACGGCCGAAGAACGCCGTTTTGAAACAGATTTGTAATGTACCGGGGCCCCATAGGACAGAAAACATCCGCATTATTCGTCGCCGAAAGACAAAAAGCATATCTTTGTCAAGGACCAAATGAATTACGAACCATGAACACGAAGAAACTTTTGTGGATGGCCTTGCTGGCCGGGGCGCTTTCCGCGAACGCGAACGCCCGTAACCTCCTTTCGCCACTGCCCATGAACGGACAGACGAACGCGCATGCTGCCGTGGCACCCGATGCGGACAGCCGGACGGACGCCCTGCAATTCGTCCGGCAGAAGTACAAAGGATGCCGCATTCTGGACAGCGACTACGACGACGGACTGCTGGAAGTGAAAATCCGTCACCAAGGACGGGAGAAGATCGTGCTCTTCGACGGCAACCGATGGATGCGCACCCTATGGGAAATACGGCGCGAAAGATTACCGAAAAACATCGTCGCCGCGCTCCGAAAGGCCGGATTCGAATTCCGGCACCTGGACGACAACGACAACTATGTGGTGGAGAACCGGGACGGACGCTTCTATGCCGTGCAAACCCAAAGGAACGACCGCGACGACCTCTACTACGTGGTTTCCGACAAAGGGCGCATCGTGCATCGCTACTCCGATGACCATTGGGACGACGGACGAATTCATGGCAAAGACGGATGGGACGAAGACGACGAATGGAATGACGAAGACGAATGGGATGATGGAGAAGACCGCTTCGACGAGGGAGACGACGAGTGGGACGACCGCCACCGCTACCGGAGACACCACGATGATGACGACGATGACGATGACGACGACGACGATTAATCTCCTGACGCGAAGCTAACGACCGACCTCACCAAGGACCGCCCAACCGCGGAAAACGAACAAACGCCTTCGGGAATACTGATTTGTACTTTGCGGCAAGTACTCAAGTACTTCCCGCAAAGTACGCCGACGCGTTCCGCACGGCAATCCGCAGTCGCGGGCACGGCAGTCCGCCGCCCCGCGCACGCAGGCAACTTCGGCACGGGCAGGCAAAATAAAAAAAGAGGAACACCCGAGTTTGTCCCCAGGCATTCCTCCCCTTGATTAAAATTATAAAAGATGAAAAAATCAAGCCTTTTTGATGTAATCCACAATCCACTGGCCCACTTCGATGGTGCCGTAGCGCTCGCCGCCTTCCACTTGGATTTCCGGCGTACGGACATTCGCATCGAGGGAAGCGTCTACGGCTTCACGGATCAAGGCTCCCTCTTCTTTGAGGTCGAAATACTCGAATAACATCGCTACTGAAAGAATTTGCGCCAAGGGGTTCGCAATATTCAGCCCTTTCGCCTGCGGCCAAGAGCCATGAATCGGCTCGAAAACCGGTGTGCTCTCTCCGGTAGAAGCGGAAGGCAGCAAGCCCATAGAGCCGCTGATGCAAGAACCCTCATCCGTCAAGATATCACCAAACGTATTCTCGGTTACCATCACGTCGAAGAATTTCGGCTCTTGGATCATACGCATAGCGGCGTTGTCCACATACATATAGTCTGTCGTTACTTCCGGATAGCTAGGAGCCATCTCTTGAGCGATCTGGCGCCATAGACGGGAAGAGGCAAGTACGTTCGCCTTGTCAACAACCGTCAGGTGCTTATTCCGTTTCATCGCATACTCGAAGCCCACTTTCAAGATACGCTCGATTTCCGGGCGGGTATACATATTCGTATCGTATGCCTTATCGTTGTCTTGATATTTCTCACCGAAATACATACCACCGGTCAACTCACGGATACATAAGAAATCCGCGCCATCCACCAATTCGGCACGCAACGGCGATTTATGCAATAGGCATTTGAAGGTCTGCACCGGACGGATATTAGCGAACAGGCCCAACTTCTTACGCATCGCCAAAAGACCTTGCTCCGGGCGTACTTTCGCTGTCGGATCATTATCAAACTTAGGATCGCCCACAGCCGAGAAAAGAACAGCGTCGGCATCCTTACAAATCCGATAGGTCTCCTCCGGGAAAGGATCGCCTACCTTATCGATCGCGTCAGCGCCACAAAGGGCATACTCATAGTGAACCTCATGTCCGAATTTCTCACAAACGGCACTCATTACTTCCACGCCTTGCACGGAAATCTCTGGTCCGATCCCGTCTCCGGGAAGTACTGCTATATTCAGTTTCATCGTAAATGTTTGTTATTATTCTCTGTTAAAATGTACATACTTAGGCTCCGTGGGGAAATACGTGTCATCATCCCACAGGGTACTTGTAATCATCAAGTCGGCGCTATAACGGTTACAAGCGATAGGTACGTTATGAACACGGCACTGGCGAAGCAACATCTGGATGTCGGCCTCGTGCGGTTGCGGATTCAAGTCGTCTATCAAAAAGACCGCCAAATCGATCTCCTTACGGACAACCATAGCGGCAATCTCAGCATCGCCTCCCATCGGACCGGAATGCATACAAGCAATATCCGCGTTCACCCCTTTTTCCTCGAGAGCTTTACGAACCAAATTTCCGGTCGTACCCGTACAAACAATATGGTGGTGAGACAAGAACTCAGCGTTATGTACCGCCCATTCTACCATTTCCGCCTTACGATTGTCGTGCGCTACAAGCGCGATAGTCAACTTTTTCATACCCTTTACCTTTTTAATTATTAATCCTCTATCTTGTTCAGCATCTTCAATGTCGCCTTGATCGCCGCCTCAGTCTGATCAGCGTCCAGACCACGAGTCTTGAAATCGACCCCGGCATAATTCCAGCTGATGACCGTCTGCACGAACGCATCCGTACGTCCTCCCGGCGGGATGGATACCGAATAGTTCGTCAACATCGGGAACGGGCGGTTCAAACGGGAATAAATCCGGCGTAGGGCACGAACGAAAGCGTCGTATTGGCCATCACCGGAAGCCGATTCCTCGTAAGCCTCGCCATTGATCTCGATCTTCAAGGTAGCCACCGGTTTCAGCCCTTGGGCCAAGGATAAGGAATAGTTCAAGATCCGTATTTTCTGATCCTCCAGCGCATTATCATGATGAAGCACATCGCTGATAATATAAGGAAGATCCTCCGGGGTAACCATTTCTTTCTTATCCCCTAACTCAATGATCCGTTCCGTAACCTTACGCATCGAACCCTCGTCCATGTCGATACCGAGCGCTTCCAGATTCTTGCGGATATTCGCTTTTCCGGAGGTCTTGCCCAAGGCGTACTCGCGAACCCGTCCGAAACGCTCAGGAAGCAGGTCGTTGCAATACAGGTTGTTCTTGCTATCACCGTCCGCATGGACACCGGCGCATTGCGTAAACACATGCTCTCCGATAATCGGCTTATTGGGCGGGATATGCACCCCCGAATAGGTCTCGACCAAACGACTGGCCTTGTTTATCTTTTCCTCCCTCAAGTTCGTCTCCTCTCCCAACTGGTCCTTGATAACGGCAAGTACGCTGCTCAAAGGAGCGTTGCCCGCACGCTCTCCCAAGCCGTTCACGGTCGTATGGATTCCCTTGATACCCGCGCGGATGGCGGAATATACATTCGCGACGGCAAGATCATAGTCGTTATGCGCATGGAAGTCAAACCGTAAATCAGGGTAACGGTCCACCATCATCTTGCAATACTCGTAAGTATTCCCGGGATTCAAGACGCCCAAGGTATCCGGGAGCATGAAACGGCAGATCGGAAGTCCTTTCAACGCATCGATCACCAAGAACACGTAATCCGGGGAATGCTTGATACCGTTCGACCAGTCCTCCAGATAGATATTCACGTCGATCTTCCGTTTCGCCGCTTCCAATACGACCGTACGAATATCGTCAACGTGTTGCTCGGGAGTCTTACGGAGCTGTTCGGTGACATGCTTATAAGAGCCCTTGCAAAGCAAGTTCACGACACGGCAACCTGCGGATTCAATCCAGTCGAGAGAGACCGTACCATCCACGAAACCCAAGACCTCCAATTTGTCTAGGTTTCCGGAACGGGCGGCCCAAGCGGCTACACGCTTCACGGCCTCAAACTCTCCGTCCGACACACGGGCGGAGGCGATCTCCACCCGGTTCACGCCTAAGTCGCTCAGCAGCACTTGCGCTATGCTAAGCTTCTCGTGAGCGGCGAAGGAGACGCCCGAAGTTTGCTCCCCATCTCTGAGGGTTGTATCCATTATTTCTATCATAATTACAAAATCTTGTTTTTGTCAACATGGAGCATGGAAGACATAGTCATACAAAATGATTGTCGTCCTGTAAAGGCAAGGCTCTTAATAACCACAA
>ERZ779877.2169-NODE-2169-length-14905-cov-3.111852_pt1 | contig 14905 bp, 10 predicted proteins | sample MGYA00511556_ERZ779877 | MGnify/ENA primary metagenome ERZ779877 (study PRJEB29588, sample SAMEA2159338) | human gut metagenome | biome: human gut; feature: human-associated habitat; material: faeces | place: Denmark | collected 2008/2010 ...
ATAATATAACAAGATAAAATAATTAAAGCTATGAGATTCGATGTATCCAGCACTGCGCTATTATCACGTTTACAGTCTATAAGCAAGGTTATCGCTTCCAAGAACTCTTTACCGATTCTGGACAGCTTCCTTTTTAACCTAGAAGGAAATACGCTTACGGTGACAGCTTCCGATGCCGAGACCCGGTTGGTGACTTCCGTAGACGTCATGAATGCCCAAGGTGCCGGACTCTTTGCGGTTTCCGCCAAGATATTGCTCGATCCGCTGAAAGAGCTTCCCGAACAACCGCTTACTTTTGATATCAATGATGAGAATTTGGAGATTTTCATTCATTTCCAGAATGGAAAGTATAATTTTATCGGTCAGAAAGGGGACACATATCCGCAGCAGAAGCCGTTGAATGATAACGCTATCTCTATCTCGATGGATGCCCAGATGCTGTTAAACGGCATCAGTCGTTCCTTGTTCGCCACAGCCGATGATGAGCTTCGCCCTGTAATGAATGGTGTCTATTTCGATATCCATACGGATGATTTGACGTTCGTGGCATCAGACGGACATAAATTGGTTCGCTTGCGTAACTTGGCGGTGAAATCCCCGGAACGGGCTTCTTTCATTTTGCCGAAGAAGCCGGCTAATTTATTGAAGAATTTGTTGGCGAAGGAGTCGGAGCAAGTATTGATTAAGTTTGATGATAACAATGCGTATATTACTTGCACGAACTTCGAGATGGTTTGTCGTTTGATCGAGGGGCGTTACCCGAACTATAATAGTGTGATTCCTCAAGAAAACCCGTTTAAGGTAACGATCGATCGTATCTCTTTCTTGAATGCTTTAAAGCGTGTTTCTGTCTTTTCTAATCCGGCGAGCAGCTTGGTGAAGTTGCACTTGAAGGATAGCTTGATTACGGTTTCCGCCCAAGATATCGATTTCTCCACTTCTGCGGAAGAGCGTATTGTTTGTCAGTTTGACGGGACGGAGTTAAGCATCGGTTTTAAGGCTACATATCTGATCGAGATCCTTGGAAATATCAGCTCGGAAGAGGTTGTATTAGAATTAGCGGACCCTTCACGTGCCGGCTTGATCGTTCCTTCTGAGAATGATGAGGACGAGGACTTGCTCATGTTGCTGATGCCGATGATGTTGAATGACTAATAAATAAATAATGCAGTTAAACTTAAGGAACCCGCTGGTCTTTTTTGATTTAGAGACCACGGGTATAAATATCGTAAAGGACCGTATCGTAGAGATTTCCTACGTGAAGGTCTTCCCAAATGGGAAAGAAGAAACGAAGACACGCCGGATAAATCCCGGTATGCCTATTCCCCCCGAATCTACCGCTATTCATGGCATAACCGATGAAGATGTAAAAGATTGTCCGACCTTTAAGGAGATCGCTAAATCTTTGGCAACCCAGATCGAGGGTTGTGATTTGGCCGGATATAATTCCAACCGTTTTGATATTCCCGTGCTGGCGGAAGAATTTCTTCGCGCCGATGTAGATATTGACCTGAGCCGCCGCAAGTTTGTGGATGTGCAGGTTATCTTCCACAAAATGGAGCAGCGCACACTGTCTGCCGCTTATAAGTTCTATTGCGGCAAGAACCTGGAAGATGCGCATACGGCCGAAGCCGACACACGGGCTACGTATGAAGTGCTGAAGGCACAGCTCGACCACTATCCGGATGTGTTGGAAAACGACATCAATTTTCTGTCGGAATATTCCAGCTACAGCAAGAACGTGGACTTCGCCGGAAGAATCATCTATGACGACAAGGGAGTGGAGGTTTTCAACTTCGGAAAATACAAAGGAATTCCCGTGGCCGAAGTACTCAAGAAAGACATGGGCTACTACGGCTGGATTATGAACGGAGATTTCACACTGAATACGAAAAATGTACTGACCAAGATTCGCCTGCGCGAAACAGGACTGGTCAAGTAAAAGGAAATTGTGCATGAATACACTACAAGGCAAGAAAATCGTACTGGGTATCACGGGCAGCATCGCGGCTTACAAGGCAGCGGTACTGACACGGGCACTGATCAAGAAGGGAGCGGAGGTGCAGATTGTCATCACTCCGGCAGGAAAGGAATTTATCACTCCTATCACCCTCTCGGCCCTGACCAGCAAGCCGGTCATCAGCGAGTTTTTCTCACAGCGCGACGGCACGTGGCACAGTCACGTAGACCTGGGATTGTGGGCCGATGCCATGATTATTGCTCCGGCTACGGCTTCCACCATCGGCAAGATGGCACACGGAATAGCCGACAACATGCTGGTCACCACCTACCTGTCGATGAAAGCACCGGTATTCGTGGCGCCGGCCATGGACCTGGACATGTTTGCCCATCCTTCCACCCAGCATAATCTGGACATTCTACGCAGCTACGGCAACCATATCATCGAACCGGCTTCAGGCGAACTGGCCAGCCACTTGGTAGGAAAAGGACGCATGGAAGAACCGGAGAAGATTGTGGAAGTATTGGAAGAGTTTTTCGCCCGCCAGCAGGACCTGGCCGGACGGAAGATTGTCATCACGGCGGGCCCTACGTACGAGAAGATTGATCCGGTACGCTTTATCGGTAATTATTCTTCCGGGAAAATGGGATATGCCCTGGCCGAAGCCTGCGCCACACGAGGGGCTGAAGTCACCTTGGTAAGTGGCCCTGTCACCCTGCATACCGTCCATCCGCACATTCACCGCATAGACGTGGAAAGTGCGGCGGAAATGCATCAGGCTGCAGCCGAAGCCTTCAAGGAGGCCGATGCCGGAATCCTCTGTGCCGCCGTGGCCGATTTTACCCCGGAACAGGTAGCCTCACAGAAAATCAAGCGGGAAAAAGACGACCTCGTGTTGCGGTTGAAGCCAACATGCGACATCGCCGCCTCGCTCGGGAAAGAGAAACGACCGGGACAGGTGCTGGTGGGATTTGCCTTGGAGACCTGCGACGAAGTAAATCATGCCCAGGACAAGCTGGCCCGGAAAAACTTCGATTTCATCGTACTGAACTCGTTGAACGACAAAGGGGCCGGATTCCGCTGCGACACCAACAAAATCACGATTATCGACCGTTCGGAAGCTGTTTCCTATCCGCTGAAAAGCAAGAAGGAAGTGGCCGAAGACATTGTAGACAAACTTTCGAGTCTGTTTCATTCTTAAATCACCATGCTACAGTCTATTTTCATACAAAACTATGCGCTGATTGACAAACTGGACATCAGCTTCACTTCCGGGTTTTCGGTCATCACCGGGGAAACCGGAGCGGGAAAGTCCATCATCTTGGGGGCCATCGGACTTCTGCTGGGACAGCGGGCCGATGTGAAAGCCATCAAGAAAGGGGCTTCGAAGTGCATTGTGGAAGCGACTTTCCGGATTGCCAACTATGGCATGGAAGCATTTTTCCAAGAAAACAACATCGAATACGAGCCGGACGAATGTATCCTGCGCCGTGAAGTGTCGGCCAACGGGAAAAGCCGGGCATTCATCAATGATACTCCTGCCTCGCTTGCACAGATGAAGGTGTTGGGCGAAAAACTGATTGACGTACACAGCCAGCATCAGAACCTGTTGCTGAACAAAGAAGGGTTCCAGCTGAACATCTTGGACATTCTGGCGCAGGACGAGACACAGTTTTCTGCTTATCAGGCCGTCTATCAGTCGTATAAGAAGATAGCAAAGGAACTGGAGGATTTTATCGCACAGGCTGAAAAGAGCCGACAGGATGAAGACTATATCCGTTTCCAACTGGAGCAACTAGAGGAGGCCGGACTGAAAGAAAACGAACAGACGGACTTGGAACAGGAGGCGGAAACGCTGAGCCATGCCGAAGACATCAAGGCCGGACTCTACAAGGCCAGCCAACTGATTAACGGTGAGGAAGGCGGTACGGTATCGCTCACCAAGGAATGTATGCAGACGCTTCAGGGACTGACTCAGGTATATGCTCCGGCACGGGAATGGATGGAACGACTGAACAGCTGCTACATCGAACTGAAAGACCTCGCCCGCGAGATTGACAATGCGGAAGAAGAAGTGGAATTCAATCCTTCGCGACTGGATTTCGTCAACGAACGGTTGAACCTGATTTATTCCTTGCAGCAGAAACATCACGTACAAACGGTAGAGGAGCTGTTGGAACTGACGGAAAACTACCGTAACCAGTTGAATGCCATCACTTCTTTCGACGACCGGATTGCAGAATTGGAAGGAGAAAAGAAAAAGCTCTACGCAGAAGTGCTGAAACAGGCCGGTGTGCTGACCCAACTCCGTACGCAGTCGGCCCGCCACATCGAATCACAGATGGAATCTCTGCTTATCCCGCTGGGAATGCCCAACGTACGGTTTGCCGTGGAACTGACGGCCCGCAAGGAACCGGACAGCAAGGGGATGGACAGCGTGACTTTCCTCTTCTCGGCCAACAAGAACGGTACGCTGCAGAATGTAGCTTCCATCGCGTCGGGAGGTGAGATTGCCCGCGTGATGCTCTCGCTCAAGGCCATGATTGCAGGGGCCGTAAAACTTCCTACCATTATCTTCGATGAGATTGACACGGGGGTTTCGGGCTCCATCGCAGAAAAGATGGCCCTCATCATGCAGGACATGGGACGACAGAACCGGCAGGTCATCAGCATCACGCATCTTCCTCAAATTGCAGCCCGCGGCATCACACACTACAAGGTGTACAAGGAAGATACCGAGACCGGAACAAACAGCCACATCCGACGGTTGTCGGACGAGGAACGGGTGCAGGAAATCGCCCACATGCTCAGCGGCAGTACACTTACTGAGGCTGCCGTACAAAATGCACGTGCCCTGCTAGGCTTTAACTCATAACAAGAAACTACAAGACCATGATAGAAAAGAACGAAATGATTTTCGGCGTACGCGCCGTCATCGAGGCTATCCAGGCCGGAAAAGAGATTGACAAAGTGTTAATCAAAAAAGACATCCAGAGTGACTTGTCGAAGGAACTCTTTGCAGTATTGAAAGATACTTTTATTCCCGTACAACGGGTGCCGGTGGAACGCATCAACCGTATCACCAAGAAGAACCACCAAGGCGTGGTGGCCTTCATTTCGCCCATCACTTACCAGCGCACGGAGGACATCGTGCCCTTCCTGTTCGAACAGGGAAAGAACCCGCTGCTCATCCTGCTGGACGGACTGACAGATGTACGCAACTTCGGAGCCATTGCCCGCACGTGTGAATGTGCCGGAGTGGATGCCATTATCATCCCTTCCAAGAACAGTGTCAGTGTGAATGCGGATGCCATCAAGACTTCGGCAGGAGCCTTGCACACGATTCCCGTTTGCCGCGAAAGCAACGTGACAAACACTATCAAATTTCTGAAGGACAGCGGATTCAAGATTGTAGCGGCCACAGAAAAAGGTGATTATGACTATACCAAGGCCGACTACAAGAGTCCGACCTGCATCATCATGGGAGCGGAAGATACAGGTGTGCCTTACGACCACTTGGCTCTTTGTGACGAATGGATCAAGATTCCTTTGTTCGGAAACATCGAATCACTGAACGTATCCGTAGCAGCGGGTATCCTGATTTATGAAGCCGTGAAACAAAGGGGATTCGGAGAAGAATAAAACAATAAAACATACAACTACCATGAAAATGAGAAAATTTACCCTTATTCTGACGTGTTACGGAATGGCTTTCCAGATGGGGTTTGCCCAGGAACTTCCCAAATGGGCAAACAAAGCCCGGAAAGCGGTATTTTCCGTCGTCACGTATGACAAAGACAACCAGATTCTCAATACCGGCAACGGATTCTTTATCGACGAAAATGGAACAGCTGTTTCGGACTATACCTTATTCAAAGGGGCCGAACGTGCCGTCGTAGTCACTGCCGAAGGAAAGGAACTTCCAGTAGAATACATTCTAGGAGCCAATGATATGTACGATGTGGTAAAGTTCAAAACGGCTTACGACAAGAAAATTGAAGCATTACAGCCCACTTCCCGTCCGGGAACAGTGAACGAGACCGTATACGTACTGCCCTATTCTACACAGAAAGCACCAACTGGTACACACGGTACTATTGCCAAAATTGATACTATCAGTCACAACTCCTTCTATTACACTCTGAACATGAAAACAGGTGACAAAACGGTCAGCTGCCCAGTGATGAACGCAGAAGGAGAAGTCATGGGATTAGTGCAGAAGAACAGTGACAAAGAAAGTACTTCGAGCTATGCCATCGGCATCGGATATGCCAAGAGTCTTTCCATCAGCGCCCTGTCGGCCAACGACTTCGCCCTGAATGCCATCGGTATCCGCAAAGGATTGCCGGAAGATGAGTCACAGGCTCTGGTATATGTGTACATGGCTTCGTCCAACCTGACCCGGGATGAATACTTGAATCTGCTGAACGAATTCATTCAGCAATATCCTAAAAACAGTGAAGGTTACTCTCGCCGGGCTACCTGCTACATCGGATATGGTGATGACGCCCACTATGCATTGGCTGAAAAGGATTTGCAGACCATGGTGGAAGTCAACGACAACAAAGGAGATGCCTATTATAACCTCTCTAAGCTATTATATAATTACGTACTGGGGTTACAAGGTGCCAAACCTTACGGCGACTGGACGCTGGAACGCGCACTGAAAGAAATCAATACAGCTCTTGAGAACGACAAACAGGGATTATACTATCAGCTGCAGGGAGATATTTATTTTGCCATGCAGAAATATCCGGAAGCCTTTACCAGCTACGAAGAGGTGAACCGCTCCCCGCTGGCTTCGGCTGCCACTTTCTATGCAGCAGCCAAAACGAAAGAACTGATCGAGGGTGCTTCCAAGAAAGAAGCCATTGCATTGATGGACAGTGCCGTGGCGAAATACAATCCCCCTTATGGAAAAGATGCAGCTCCCTATCTCTATGAGCGTGCTCGCATGAAAGACGAGGACAAACAATTCCGCGAAGCTGTAGGCGACTACAACCTCTTCTATGATGCCATGATGGGACAAGTAGCTGCCGATTTCTATTTTATCCGTGAACAGGCTGAAATGCAATGTCGTATGTATCAGCAGGCCATCAACGACATCAATCAGGCAATTGAAATGGAACCCAAAAACGTAGACTACTGGGTAGAAAAAGGAAGTGTACATCTTCGAGTCAACCAGCCGAAAGAAGCTATTGAAGCATTGAATAAAGCCATTGAATTGGATGCAAAGAATGCGGCTGCTTACCGCATGCTAGGCTATTGCCAGATACAACAAAACAAGAAGAAAGAAGGGTTGGCCAACTTGGAGAAAGCCGTGGAACTGGGAGACACCGTCGCCAAGAACCTGATAGAAAAATATAAATAATCATTTTATGAACAACAGAGTCTGTCACCTTTTCGGTATCCGCTACCCCATCATTCAAGGAGGAATGGTGTGGTGCAGCGGCTGGCGACTGGCTTCAGCCGTCAGCAACGCAGGTGGACTAGGATTGTTGGGAGCTGGCTCCATGCATCCGGAAACCTTGCGCGAACACATCCGCAAGTGCAAGGCGGCTACCGACAAACCGTTCGGCGTCAATGTACCGTTGATGTATCCTGAGATTGATACCCTTATGGACATTATTCAGGAAGAAGAAGTGAAAATTGTGTTTACCTCTGCGGGTAACCCGAAGACATGGACTTCCAAGCTTCAACAGGCTGGCATCAAGGTAGCCCATGTGGTATCTTCCAGCCGTTTCGCCATGAAATGTGAAGAAGCCGGAGTGGATGCCATTGTAGCCGAAGGATTCGAGGCCGGCGGCCACAACGGACGGGAAGAAACCACCACCTTCTGCTTGATTCCGGCAGTGAAGAAAGTATGTACCGTCCCCCTCATTGCTGCAGGAGGCATCGTGTCGGGAGAAAGCATCCTGGCTGCGGAAGCCTTGGGCGCAGAAGGTGTACAAATGGGTACCCGCTTCGCCCTGACGGAAGAAAGTTCGGCCCACTTCACCTTCAAGGACCGGTGCCTGCGACTGAACGAAGGAGACACGCAACTGACCCTCAAGCAGCTTTCTCCTACCCGACTGGTCAAAAACGACTTCTACAAGCAGGTGGAAGAAGCCGAACAAAAGGGTGCTTCCGTCGATGAAATGAGGGCTTTATTAGGCAAAGGCCGGGCCAAGAAAGGTATTTTTGAAGGAGATATCTATGAAGGAGAGCTGGAAATCGGACAAGCCGCCTCACAGATTCACCAGTTGCAGACGGTAGATGAAGTGATGACGGAACTAGTGGAAGATTATCGCAAGGCCCTCCGTCAACTACAGGACAAGCAGGGCTGGTAAACGGGAATGCTTTAATGTAAAGAGTTTACTCCATACCTAAATCCATTGTCCCGATAGATGCAAAGTTTCCATCCCCCAATAGTAAGGAAATACAATCCGCAAGACGCGGCCATAAAAAGTATCAAAGTCTTGGAACAGCAATACCTTGGGAACACGTACACATCATAACTTAACCATAAGAGGTCTCAAGGGCCTCCGAATTTGAGGATGTATTTGCAAAGGAATCCCCTTATTTTTCGCTTTCTCCCTCATAAGAAGAAAAGTAGAAAAATAAGGGGATTCTTATATTATCTCACTTATAGACTAACTACCGGACCGTTCCTTCGGAGAGACCCTATGTGGAAACTACCATTGGTTCCTCACGGTCAATCCCTGCCAGAACGCCTTATTGAAGAGATTCAAGAAGTTTCTCGCGGGCTGGCTTCAAAAAGGATATCCTCGCAACAAACTTTAGGAGACTTCGAAGAATCATCCCACCGTTGTACAACCTTTCAGCTTTCCGCGAAGCAGAAACCCTCAGCCTCCTTCAGAAAAAAATTTCACTTCCTACTTATTCCGCTTCAGAAACAACGAATTGGTAATGGTAGACGGAAGTTCCTCCTGATAGTGCGTCACCATGATCAAGGTCTTGTCCTTCCGGCCACAGAAAGCCTCGATGACATCCTTCACCAACCGGCGGTTGCGCATATCCAAACCGTGCAAAGGCTCGTCCAGAATCAGCAGTTCTGGGTCTTTGACAAACGCACGAGCCAAAAGCACCATACGCTGTTCCCCACTGGAGAGCTGAAGGAAGCTGCGGTCTTTCAAATCGGCAATACCAAAGATGTCCATCCACCACACGCACGTCTCCACATCCTTTTCCTGCGTCTTGCGATACAAACCGATGGAATCGTGCAAACCGCTGGCCACGATGTCAATGGCCGGAAGGTTCTTCAAATAAGCACGGTGCATTTCCGGACTCACATAACCGATATGCTTCTTGATTTCCCAAATACTCTCGCCACTGCCCCGTTTGCGTCCAAACAACGCAATGTCGCACGCATAACTCTGCGGATTATCGGCACAAATCAAACTCAGCAACGTAGACTTTCCGGCCCCGTTCTCTCCGCTGAGTGCCCATTTCTCTCCGCACTTCACCGTCCAGTCGAGGTCTTTCAGGATGACCCGTTCCCCATATCGGATGCTTACCTTATTCAAGTCTACGATATGCTCCGTATGATACAGGTTCTCGGCATACGGCAAATCCAGTATCCGCTGCCGCTTCTCATCAGACAGCACATGTGCCGGAGCCGGTTCCCGGTGAGCCAGGTATTCCTGCAACGTGATTTTCGGTCCACAGTGACGGTCTTCCACCGGTATCACGTGCGTAATAAACGTCGGAATATCGTCCGTCTTCGACAAGACCAGAATCACCTGCAAATCTGTCATCTCCGTCAGCTTGCCCAGCAACGTATGCAACAGTCCGCGTGTCCGTGCATCCAGACCGATGAAAGGATTGTCCATAATCAACACCCGCGGACCGCTCAGCAACGTCTTAGTCAGCTGGAACTTGCGGAGTTCTCCACTGGAAAGCAGGATAATGTGCTTGCTGAGCATCTCCTCTATCCCAAACAAGTCGTAGAGTGCCTTCCGGAGCTGCTCGTCTTTGCACTCCGGCAGCAAATCGGCCACGATGGGCGTATCGTCCAAGTCGTGTGAGTTCCATCGCTGCTGGTAATAATAATTTCCATCGGCATCCCCATACGAGTCGCGGAAAGTGATGTATTTGATGTTGTCACAAGCCATTTTGGATTCTGAAGGAGAAAAATCATACTTCACCTCGTTCATCAGCAACGGATAACGGCCCGTGATGGTATCTACCAACAGGCTCTTTCCCGCCCCGTTCGGTCCCACAATGGCCACATGCTCTCCCGCAGCAATCTGCAAGTTAATAGGTTCCTTCATCCGATAGAGCGGATGACGTGTCACTCCGTTCTCAATTGTAATTACATTCTGCATTGTCTCTTTTAGCTTTTAATTGTTCCTATGTCGTTGTTTTGTTTATTGATGCACAATCATGGCCGTGCGGGGAGCCACCGTGAGCACATTGCCCGTCAACGTACCCAGTCCCAGCACATTGTCCACACGTCCGTCGCGACAGGCTATCCAATAACGTCCTTCGGGCACATTGACCTGCACTGGTTCCGTACGTGCGTTAAGCACCACCACCGTATTCAGCCACGAATCACCCGCCGGACTTCCCTTGATACGAAAAGCCACTACATTGCTGGCTGGTGTCGGCAAGAACTCCAAGTGCTTGGCTATCAGTGAAGCATCACCCATACGGAATGAAGGATGCGCCTTACGCATGGCAATCAATCCGCGCACGTAATCAAAGAAATCATGATGTGAAGTCTTTCTCCGCCAGTCGATGGCATTGACGGCATCCGGGCTCTTGTAAGAATTGGCCACTCCCTGCTTGTCACGCAGAATCTCATCCCCTGCATACCAGAACGGAATGCCCTGCGACGTGAATACCGCCGTAGCCGCCAGCTTGGCCAGTGCATTCATCTCCTGCTCCGAAAGTCCCGGCAAGGTCGTTTTCAATCGATCAGCCAGGCAGAGGTCGTCGTGACAGCTCACGTAACTGATGAGCTGGTCGGGCTGCGTAGCCCAAAAATGAAGCTCCCTCTCCGCCTTTACCGTGGCCAGTGAATCTTCCGTCAGACTATCCGCAAGGGTTGTACTCTGCACAGATGCAGCTGCATGCTTTACCGACAGCTGCGGATGGGCAGTGCCTCCTACCAATCCGAACTTCACACCCGCCGCATGCCCCATACGGCCGATGACAAACGCACCTTTGGATTCATCGTTCCAAGGACCACGCAATGCATCGCGCATCTCGTCACAAAACATACCGATATGCGGAAGCTGCGGCGCGTTCTTCTTCATGGCCAGCAGGCTGTCTGGCAATTGCGGACGATTGGCTGCCCAGCCTTCTCCATAAATATAAATCGTAGGATCAATCCGGTCGAGTGCCCGGCGAATTTCGTTCATCGTTTCGATGTCATGGATGCCCATCAGGTCGAAGCGGAAACCGTCGATATGGTATTCCCTGGCCCAATAGCAGACCGACTCAATCATGAAACGCCGCATCATCGGACGTTCGCTAGCCGTTTCATTTCCACACCCCGAGGCATTCGCCCATTTCCCTTCGTCATCCGTCCGATAAAAATACCCAGGTACCGTGCGTTCGAAGTTACTTCCTTTTATAATCGCGGTATGGTTGTACACCACATCCATCACCACCCGGATACCCGCCCGGTGAAGGGCCATCACCATCTGCTTGAATTCCCGGATACGCACATCCGGCTTATAAGGATCGGTGGCATACGAACCTTCCGGCACGTTATAGTTTTTCGGGTCATAACCCCAGTTGTACTGCGGCTTATCGAGCTTCGTTTCGTCCACCGACGAAAAGTCGAACGACGGCAACAGCTGTACGTGAGTCACCCCCAGTTCCTTCAGATGGTCGAGCCCCGTCTTCTCCCCCAGATAAGTCTTTGTACCCTCTTCCGTGAGTGCCAGAAACTTACCCCGGTTATGAATGCCCGAGACTGTATCGATGGAAAAATCCCGGTGATGTAGCTCATAAATGATGATATCCGAAAAACGCTTCAACGGCGGACGCTTGTCTTCGTTCCACCCCTCCGGATTCGTCTCTTTCCAGTCGATGACGGCTGCCCGGTCGCCGTTCACTCCCACCGCCTTGGCCAGCAGCCCGGGAGTATCTCCCTGCCATACGTCGTCAATCTTCACGTTGAACGTATAGAACTTCCCTTTCAGGTCTTCGTCCACCCGGGCCCGCCACATCCCGTCGGATGCCGGCTCCATCTTCACCATTCGGTAGGCCGAGCCTCCCTGCCCTTTCTCATAGAGCAACACCCGCACCTCCTGTGCCGTAGGTGCCCAAAGCGAAAACTTCGTGACGGAAGGGGCATACACCATTTCCTCCCATTCACCGTCGTACACCGGATATTTGTCGAACGTCGTCTGTGCATCCTGGTGCGAGGATGTACATCCTGCTACCACTGTCATCATTGACATTACGACAAGATGCTTCAGTTTCATATTTCTTTTCTCCTATTTTTTTATGCGTTCCGGATTCTTGGCAATAAAATCCTTCCAACTGGAATACGCTTTCGGCATTTCCGGACGTCCCATCTGCAGGTAATGGCAGTAAGCTGCTCCCAAAGCATCGGTGGCATCCATGAAAGGTCCCATCTCCGAATCGGGAATGTGCAACATCCGTTTCAGCATGTCGGCCACCTGCTCCTTGCTGGCCTGCCCGTTGCCGGTGATGGCCATCTTGATTTTCAGCGGTGCATACTCCGTCACCGGAATATCGCGCATCAGGGCTGCCACGATGGCCACCCCCTGCGCCCGTCCCAGCTTCAGCATGGACTGTACGTTCTTTCCGAAAAACGGCGCCTCGATGGCCAGTTCATCGGGCAGATACGAAGAAATGATACCCTGCACGCGCTCATAAATGTGTTTCAGCTTCAGATACGAGTCGCCGCATTTACGCAGGTCGATGACGCCGAGTGTCATCACTTCCGGTTTGACACCCGTCACCTTCAGTACCCCGTATCCCATGATGTTCGTACCCGGGTCGATACCGAGAATGATTTTTTCCTTAACCGGCTGTATCACCTTATTACCTCCATTAATGTGGGGAAACCGATGACCTTATCCTTGAACACTTTCATCATCTCCGTATTCAAGGCAGCCCCCTGCTTTACATGCCAACGATGCAACGTCGCGCTGTCTTCCACTTCCCACTGGAGTGAAAAGCATTCACTGTCCTGCTCCTTATGGCTCAAGATACGCAGGATACGGGGATTTTTCAGTTCACCCGATTTTTCCACTTCCGGAATGTAGAATTCATTCAACCATATCACAAAATTACGGGCATCACCCATCTCTACATGAAAAGTAGTATTATAAATCAGCATATATCTTCTTATTTTAATCCGATTACAAAATTATACAATACGATGAAAACAACCTGATCAGGAATACCGGCGAGGATAACGCAACAGAATGCTCAGCACAGCCGCCACTCCCAGTGCCATGGGATAATAAAGGTATCCTATGATGTGGATAGGAGATAAACCCGAAAGCTCGGCCGCAATCAAGAGTTGCGCACCATAAGGGATAATACCCTGAATCACACACGAAAAGGTATCGAGAATACTGGCACTCTTCCGTTTGTCTACCCGGAACTGTTCGGCAATGTCATTTGCCAATGGGCCCACAGTGATAATGGCAATCGTATTATTGGCCGTACAGATATTGGCCAGGCTCACCAGTGCGGCGATACTTAGTTCGGCTCCTCGTTTTCCTCTTACATGCTGAGTCAGACGGTGCAGCACATAATCCACACCTCCGTTAAAACGTATCAGCTCCAGCATTCCTCCGGCCATCAGGGTTATGATGATAAGTTCACCCATTCCCGTCATCCCTTTACCCAAAGCCCCAAACCATCCGAACACATCGAATGTACCGTATGCCATGCCCACAATACCCGTAGAAACCAGACCCAGCAACAGTACCAGCAATACGTTGACACCAGCCACTGCCGTTCCAAGCACAATTATATAAGGTATGACTTTCATCCATTCTACATGGGGAATATCCTGCACCACCTCAATATGGCTTCCATATATAACATAATACACGAATACCAGCAAGGCAGCCGGAAGGGCAATCAATGAATTCACCCGGAACTTGTCGCGCATCACACATCCTTGCGTACGGGTCGCTGCAATGGTCGTATCGGAAATAAAAGACAAGTTATCACCGAAAAAGGCACCTCCCACGACTATCGCCGTCATGAAGACCACACTGACATCCGTCTTGGCCGCAATACCCACAGCCACAGGGGTCAGTGCTACAATCGTGCCGACCGAGGTACCGATGGACAGGGATATGAAACATGATGCCAGAAAGATTCCAGCCAACAGCAGATTGCCCGGAAGCAGCTGTAAAGTCAGATTTACCGTCGCATCAATAGCCCCCATCGCCTGTGCCGACTGTGCAAAGGCACCAGCCAGAATGAAAATCCAAATCATCAGCATGATGTTCTTGTTGGCCGCCCCTGTAGAATACTGTAGCAAACGGTCGTTCAGGCTCAGCCCTTTCGTAATGGCCACGGCATAAATCGAAGAAAACATAAATGCCACTGTGATAGGAATCTTGTAGAAATCATTGATGAGAAGAGAAGTTAACAGATAAATACATAAAAAGACCACCAGCGGGCTTAAGGCCCAGGCGTTTGGTTTGTTTACGATAGGAGTCAGTTTCTGAAAATTCATTCTTTTCTTGTATTTTTTGCAAAGGTACGCATTTTTCAGTATTTTTTGCGAGAAAGTTTCCATTCCAGCGAACATTTCAGCAAAAAGAAATGTCATTATAGCAAAGCATGAGGTATTCAAGCTTCTCAATCTTGAAACTAAAAGGAAATATTCCAGCAATATTTTGCCCAGATTAAGAATATTATCTATATTTGCCGGAGTTTTAGTAAAAATAGAAATTGAATATATGAAACAGACCATATTTAAAATAATGCTGTTAC
>ERZ779877.2173-NODE-2173-length-14886-cov-42.967838_pt1 | contig 14886 bp, 16 predicted proteins | sample MGYA00511556_ERZ779877 | MGnify/ENA primary metagenome ERZ779877 (study PRJEB29588, sample SAMEA2159338) | human gut metagenome | biome: human gut; feature: human-associated habitat; material: faeces | place: Denmark | collected 2008/2010 ...
ACTAGTACTTGGCATCTCCACATTCAAACAACCATAATCCAAAGCCTTCTTGTAAGCCTTTCCGCCATTGAACAAAACCTTCTTTATGGACGGATTAGAATTAATAAGTGACTGTACATCATTCCGTTCTGGAATGATGCAACCACGTATTCCAGAGTCCGAGTCAACAGTACTCAGGATCTCGAACTCAGGTGGTGTGTGTAGGGGGGGGGGGGGGGGGGGGTAGGGTAAGTGCAGCGTAAAGAAACGGCGGAACAAGGCAGCAAAAAAGAATTTCCAAATTTTGGTAACGTGCAAAATTTGGAAATTCTTTTTTGCTGCCGCCACTATACTCGTGACGTTAATCAGTTCGTGGGTGGGTGGTCGCTTCGACAGGCTCGGCGACCAGTCCTAAAGTCAGCCCAACAACCAATCTCGTGACCGGCCCAGCGGCCTAAAGACCGGCGACTGAACGGGGGCAGCCTTACGCGAGACGCTTTTCGAGACGCTCGCGGATGGCGGCGATGAAGTCGGCGGAGTTCTTTACCTGAGGGGTCACGCCTTCCATGAGGTTGGCGAGATCCTTGGTCACGATGCCGGCGTTGAGGGTGTCGAAGCAGGCGGCCTCAAGCTGGTCGGCATAGTTGACAAGCTCTGGAATGTTGTCCATCTCGCCTCTCTTGCGGAACGCGCCGCTCCACGCGAAGATCGTCGCGATCGGGTTCGTGGAAGTCTCCTCGCCCTGGAGGTGCTTGTAGTAGTGACGGGTCACGGTGCCGTGGGCGGCCTCGTACTCGTACTTGCCGTCAGGGCTGACAAGAACAGAGGTCATCATGGCAAGGGAACCGAAGGCCGTGGAGACCATGTCGCTCATCACGTCACCGTCGTAGTTCTTGCAGGCCCAGATGAAACCACCCTCGCTGCGCATCACACGTGCGACCGCGTCATCAATAAGGGTGTAGAAGTACTCGATGCCGGCGGCCTCGAAAGCGTCCTTGTACTCTGCGAACACCTCCTCGAAAATCTCACGGAAACGTCCGTCGTACTTCTTGGCGATGGTGTCCTTGGTGGCGAACCAGATGCTCTGCTTGAGGTCAAGGGCGTACTTGAAGCAAGCGTGGGCGAAAGAACGGATGGAAGCGTCGGTGTTGTGCATTCCCTGGAGAACACCAGGGCCCTTGAAGGTGTGCACAATCTGCTCTTCCTTCTTGCCGCTCTCACCTTCGAAGACGAGCTTGGCGACTCCCGGCTCCTCAACGCGGATGTCAACACTCTTGTAAACATCACCGTAGGCGTGACGGGCGATGGTGATAGGCTTTTTCCAGAACTTCACGGCAGGAGAGATGGAAGGGATGGTGATAGGTGTGCGGAACACTGTACCGTCCAGCATCGAACGGATCGTTCCGTTCGGACTCTTCCACATCTGATGCAGGTTGTACTCGGTCATACGCTTGGCGTTAGGAGTGATGGTGGCGCACTTCACGGCAACACCGTACTTCTTGGTGGCGTTGGCGGAGTCGATTGTCACCTGATCGCCGGTCTCGTCACGATGAACGAGGCCGAGGTCATAGTATTCTGTCTTCAGATCAACAAATGGAATGATAAGCTCATCCTTAATCATCTTCCACAGGATCCTTGTCATTTCATCACCATCCATCTCTACGAGAGGAGTGACCATCTGAATTTTTTTCATAACTGAATATTAAAAATTAAAGTGTTTTACGAATATGATTACCTGGGCACCTCAGGCTTGCAAGCCCCTAAAATGGACGCAAGCCTAAAGTGCGCGATTATGATTATTTGCTCTTCTGGGCGGCGTAGAAGTTCATCAGGCAACCGTCGGCGAGAATCTCCCTCTCGTCAGCGGTCAGATTCTGGAAGTAGAGATGAATGTCCTTCACACCTTCGGCGCTGATCACCTTGGCGTCAATCTCCTCCTTGCCCGAAAGGATGGCCTCACGGATGCCGGGAACATAGACGAAATCGCCGGCTACATATTCAAAAGGAGTCTCCTTTGAGATGGTGAAAGGAACGATGCCCCAGTTGATGCAGTTGCTGCGGTAACGCTTGGTGGCATATTCATAGCAGATGTTGGCGTCGCCGCCGAGCACCTTCTGGCAGGAAGCGGCCTGCTCTCGGGCTGAGCCGTCGCCAGGCTTGTTGGCGAACACACACGAACCGAACGAGGTGTCCTCCGGCTTGGCACCCACCTTGGCGAGAGCGTCGAGAACGTGCTGCGGAGCCTTGCCGGCGCGGCGCTCAAGATCCTCCGCCTGGATGCGCTTGCTGATCCCGACATATTCAGGAACACGGCGTGAGAGAGCGAACTCGGAGAGTTTCAGCGGGTTGGAACGGTAGCTGGAAGTCTCGCCCGAAGGGATGAGCTCGTCGGTCGTGGTGACAGGGTCGTGGATGACAGCGGCGAGTTCAAGGAGCATGTTATCCTGCATCGGGTACATCTTAGGCCAGTCCTTGATGTTCGGTCCGTAGCGGAGCTCGACGGTAGGGTCGGCCTTGCCGAATCCGTAGTAGATGCGGCTCTTGTAGATGCGGTCGTCGAAGGAATATGGCTTGTGCGTGTCTTCGTACTGGATGTCAGTGGCTGCCGTGATGACTCCACCGTTGGCGGCTGTGGCGGCGATCGAGCGCGCGTCCATCAGGCAGACAAGGGAGATCTGTCCCTGGCCAGGCTTCGAGCCCTCGCGGTTAGGGAAGTTGCGGGTGGTGTGACGGATCGAGAGTCCGTTGTTGGCAGGAACGTCACCGGCTCCGAAGCAAGGGCCGCAGAACGCCGGCTTGATCACAACACCGGCCTCAAGCAACTCCTCGGCGATGTGATTGCGGGTGGTCGCGAGATAGACAGGGGTTGACTGTGGGTAGGCTGACATCGTGAAGTAGTCGTTGCCGATGGTCTTGCCCTTCATGATCGCGGCGGCCTCGCTGAGGTTGTCGTAGGTACCTCCGGAGCAGCCGGCGATGATGGCCTGGTCGGCGAACGCCTTGCCGTCCTTCACCTTGCTCTCAAGATCGATGGTGATCTTGTCGCCGAAACGCTTCTTGGCATCCTCCTCCACTTTCTTCAGGATTCCCTCAGGGTCAGCCTGGAACTCATGGATAGTGTAGGCGTTGGATGGGTGGAACGGAAGGGCGATCATTGACTCCTGTTTGGAGAGATCGATGCGGATCATCGCGTCGTAGTAGGCGATCTCACCCGGCTGGAGCTCTTTGTAAGCCTCAGGACGCTCGTGCATCCTGTAGTACTCCTCAACCTTCTCGTCCGTCACCCAGATAGAGCTCAGACAGGTGGTCTCGGTGGTCATCACGTCGATTCCGTTACGGAAATCGGTAGGGAGGGAGGCCACGCCAGGGCCTGCGAACTCAAGCACCTTGTTCTTCACGAAACCGTTCTCGAACACGGCCTTGACGAGGGAGATGGCCACATCGTGAGGGCCGACACCCTTCTTAGGCTTGCCTTCGAGCCAAACCAGAACAACCTCAGGAGCGTTGATGTCCCAAGTGTTGTGGAGGAGCTGCTTCACAAGTTCACCGCCGCCTTCGCCCACACCCATGCAGCCGAGCGAGCCGTAGCGCGTGTGGCTGTCGGAACCGAGGATCATGCGGCCGCAACCGGCGAGAGCCTCGCGGACATATTGATGAATAACCGCCTGGTTGGCAGGAACATAGATGCCACCGTACTTCTTGGCGGCGGAGAGACCGAAGATATGGTCGTCCTCGTTGATGGTACCGCCGACAGCACACAGAGAGTTGTGGCAGTTGGTCATCGCGTAAGGGATAGGGAACTTGTCAAGTCCGCTGGCGCGGGCTGTCTGGATAATTCCGACATAAGTGATGTCGTGTGAAGCCATCGCATCGAACTTGATGCGCATCTTCTTGCCTTTGCTTCCGTCCACATCGTGGGCACGGAGAATTCTGTAGGCGATAGTGTTTTCACGAGCCTCGTCGGCAGATGGCATTCCCGCGGCATCACTTACGAGAGTCTTGCCGCCCTTCAGATAAACACCATTAGGAATCAATTCAACCATAGTAAATTAGTTTTGTGTTAATGAATATTGTTAATTATGCTTTCTATAAAAATCGTCAGGGACAGCATGTCGGCGCTTCCGCCGGGCGAGATGTTCTCCCTGATGAAATCCTTGTTCAAAGACGACAATCCGCTCTCGCTGAAGTCCTCAAGAAGCCTTGCGGCCTCGGCTTCGGCGTGGGCGAGACCCTCCGCTCCCCTCCTGTGGAGGATGTTGGTGTCGTCAAGGGTCGTCATTATGTGAAGCAGCGTCTTATGGCAGCGGAAAGGGTCGCCTTCCAGCGAACGGTAGTACGGCAGCCAGTCTGCGAATAGTTCCGGATAGGCCGCGCGGGCGTTCTCCAGAGCGCCGACAGCCTTGAAACTTCTCTTGGCCTCGGCTCCGTGCGTACCTCGGGCGGAAGGGATCTCCGACGCGACGCGGGACACAAGTTCCTTGAATGAATATGCCTCCACAGCCCCCGTGGAGCAAGCCAGGCAGGAGGCCGCGGCGACTGACAGGCCGATACAGAAGAGGGCTCCTTTGTGGGTATTCACTCCGCCGGTGGCCTTCAGCATCGCTTTTTCGGCCTCGATGCCGATCTCCTTTATCTTTGCCGGGTCAATGTCTTTAGCGGACTCCACAGCCAGTCTTGTCAGATAAGGTCTTAACGCTGAGATGCTTTTGGACATCAGCGCATAGTCCATGTCTTTGTGGGCACCGTTGTCCTGCCTGTCCACGAGTCCCGGTTTGGGGGTTGTGTCGAGTTCCAACCTCAACGCACGCTCGGCCAGGTCTGCGACCAAGTAAGGGACGGTGGATTTTGGAATATATTCCATCGCCTCCTTGAGGTTGCCTTTGTCCAAAGCCCGCCTTAACGAAGTGGCGCTGAGCGGTTTGCTTTTTTGCTCAAGTCTTGGAATCTCTACGAAGTTAGGCAATATCTCCGCCATCAGTTCGTTGTAGCGGCGGGTCAGCGCATCCTCCGGCTCACTGCCGGCGAAACGTACCGTAACTCCAAGAGGCTTAGCGATATGATTCACAAACAGATCCAGATCAAGGGCGATCTGCGTGTCCGTCGCGTCGTCCAACTTCTTCAGGAAATATGTCGGGAAAGTCGCCGCCGAGATGGCGTAGTCACTTCCCTCGCAGACAACCACATTGTCAAGCCCGGCGCAATCGGCCTCGATCATAGCTTTTCTTTCGACGTAAGGGAAACGCGACCTATCTTCCTTAACAACAATCACATAAAGATTGTCAACCTGCGATGCGGCCTGCTCAACCAGATAGCGATGTCCTTTAGTGAACGGATTGGCGTTCATCACGATGGCCCCGTTCCGTCCCGGACGGGCGAGCGACTCCAAGTACTTCCTGTACTCCGGAAGCCCTCCCCTGCCGTTTTCCATCAGGATGGCGTTCGGCGAGGACGCGATCAACCCGAACCCAAGGCTTTTGAATATTCCTTCGTTCTCCGGCTTAGTGAAAGCTTTGACCGATTCCCTGCCCTCCTCACGGGCGATGGCGATGAGGCGAGACACGAGAATATTCATAAGTCCCTCGCTGCGAGCGGATTCAGACACAGCGACGCACTTGATGACGTTGCCGTCCAGACCGCCGCCGGCAAGGATTTCGTCTCCGTCCTCGTCGCGTGTCACCACCACATAACGGTCCAGCGGAGCCAGTCTCAGCCCGTTGGCGGCGAGGAAAGCCTCGACCCGTCTCCGGACAGAGTTCAACGACAGCGGAGCCTCGCTTATGTAGTGACGGTTATCGCACATAGGACTCAATCATTTCGTCAATCTTCGCGGTGAGCTCAGCCATTGTGTGGGTACGGTTTCGCATACAATAGCGAGCCTCGTTGTCACAGACAAGACATTTTCTCGGACTCAAGCCCACCGACTCCCTTGACATAGGAACTCCGTCAGCGTCAATCACATCCAAATCAAAAAGGCGGCCGAGCGGATGAGTGTCCTCGATCCGGCAGGTCTCCTTTTTGGCTTCCTCGTTGGAAAGCGGGGTGACGAGATAGGCCTCGTAGCCGGTCGGCAAGTCTCGCAGTCTGAATTTGAGCATCGAGTCTCCGAAAGCCGAGACCAGAGCCGTGACAGCAGCCTGGGCGACCACAAGCGATTGCAGATTACGCTTGACCTTACCCGGCATTATGACCGTGAGGCAGACCAAGGTCTTTCCAGGGTAACCTTTCAAAAGTTCCTTCTGGAAAGAAGCCCGTTCCTCACGACTTGCCAGCAATTGGTCAAGCGTAATCTCCATAAAAAACAGTCTTAGTCCTCGATGTTCATTATGACATCCATCACGGAGCCGTCACGGTTCATCACGACTCCCACGACCTTCTCTCCGAACGGAAGCGGATCAGGGACTCCGATGGACTTCAGAGCCAGTTCCTTGAGGTCATGGATGTCCACGATCTTCAGTCCGGCCTCCCTCAGACGCTCGGCGATCTCAGGACGGCGCGGGTTGACTGCGATGCCATATTCAGTGACTACAACATCGACTGTCGAGCCAGGGGTGATGAGAGTCGTGACCTCGTCCACAACGCAAGGGATGCGTCCACGCATAAGTGGGCAGACGATGATCGAGAGGGCTGAATCGGCGGCTGTGTCAGGGTGTCCTCCGACGGCTCCTCTGATGACTCCGTCACTGCCGACAAGCACGTTGACATTGAAGTTCACATCCACCTCAAGAGCCGAGAGGATCACGATGTCGAGATAGTGCACGGCTGATCCCGGCTCATCCGCGCTGGCATATTCATTGGCGGAGACTCCCTTGTGGAAAGGATCGTTCTTGATTGATTCGGCTGCCACCCTGTCGAATGACTGCACGTCGATCAGGCGCTCGATGAGGCCTTCCTCGTGCATCTTGACCATGTGGGCGGTGATGCCGCCAAGCGCGAAGCTGGAGTGGATGCCGCGCTTGATCATTTCCTCACGAATATATTTGACAGCGGCCAGCGAGGCTCCGCCGGATCCGGTCTGGATCGAGAAGCCTTCCTTGAAATAGCCGCTGTTGACGATCACCTTCGCGGCGTTCATCGCAAGCAGGATGTCGCGAGGGTTCTTGGTGTCACGGATGGCTCCGGAAGAGATCTTGGAAGAGTCTCCGACCGAATCCACGAGTACAACGTAGTCCACATCATGCTCGGAAATCGAGTTCGGTGTGTTCGGATAGTCAACGAGATCGTCGGTGATTATCACGACCTTGTCAGCGTACTGCGCGTCCGGCTTGGCGTAGCCGAGGGAGCCACAGATTGACTTGGCGTGCTCGGAACGGGAGTAACCGCTGGCGTTTCCGGCAGGGTCACTGGAAGACGCGCCGAGGAACGCCACGTCGATGTGCAGGTCACCTTTCGCGATGGCGCTGCCACGTCCTCCGTGGCTGCGGAACACCACAGGCTCCTTCATCAGACCGTGTGAGATCTCCTTGGCAAGCTCTCCGCGAAGACCGGAGGTGGAGATCTTGGTGATCACCCCGTTCTTGATGTGGTCGATCAGCGGAGCGTGGACGTCGGAAAGGCTGGACGCGGCGAGGTGGAGATTCTTGAATCCCATCTCGGCCAGTTTGCCAACGACCATATTCACAACCTTGTCTCCACCTCTGAAATGGTGGTGGAAGGAGATTGTCATTCCGTCTTTCAGGCCGCTGAGCCTGATGGCATCCTCAAGTGTAACCACCTTGGACTGAACCTTCTGAAGATCCTTGCGGAATGTGGTGTTTTTCGGAGTCTCTCCCGAGTACACCTTCTTGCCCATTGCGGCGGCCACCTTATCGACAAGCGCCGCCCTTTCCCTTATATTACTCATAAACTTCCTCCTTTGTTAATATGCCTGAAGCGATGGCGAGATCGATGGTGCGCTGAGCCCTGATGACAACAGGACGGTCAACCATCTTGCCGTTGACGGCGATGACACCCGAGCCGCGTTTCTCAGCCTCCTTGATGGCGGCGAGAATCTTCTTAGCCTTCTCGATGGCCTTCTCGGTCGGGGCGAACACCTCGTTCACAATCTGGATCTGACGAGGGTTGATGATGGACTTGCCGTCGAATCCGAGGGTCTTGATGAGCTCGACCTCCTTGCGGAATGTCTCCATGTCATCGAGGTTTGAATATACCGTGTCGAGAGCGTCGATCCCTGCGGCCCTGGCGGCCACCACTATGGTCTCGCGGGCATAGAGGAGCTCGGCTCCGCCCGGGGTACGCTGGGTCTTGAGGTTGGCGCAATAGTCCTCGGCTCCGAGGGCGATGCCCATCATCCTCTTGGAAGCCTTAGCGATCGCGAACGCGTTGCAGATACCCTCGGCGCTTTCGATGGCGGCCATCATGCGGGTTCTGCCAAGGCATCCCAGTTCCTTCTCGACCTTCTCAATCTCCGCCTCCAGCTCGCGGACCTCGTCGGCGGTCTCGGTCTTCGGCATGCGGATCACCTGCACGCCGGCCTTCACGACAGCCTCCACGTCCTTGCGTCCATAAGGTGTGCTGAGAGGATTGATGCGGACAACCATTTCGGTGTCGCCGTAGTCGATTGACTTCAGAGCGTTGTGGACGAGCAGACGCGCGGCGTCTTTCTCAGCCATGGTCACGGAGTCCTCCAGGTCGAGCATGATCGAGTCCGGCCCGTAGATGAAGGCATCCTGCATCATTCCGGGATTGTTGCCCGGAACGAACATCATTGTTCTTCTTAATCTTTCCATAATCGTAACTGATTATCGGAATAACCCGCGCACCTTCGGTCCCTGGCGCCGCGACTTATTCCTCAACCTAAACTAAGCCCAAACATCTTTTCCTGTGGCGCGCACGGCGGCGGCGGTCACCCTGGCACGGATGGTGCAATCCCTGGCTCCCTTGTCAACCGCCTTGATGTCAGCGTCCTCCAGTCCGAATTCGGTAAGAGTTTCCTCAATGACCTGACGGATCTGTCTGCCGAACTGGGCGGCCACAGAACTGTCCAGGTCGATGTGCAGACCTTTCGTCTCGGCCGGGGCGATCTGGATCATGATGTCACCTGACTCCAGCGTTCCGGCTACAGCGTTCTTTACTTCCATAGCGAAATGTACGATAAAAAAGTCATTAGTGTCCCTGAACCCTCAGGGGCGTGTTAATAATTATGTGTCAATCTCAAACAAAATCAACCCTCGGCGACTACAATCTTTCACATTATTCGGAATATTCCGAAAAATATATAACCACCGCGACGGGTCGCATCTTGTTCCGCCAAAGGTATGACACTTTTTTCAGTTGACCAAATTTCCGCCGTACATTTTTCATTTTTCTGAAGCGTTGACCGGAGACTACAAGGGTGTAGATCATTCCGGCGCCTGGGAGAAGATGATCAACTACTATGAGAAGGAGAACCGTGTAGGCTGCATTGACACCGAGCACATCAGTGTCTATCTTGATGACCCGATGACGACTCCGGCCGAGAAAGGTGGTCACTTCGACAGGCTCAGTGACCGACGTGGTTAGTTCAAGGTCCGATGCCCGGCGGGGATCACAGCAGGACAACGAAGGAGGTGCCGAGCGTGAGCATATTCATATATTCATTAGAAGATTTGCTGTGGGGCGGGAGGAGGTTGTAGTCCAGGAAAAGTCTCATTCCGTAAGAGGAATTGACCTTGAAGGACAAAGACATGCCGGTGCCGAAGGTGAAACCTCCGGCTGAGGGCACTGTCTTGCCGGCAAGGCTCAGTTTCGGATAGCGGACATAGCCGCCGAGCAGTTTTGCTCCGGCTGACCAGAAGGAAGACAATGGAAGGGAGAAGTAGCCTCCTCCAGAGAAAGAGACGGCATCAAAAGAGTTTTTCGCCTCATCGTCATCAGTGAATATCAACGTGTTGGTAACCGTGAAGCGTCCCCCGATCCCGAAATGCCGCCAAGGAAACCAAGCCCCCTCAAGGCCGGCGGTGCTTCCGGTGGAAGTCCGGAACTCGTTGGTCTCGTCTATATCGTAATCACTAAGCGGCAGATTCACCCCGAGATAAAGGCCCAAGAAAGAAGTACTCGGACTTACATCATCGGGATAGTCGGCATAAGTGGCAGACAAACCTTTATCCTTGAATATCAAGTCGGTGATCCAGTACCCGGCCTCCGTGGCGAGGATTCCGACCCCGGCTCCCGTCAGCACATCGCTGAGCCAATGCTTGTTGTTAGCGACACGCATAAGCCCGGTCGCGGCGGCCACGGAATAGGCCCCGACACCGATCCATGGACTCACACTGCCATATTCCTTGGTAAGCATTGTGGCGGTCATGAACGCCGTGGCGGTGTGTCCCGAAGGGAAGGATCTGTCATCTGAACCATCCGGTCTGGTGACGTTGGTGGTGTTCTTCAGCGTGCCGACGATGCCAGCCATCAGAACGGCGGAAATAGCGTCCGACACCGCCATTCTCTCCCACGAGCTGCGGCTTTCCACCCCAAACGCCTTCAGCCCGACCATCACCGCGAGCGGGGAATATTGCAGGTAGTCATCTGCGCTCTTCTTGAAATCAGGAATATAATCGTTCCTCAATCCCCGGAACCGTCCGTCCAATTTCTTGGCCACCAGCCCTTCCGCGATCAGCGGAGCGCTCACGACAGCCACCCTCCCCAACCGCATCTTTGGAAACTCGATGCCTGTGCGGATGTTTTGAGGCGACTGTGAATATGATTGTGCGGCTGTCGGTGACAGGTCGGACAGGTCGGACAGGTCGGAACTGTCTGACAAAGAGGATGTGTGACGCCCTGTCTGCCACCAAGGGAGCAGATTTGACGGAGCTGAACCGTCTGACAGGTTCTGCGAGCCTACCGGCAGTGCCAAAGCCAAAGCGATGAGCGCGGCTATGATTCTTCCAAGCATTATCTGTAGTCAGGTTGGTGATTTCCAATCGGCAAAGATAATCCTGTTTTTGAAGAAAATCTGTTTTTCGTGCGCGAAACTTGGCAAATCACTCAAACGCCTTAGAAGCTGTTTTGAATTGTTTGAAATGTTCTTTGAGGTGAAAAATCTTCATTTTCTTCCCGCTTCTTCAGTCAGATAGCACCGCTATCTTCCTTGGAAGAAGCGGTCGAAACTGAAGTTTTTCACTCTCAAACCTTCAAACAAACAATTCAAAACAGCTTCTTAGACTGCCAGAACAATCGCCGGGTCGATGTCCAGTTTCAGAACCATCGTTCTGGCTTGATTGTAGGTCGGAGTTTTCTTGCCGGTCATTATCTCGGACAGGCGAGGAGTTGATATTCCCAAAATGGATGAAAGGTCTTTTTGGCTCAGATGGTCTCTGGACATTCTGTCTTGAAGTGTCGCGGCCAAAGTCGGAGTCGCTATCGGAAAATGCTCCTGCTCATATTCCTCAACAAGAGCGGAAAGGGCATCGAGTTCCAACAGTTTCGGATCATCCGCAGGAGTGTTCTCGTCAGTTGAGAAGAACAACTCGTCTATCCTTCCCATTATCGCTTTGTACTGTGTTTCGCTTTTTATCTGTGCCATAATCTTCACCTTTAAATATTAGAGACATCAAAACGGTCATATTCCTGATGAGTTCCCACAAATCTGATATAGACCAGTTCTGGAGTGAATTTCACCGCCACTATCAACCTGTAATTATTGCCTTTTATGTTAAATACATAACGTTGGCTCCCCACATAATCCACCGAGTTGAAATCCTTCCGCATATCATTGAATGACTTCCAATGAGCGTGTGAGACTTTCACATACCACTCACTCAAAGGCTGTTGCGTGTCAGGATGAGTCATCCAATATTCACGTAATGTATTTATTGCTATTATACGCATAGTGCAAAAATAGCAATAATTTCAGAATTTGAAATATATTTTCAATTATTTCTTAGCAAAAAGAGCCTTCTTAAGCCATTCACGCACAGGGGTGTCATAGATTTTGAGCAGGCCCCAGGCGAGGATGACCGCAACGAAGAAGACCCCGACAGAAACGATTATGTGCTGCCAGAGCGGAGCGGCGGGATGCTCGGCCACCCAGTTCAACTGCATATATATCAGAGGGAAATGGGTGATGTAAAGAGGGTATGAGATCTCGCCCATCCACTTGCAGACAGCCGTACTTTTGGCGTCAGTGGTTTTGGAACCAGCTCCGGCAAGGACCAGCAACGGGAAGAGGATCAATATGCAGACCGCCTGATACAGTCCGTCCCACAGACACTGGCGGCCGCCTCCTATGCACGGAACGGAAAAGATAACGACTATCGCCAGCGCACACCACCAGAAGCCACCTTTGAGGTGAATCGGGGAGCCGCTCGGATTGCTTTCGCTTCTGCGTGACGGAAGGATTCTTGAGATCAGAAGGCCGCACAGATGACGATGCCTTGGCGTAAACTGTAATTAATTATAAATGAATATATTCATAAAAGCTGCCCTTCCAAAATGACTGGCAGCGTTTTATATCTTTATGAATATCAGCGAGTGGTACTTCACCCTTTAGCACTCAACTGGTTGTGTGTTTAGCTCTGGCACTTCGACAAGCTCAGTGACCAGAAGGGACGCAGCTCAGTGAGCGAAACGGACGGTGAAGGTGTGGGTACCGGGGAGGTAGGAATAGGTAATCTGCCAGGAGTGGTAGTCGCAGATGGACTTCACGATGGAGAGGCCGAGGCCATTGCCGATGCCAACTTCCTCTAAACCATTATCGGCGTCAGATTCAATTTCCGCACAGGTAGTGACACCAGTCCTATGATTACTAAGGCGGTGATTGAAGCGAGTGAATATGGTGGCGGGATTACGTTTGCTCCGGATCGCCCGCAGTATGTCCAGCCCGTCGCCCCCATGGAGCATCAGGTCGAGGAGGACACAGTCATATTCATAACGATCCAGCATCGACATCGCGTCGTCGAAGGTGAACGCCCGCTCGCAGATGTACCGCTACGCGCTGAGGTAGGTGACGATGCTTTCGGAGAGCTTGCGCTCGTCCTCTATGATCAAAAGTTTCATTGCCGGTTCGCTACTATATTCAAAAAAGGCTGTTGCAAAAATAGCAATAATTGATTACTTCTCACCTTTGTAGATCCACAGCATAATCGATGGCAGCACCAGCAGGAGCAGCGGCAGCCCGACGACGAACCCGCCGATGACCGCGACTGCGAGCGGCTGCTGCATCTGCGCGCCGACACCGATTCCAAGAGCCAGCGGCATCAAGGCGAGAATCGCACCTATCAACTGCTACCCGATGTTGATGTCCAGATGACCTTGGGGCGACCGGGCGCACAAAGCGGCTTTATGGAAAAATACCGTCTGGACAGCCTGAATGTTGAGGTCGGCCTGCGGTCTTTCAACACTCAGTACAAGCCTCGCCTTGATCTCTTTATGAACGGTGGCCTCCAGACGGCCGGAACTCCGGACTGGTACCGCCACTTCGGCTGGAGTGCCGGGCTGACATTCAGATGGACATTCTCCGATGGAGGCCAGAAGCGTCAGATGGAACGGCAGGCTCAGATTAAAAGAAACACCGTCAGCGCCTACAGGGACAACTTCGACTACCAACCTCAATCCCGCAAACCAGATTAAGATCCATAAAATGAGACCAGTACGACTGAAAAGCCGGAACCCGTCTCTCGTTGTTCGCCTTCTTCTCCACCTCCAAAAGCCGCAAATCCAACCGACTGGCCATTCCAGACGACACCAAGCGGGAAACAACTTCGATCTGTCGGTCAAGCGCACTGCCGACAGAATCCGCAAAGACTATCTGCGCCTTGTCCAACAAGCACAACAGATAGTGCTCGGTCACAAGCCGTTCCAGAGAATGTTCCTCCAACCGGATCTCATTCGAAGCCGTATCACCATCCTGATCCGCCTGCTCCTCAGCCACCTTATAAAGGCCGCCTCCAAGCAACGGTTTGGTCCAGGCCACCCCACCGTGCAGATAACCGCTGGACTCCCCCAGATCGTAGCCGTAATAGTCCATAGCATCGTGTGCGTTCCACTTGAACGACGCTCCGCCGCCGTCCAAAGAGACGATCGGCACAAAGAGCAGATCCCCGTTCACCTCCGCCTTGGAATGCGTGTAGAAAGCCTTAAGCCTTTGACGCTCAGAAGCCGCAGCCTCCTTCCGCCCGACATATTCCTTGTTCAAAGGACTGTTCCGCCGCGCGGAATCCAGATAATCCACCAATTATCCCAAGCGGGTCTAACCATCGGAAATGAAAGGATAGTAAGGTGATGTAATATCACTGATTTACAGTCTATTAGGAATGAAAGCCGATTTAGGATTGGTTCGTTATTCTTTCCTAAATTAGCGGATTGTTTACCCACTTTTGTCTCGTTTTTGTCCCTCGCTGTATTATCTTTGTATCGCAAGTTAAATACTTGATAATCAGTGATAAAAGAATATATTAATATCAGAAAAGAAAGGAAATAAAATGGGACGAAAAAAGAAGGAAATGTTTTGGGACATGGAAGCATCACTTCAACCGAAGTTTATGCAAAAGTGGCTCTTGAAAAGAAGATAGAGGCGGTCAATCTGTTTAATGGCGTGTTTGATTGAGACATACAGCATGGCGCGAACAACGGGGAAGTCTTACTTCTTCCCTTTTGTTGGTAAATTGCAGTCAGGAAGGAAGCAGTATATAGAGAAAGGTGGAAAACTCGGGCGCAAGGTAGGCTCTGTAAAAACGACAACACAGATGAAAGCCGAATATAGGGAAGTAATAAGTCTGCTTCGCAAGGGATATTCAATTCGGGATGTGGCAAAGTTGTGTGATAAAGGGGTAAGTACCGTACAACGAGTGAAGCGATTACTAAAAGTACAATCATCGCAATAATACTATTGATTTTACGTTCTTTTCAAAGAAAGGGGTTGTGCAATAGTGGCTTAAAGGCTAAAAACACTACCTTTGCATACAACAATAAGTAACAATACGTTTAAGGTCACAA